>Ga0182021_10000979_pt1 | contig 32617 bp, 16 predicted proteins | sample 612E3MmetaG_FD_120493 | JGI IMG/M metagenome (GOLD analysis project Ga0182021, IMG submission 120493) | Permafrost microbial communities from Stordalen Mire, Sweden - 612E3M metaG (Illumina Assembly) | ecosystem: Environmental > Terrestrial > Soil > Wetlands > Permafrost | place: Sweden... | reverse complement strand
TGTCCACGTAGTATTTGGGGCGCCCTGGCGGCGGCTCAGGTGGCAAGGGCTCCGGGTCGGGCCCGGGACCGGGTGGCTGGGGCGACTCTCCCGGGTCGGGGTTGTAGATCTGAACCGGGTCGCCGTCGAAGTCGGGATCGGCAAAGAGACGGGTGGCGCCCTTGAAATCCATGATGGTGAACCAGGTCTTGCCGTAGAGCTCGAGGATGCGGGTGCCGCGGCCGATGATCTGTTTGAAGGTGGTCATGGACTCGATGCGCTGATCGAGGACGATGAGCTTGCAGGTCTGGGCGTCCACCCCGGTGTTCAGGAGCTTGGAAGTGGTGACAATGACCGGGTAGCGGCTTTCCGGCAGGATGAAGTTATCCAGCTCGGCTTTGCCGTGGGGGTCGTCGCCGGTGATGCGCATGATATACTTATGGTTTTTCAGGACTTCATCCCCGTTCCACATGATGAGGGCCTGGCGCATGCGCTCGGCGTGGTCAATGTCTTCGCAGAAAACGATGGTCTTGGCGAAGCGGTCGGTCGCCTTGAGGTATTCGGTGATTTTCCAAGCGACGATCTTGGTGCGCTGGTCAAGGACGAGCGACCGGTCCATGTCGAGCTGGTTAAAGTGGCGGTCCTCGATGAGCCGGCCGTATTTGTCGAGTTGGCCCGGGTTGGGTCGCCAGCCATCAATGTCCTTGTCCAGGTCAATGCGAATGACTTTGTAGGGGGCAAGGAAGCCATCAGCGATGCCCTGCTTAAGGGAGTATGTGTAAACCGGGTCGCCGAAGTAATCGATATTCGAGATGTCTTTGGTTTCTTTGGGGGTGGCGGTGAGGCCGATCTGGGTGGCGCCGCTGAAATACTCGAGAATCCTGCGCCAGTTGGAATCCTCGGCGGCGCTGCCGCGGTGGCACTCGTCCACGATGACCAAATCGAAGAAGGTCGGCGAGAAATCCTTGTAAATATTGGCGAACTCCTCGTTTCCAGAGACGGCCTGGTAGAGGGCCAGATAGACTTCGTACGACTTGTCCACCTTGCGGCCGCTGATTTTGGTCATCTTGCCGCCGAACTGCTTGAAGTCGTTCACGCGCGCTTGATCCACGAGGATGTTGCGGTCGGCGACAAACAGGATGCGCTTCTTTGCGCCTGCTTTCCAGAGCCGCCAGATGATCTGGGAGGCGACGTAGGTTTTGCCGGTGCCGGTGGCCATGACGAGAAGGACACGATCCTGGCCTTTGGCGATGGCCTCGATGGCGCGATTGATGGCGATTTCCTGGTAATAACGCGGCTGCTTTTCCGGGCTGGGGAGGTGGTAGTCTTGCTCCACCGTCGGGAGGTGGGCGGCGGTTAGCCGTTTCCAGGTGCAGTAGCGCCGCCAAAGTTCGGCCGGGGACGGGAAGGTGTCGATGGATAGCTCGACTTCCACTGGATTGGACTGGCCGGTGCGGTCGTGGAAAGTGAAGGCGTCGCCGTTGGAGCTGAAGACGAAAGGCACGTCAAGCGTGTCGGCGTAATCCAGCGCCTGCTGCATGCCGGCACCGACCGAGTGGTTGTTGTCCTTGGCCTCACCGACTGCGAGCGGGATGCCGGGTTTGAAATAAAGCAGGTAGTCGGCGCGCTTGGCCTCCCCACGAGTGGAAAGCTGGCCGCGGACAATGACGCGGCCTTTGGTGAAGGAGACTTCCTCGCGGATTTGGCTCATCAGGTCCCACTTGGCGGCAACCAGAGCCGGGGTGATGAACTTCGTGCAGATGTCGCGTTCGCTGAGAGATTTCTTATTCATGCGGCGAGGCAGACGGTAGTGTCGAGGGGCAAAAGGGAAGTAGTCCCTTCGGCTCCATTTCGGGCCGGCGCCCCTGTCGCCAATCCAGGGCTGCCGCCTGCGGAAGATTCACGTTGCTTCTGACTCATGCTCCACCTGCGCGATCATACGCCGAGGCGATTGGGATTCAATGCGAAAAGAGCTGCATGTCGCGATCAGCCTAGCAGTGTGTTTCTGTCGTCACAGTTCGCTAACGAACTGGTTCATTCGCTCCTCCTGTTGCTCCATGGATTCGATTAGCTTGAACTGGGTTCGGTACCGGTCAAGGTTGTGGGTGGCGTGTTGTACTTTGAAGCAAGCGTCACCTGCCAGGAAGTCGGTGAGGAAACGGAAGCCGATTTCAAAGGTGATGAGCTTGCCGGCGAAGGCGAGGTGCCGTCGTTCGGCCTCAGTGAGAAAGCCGGCGGCGGAGGCAAGGTAACCGCGAACCAGGGCCTCAAACATCTGGAATTGCATGGTGACTTTGGATAAGTCGCGTTCGTCCTCGAGGGTGGGGCTGGTGCCGGTGCGGACCATGTCGCCGAAGTCATAGAGCGCCAATCCCGGCATCACGGTGTCGAGGTCAATGACACAGATTCCTTCGCCGGTGGCGTCATCGAGCATGACGTTGTTGAGCTTGGTGTCGTTGTGGGTCACCCGCTCGGGGAGGCCGGCGGCGAGCAGGACGCCGGTTATGGGCTGGCGCCGCAGGGCGAACTCAATCTCCGACCGGGCAAGCCGCGCCCGGTTCACCGCATCCCGGCTGATGGCCTGCTCGAGTTGGGCGAAGCGCCGCGGGGTGTTGTGGAAATCCGCAATGGTGTGGTGCAGCGGTGGGGTGGGCAGATCCACGAGCAGTCGCTGGAAGTGGCCGAAGGCCCTAGCCGCCTGATAGGCCTGGTTGGGCGATTGGATGGTTTCGTAGGTGCGCGCTTTCTCGATGAAGAAATAGGCGCGCCAGTAATTGCCGGCGTCGTCTCGGTGAAAGACGGGACCGTCGCGCGTCGGGATGAGGGTCAGAGCGCGGCGGCTGAAGTCAGGCTCGTCGGCTAACTTGGTGGCGAGGTGGGTGGTGACGCGGTGGATGTTCTCCATCAGCGCCGGCGGGTTTTGGAAAACTTTGTGATTAATGCGCTGGAGAATGTACCGGACGGGCGCGCCAGCCTGATCATAGACGACGGCGTAGGTGTCATTGATGTGACCGTTGCCGTAAGGTTCGGCGTGGCGGAACTCGCCGCAAATCTGGAACTGGCGGGCGACGGCGCGCAGGTCATGTGAGCCGGTTTTGGTCATCGGCGGTAGCCTTTCAGGAGGCTTAGTTTGCACTCCCTTTGCAGGGCCTGCAATCTTTCTCAAGGGGCTGCCATGCCGCAGTGGAGTGAACCTCCGGTTTGCTGGGGTGCGCGGCAGGGCTCCGCAAGCCGAAGGCTTACACTACTACCTGGGCAGTGGATATAGTTTGTTGGCCCGGCGGGAAACGGGCAGTATGGCGCACATGCTCAAGCACATCTTTGCGGATCGAGTGATAGTGATCGGGCTGGGGCTGGCGCTGATCGCGCTGGGTGATTGCGCGAATGGGGGGGCAACGGATGATCTGGCGCGGGGGTTTGCCAACCCTCCGACCAGCGCCCGGTTGCGCGCCTACTGGTGGTGGCTCAATGGCAATGTGACCCAGGCTGCCATCACGCGCGATCTGGAAGAGATGAAAGCCAAAGGCTTTGGCGGCGCGTTGATTACCGATGCCGGCGGCGCGGAACAGGATGGCAACGATCCCGTGCCGCATGGCCCCACCTTTTTCACGCCCGAGTGGCGCGAACTCTACAAGCACACGCTGTGCGAGGCAGACCATCTCGGACTGGAGATGAGCCTCAATATTCTGAGCGGCTGGAACCTCGGCGGGCCGATGGTCACGGCGGAGGATGCGGCGAAGAAGCTCGTTTGGTCCGAGGCACTGACCGTCGGTCCAACGAACTTCGAGCAGGCGCTGCCGACGCCCAAGAATATCCGCGACGGATTCTATCGCGACATTGCCGCAGTGGCGTATCGCATCCGCAAGGATCATCCGCTCTCCCAGGGCCCCGCCCAGCGCAAGCCAATTCAAAACTGGTCGCAGAAGGCGATGTACACGTCCCTGCACTTCTCCGCACCCGACAGCGGGCCGCTGTTCGAGGAGTTTCCCGCGCAGCCCGGGGAGGAGGACACGCACGCGGCGGAGGTGCTCGACCTGACCGCCAGGCTGGCCAAGGACGGCACATTGCGGTGGAAGGTTCCGGCGGGGACGTGGCAGATACTGCGCTTTGGTTGTACGATCGGCGATCACTCGCATGTTTCAACCTCGAGCGACGGGTGGAAAGGCTACGCGCTCGATGTGCTGGACGCGGGAGCATTCCGACGCTACTGGGACGCGGTGGTCGAGCCGTTGATCGCGGACGCCGGGCCGTTGGCCGGCAAGACCTTGAAATACTTGCACACGGACAGTTGGGAGGTTGAACCCCTTAACTGGACGCCGGGCTTGCCCAAGGAGTTTCGCAAACGGCGGGGGTATAATTTGCTGCCGTTCTTCCCGGTGCTCGCGGGCCGCATCGTGGATTCCCGCCCGGTCAGCAACCGTTTCCTGCACGACTTTCGCAAGACCCTCGGCGACCTGGCAATTGACAACCACTACCGTATCTTCCGCGATCGCGCGCACCAACATGGCCTGCAGATCCATCCTGAGTCCGGCGGGCCGCACGCGGTGCCGATTGACGCGCAGCGCTGCCTCGGCGCCGACGACGCGCCGATGTCCGAGTTCTGGGCGTGGTCGTGGCGGCATCGTGTGGGCGACACGAACCGCTTTTTCGTAAAGCAGCCCGCTTCGGCCGCGCACACATACGGACACCGTCTCGTATTGGCGGAAGGCTTCACGGATATCGGCCCCCATTGGCAGGAGTCACTCTCGGAGAACCTCAAACCGTCCTTCGACCAGGCGGCGTGCGAGGGAATGAACCTGCTGGTGTGGCACGCGTTCGTGTGCTCGCCGGCGGAGATGGGCATGCCGGGGCAGCAGTATTTTGCGGGAACACATTTCAATCCGAACAGCACGTGGTGGGCAAAGTCCGGTCCATTCCTGGCTTACATTAATCGCTGCCAGTTTCTGCTCCAGCAGGGCCGGTTTGTGGCCGACGCCTGTTACTACTACGGGGACCATGTGCCCAACTTCGCGCAGCTTAAGCGTAGCGACCCGGCGCGGGTGCTTCCCGGCTACGATTACGACGTGGCGACCGAGGAAGTGTTGCTCGAGCGGATGTCGGTTCGCCAGGGGCGCATTGTTTTACCTGATGGCATCAGCTATCGAGTGCTAGTGTTACCGGAGCGCCCAAGCATCTCACTGCCGGTGCTGCGCAAGTTGAAGCAACTGGTCAAAGCCGGCGCGACTGTGATAGGCCCGAAGCCGACGCAAACCCACAGCCTGACCGCTTACCCGCAATGCGACGCGGAAGTTGCGCGGATCGCGGATGCGCTTTGGGGCAAGGACGGCAGTGTAGCGGCGCAGCAACACACGTATGGTAAAGGGCGGATTTTTCACGGGTTGACCGCGCGCGAAGTGCTGCTGGCCGATGGCGTGAAACCTGACTTCGACTATGCTGCCCGGGAACTGCCGGGCTTAGCGGTCGGTCGGTCCCCTGCCCTGCTCGACTATATCCACCGATCCACCGGCGAGGCTGAGATTTACTTCGTCGCGAACCGCTCGAACGCCTGGGAGGAAGCCAACTGCACTTTCCGGGTTAGCGGCAAGGCGCCCGAGTTATGGGACCCCGTCAGTGGGACGATACGCCCGGCTGCGGTTTGGTCGCAGACGGATGGACGGACGACTTTGCCGCTGCAGTTTGCCCCCTATGGTTCTCTGTTTGTCGTGTTCCGCAAACCTGCTGCAAGTCCTGCCACGCCAAACGCGCAAGGAAACTTTCCGGCCTTCGGCGCACCGCACGAAATCACCGGCTCCTGGACGGTGCAGTTTGATCCTAAATGGGGCGGGCCGGAGTCGGTGGTTTTCGAGCACCTGGTCAGTTGGACCCAGCGCCCGGAGGAAGGCATCAAGTACTTCTCGGGCACCGCGACCTACCGCAAGACCTTCGATTTACCCGAAACCCTGTGTCGTCCGGGCCAGCACCTGGCGCTGGACCTGGGCGAGGTGAAGAATCTGGCCGAGGTGCGCCTGAACGGACACCGCCTGGGCATTCTCTGGGCGATGCCGTTCCGCGTGGAGGTGACCGATGCAATCAAGCCTGTGGGGAACGAGTTGGAAATTGAGGTCGTCAACTTCTGGCCCAACCGCATCATTGGCGATCAATTCCTGCCGCCCGACAAACGATTCACCCGGACCAACATCCGTAAGTTGACCAAGGACACTCCGCTGGTCGAGTCGGGTTTGCTAGGTCCCGTGCGCTTGCTGACTGAGGAGCGGTGAGCGGCTAAGCCGTGGCCATGCTGCGAGAGGGGAGCACGCGCCTCCGGCGTGTGGTTTGCGGCGTCCCGCTGCAAACTCTCGCCCACCTAACTGATCCACCCAACGGTGAAGGATGAGTGGCAAGACAAGGCCAACGGCGGGACGCCGTTGGCAGCACGCGGGACGCGTGCGCTCCCCACTTCCAACTGCATCGTTACGCCTAAGGCGACGCAGAGAGTTCCAATTCGCGGAGCGTCGGCCCCACCAGATGGCCGATATAGGAGCCCGCCGTCAACACTGCGACTCCAAACCCAACGACAGCGAGCAGCAGGACGATAAAGCCCCAGAAGTGGCGCCGTTCGAGTCGCTTGAGGGACGGGGCGAAGGCCACCAACCCGATCAACGCCGCCACGACAATGACGGTGTCCACGCTGACGCGTTGCCAATAACTGCCGCCCAAATGGAGCCACATGCCGAACTCGTCGAAAGTGAGGGCCAGGGCGAATCCGTAGGCCAGGGCGGCAATCTCGGCGGCGCGCCCGTCCGGCCGGGCAAACAAAACATAGCCGGCAACCGCCGCGAGCAGGAAGATGCCGTAATTCAGGTGGTGCACATGAGTGCCGCGCAGGAAGAGGAACAAGTTGGGAATCTGGCGGGACATGATCAGGAACACAATCGCGCGAGACACTATGAAAGTCAGCACGAAGCCAAACAGGGCCCTGCGTGCGAGGCGATCAGATGTTTCTTTGCAAGTTGAGGCTTCCGGGATCATGGTGGTGCCACTCGGGCTTCCAGGGGGAACCAAACCAAATCCCTGACAGGGTTGGCAAACAATTTCACACAAAGATTGAATGGAATGGACCGTGCCAGCGTCTCATGAATACGGGTTTTCAGAAACTGCCTTCTGGCAGCGCGTGAAGGCCCGGAGCAGACCAGTGTTTCATAGTGACTGGTTGGAGTTGGGGCGGCCCGATCCGGGGGGATCGGGCCGCTTTTGTTCATGCCGGTGAGTCGCACGGGTAATTTCCCGGCAAACTCCGGGTTGACGACTGACCGCAGGTGTGTCAGGATAGCGGAAGAGTTTTCATTTTTCTTTGGTTGAGGTGGTTAGGTTGGAGGGCGGCTCGGGAAACCGAGCCGCCCTTTTCTTATCTGATAGCGTTTCCGAACCTCGGTAGCCTCCCCTGCCCTGCGGCCAGCCTTTTGAAGATGTTTGGGCTTGCGGGCACGCTGGCCCTCCCGAAAAGGCGGGCTTACTCGTAGCGCAGGGCGTCAATCGGGTTGAGCGAGGCGGCCTTGCGCGCGGGGAAGAAGCCGAACGAGATACCGATAGCGGCGGAGAACACCACCGCGATCAGCAAGATCTTCGTCCTGATGAGCGCGTAGTAGGAGGTGAATTCGTTGACGCCGTGGGCGATGGCGAAAGCCAGCAGGATGCCCAGCAGACCACCCGTCACGCTGAGGACAGTGGCTTCAGCAAGAAATTGGATGAGAATGTCGGTTCCTCGGGCGCCCACCGACATCCGGACGCCGATTTCGCGGGTGCGTTCGGTGACGGAAACGAGCATGATGTTCATAATGCCGATGCCGCCGACGATGAGGGAGATGCCGGCAATAGCCCCCAGAAACACGGTCATGAGAGAAGTCGCAGTGGTGACGGCGCTGATGATTTCCGTCTGGCTCTGGATGGTGAAATCATCGCTGGCTTTGCTTTCGAGCCGGTGTGCTTGCCGCAGGATAGTTTTAACCTCTTCCTTTGCATTCTCCAGCTCGCCTGACGACACAGCGGAACCATTAATGAGGTCAATGTAGCGGCCGCCTTTAAGGCGGTAGAGCACCGTCGTGGCCGGAGCTAAGATGAGGTCATCCTGGTCTTGCCCCAACCCGCTTTGGCCTTTGGCTTTGAGGACCCCGAGGACGGTAAAGGGGATATTGCGGACGAGGATCTTCTTGCCAGTCGGGTCTTGATTGGGGAACAACTCATCGGCAACGGTCTTGCCCAGCACGGCCACCTTGCGTTTGGCGTTGACGTCGCTCCGGCTGAAGAGGGAGCCGTATTCGGGCCGCCAACTTTTCATCTTGAAGAACGGCGGCGTCACGCCCCAGATTTCGGTGCCCCAGTTCTTGCCGCCGCCGACCACCTGTCCGCCCGACCGGACAATCGGGGAGATGGTGCTGAGCAACCGGGCGTCTTTTTCGATTTGTTCGATATCGCTGAAGGTCAGCTTGTTGAGGGAACCGGCGCCGAGGCTGACGTTGCCGGTGCGACTCGAGCCCGGGAACACGATGAGGACGTTGTTTCCCAGCGAGGCGATTTCCTTCAGGAGGAGCGACTGGGTGCCTTCGCCCATGGCGGACATGACAATGACGCCGCTGACGCCGATGATAATGCCCAGCGACGTGAGCAGACTGCGGAGTTTGTTCTTGAACAGCGCCCGAAAGGCGGCCTGGAGCAGGTTCCGGAACATCAGGACGGCACTGATGAGGCCGGCCGCGCGCGGAGCGGACAAGGGGGCCTGGGGCCGGCGATGTTCCAGTTGCTGCCCGGCGGTGCGGGGGTTTTTGACTGGGAGGTCGCTTTGGATCAGACCGTCACGGAGCGTGATAATCCGCTGAGCGTACTCGGCCAGTTCCGGCGCATGGGTGACCAGGATGATGGTAAGGCCCTCCTGGTTCAGGGCTTGGAAGAGCGCCATGATTTCGACGGCGGTGTGGCTGTCGAGATTGCCGGTCGGTTCGTCGGCGAGAATAATCGCGGGCCGGTTGACCAGGGCGCGGGCAATGGCCACTCGCTGCTGCTGGCCGCCGGAGAGCTGATTGGGGTCGTGGTGCAACCGGTCGGCGAGGCCGACGCGTTTGAGGGCTTCAATCGCGACCTGCTTGGGATGCGCCTCCTGACCGGACCGGTCATATACCAACGGCAGCAGGACGTTTTCGAGGGCGCTGGTGCGCGGCAGCAGGTTGAACCCCTGAAAAACAAAGCCCAGTTTCTTGTTCCGCACCGCGGCGTATTCGCGGGCGCTCTGGCCGCTCACGTCCTTGCCGTCGAGGAGATAGGCTCCCGAGCTGGGCGTATCGAGGCAGCCGAGGAGGTTCATCAGCGTTGACTTGCCGGAGCCCGACAACCCCATGATGGCCACGAATTCTCCCGCTCCGATCGCCAGGTCAACCCCGCGCAGCGCGTGGACCGCCGTCTCACCCGCCTGATAGGTCTTGGTGAGGTTCTTGATTTCGATCAACGGTGTCACGGCGTGCGCGTCGGACGTTGTTCTGAATCGGACCGGGTTGAAACCACAATGGAGGTTATCCACCCGGGGGTGGCGGACCGCCGCCGCCGCCGCCGGGCATGCCGATCACTTTCTTGCTTGTGCTCTTGCTGGACTCCTTGGCCGCCTCGGTTTCCAGCACCGCGCTGATTACTTTCATGCCGGCCTGCAAGCGGACGGGATTGAGCAACTCCGTATGATTGCCGTCGGTTATCCCGGTCTGCACTTGCTCGACCGCCAATTCGTTCTGGTCATTCAGATACCAGAGGTAACCGATCTTGTCGTCGCTGTCGTCAGTCTTCGCCGCGGCCTCCAGACGCGCCACGGCAGACGGATTGAGCCGCCCGGTAAATCGTTTGAGGGTGTCCTTATCCGGCTGGAAATTCAAAGCGGCCTTAGGGGCGGTCAGCACGTTGGTCTTTTCGGCGATGATGAAATCAACCTCGGCGGTCATCCCCGGGAAAAAGAGGCCCTCCTTGTTTTGAGCATCCACTTCGACAATATAATTGACGACGTTGGCCACTTTCTGCGGCTGCAACCGCACCTTCTTAACCGTGCCAGTGAATTCCTTGTCGGTATAAGCCTGAACCGTAAAGCGGACCTTCTGTCCCTTCTGGATCAGCCCGATGTCGCTTTCGTCCACGGCGACCAAAATCTCCATCCGGGAGAGGTCCTCCGCGATTTCGAAGAGGCGCGGCGTCATGAAGTTAGCCGCCAGGGTTTGCCCCTCTTCGACCTCTTTGGTAATGACGATGCCGGCAATGGGCGAACGGATGGTGGCGTATTCCAGGTTGCGCCGGGTGAAATCGAGCGCGGCTTGACCAGTTTTGGCCTCACCCTGCAGGATCTTGACTTTGATTTTCGAGGCCAGCATCTGCGCATCCGTGATCACCCCCTTCTGAAACAGTGGCAGGTTGCGGTTGCAATCATTCTGGGCGTCCTCCAGTTCCGCCTCCTTGCGCATCAGTTGGCCTTCGGCCTTGCTCACCTCGGCTTTGAGCAGCGAGAGGTCCAGCTCCGCCAGGACCTGGTTCTTTTCGACCTTATCGTTGAAATTAACCAGCACTTTCGCAATCGTGCCAGACACCTGGCTGCCGACCTCGATTTTGGTGGTGGGACTGAGGGGGCCGGTGCTGGAAACGGTTTTCTTGATATCTCCGCGGCTGAGCTCGGCGAATTTGAACTGAAGTTGCTTGGGCCGCATGAAGAATCCGCCCACCAGCCGGCCAGCAGGGAGCGCGAGGGCCAAAAGGACGACAATTATAATCAGCGTGAGAAGTTTCTTTTTTTTCATGGTGCTGCAACAAAGCAGTTTTGGTCATCAAGTTTGTCTTGGCATTGGAGTCATTTCTGATTGCGTTGGCATCGGTCTTGTGGCGGAATCAAGGGTACTTTTTCATTATCCGGTATGAAATCTAATGTCCATGGCGCCACCGAACACAACAGGCCGTTTCTTCGCATTGACGCCATAGTACCCGCTTGCTGCTCAGGGTCAAGCCAGGAAGCGTGTACCAGGCGGCAAGGCGCCCTCCCCGCGACACCAAACCAACCCGCATGAAGAAACTCACGGTATTTGACACGTTTTGTCTGGGCATCAATGCCATCATTGGCTCCGGTATCTTCATTTTCCCCGGCCTGCTGGCCAAGGAGGTTGGGCCCGCCTCGATTCTGGCCTTTGCGGTCTGCGGTTTGCTGCTGGTGTTCGTGGCGCTATGCTATGCCGAACTGGGCAGCATGTTTCGCCAGAGCGGCGGCCCCTATGTTTATGCGAAGGAGGCCTTCGGCCCCTGGGTGGGGTTTGGCGTGGGATGGATCTCCTGGGTGACCGCGATCTTTAGCTGGGCGGCGGTGGCCAATGCGGTCAGCTCGAACCTGGCCTATTTTCATCCTTTCTTTAACCAGACCCTCGCCGTGAAAGGAGTGGCGGCCGTCCTCGTGCTCGGCTTTAGCCTCATCAACTATCGCGGCATCAAGCTGGGCGCGTGGACGATTGACGGCTTCACGGTGGCCAAGTTGCTTCCTTTGCTCCTGTTTGTGGCCGTCGGCTCGTTTTGGATTGCGCCCGCCAATTACAAACCCTTCTGGCATTCCGGCTCCGGGTCATTCAGTTACGCGGTCTTTCTGGCTCTGTGGGCGGTGCAAGGCTTCGAGGTGACCCCGTACCCCTCGGGCGAATCTCTGCATCCGCAGAAAGCAGTGCCACTGGCCGCAGTGGGTTCCCTGCTCTGCGCGACTCTGATTTATGTGCTCATCCAGGCGGTTGCTGTGGGCGTGCATCCCGGTCTGGCGCACGCCGGCACCAAACCCTTGGCGGAGGCCGCCGCCCGCTTCCTGGGGCCGGCGGGCGGCACCCTCATGGCGCTGGCGGCGGTGATTTCCATGGTGGGATACAACGCGGGAAATGCCCTGGGCTCACCCCGTCTCCTTTCCGCGCTGGCGGAAGACCGGCACCTCCCCCCCCGGCTGGCTTCGCCTCACCCGCGCTTCAATACTCCCTCCGCCGCCATTGTCGTCACCAGCATTCTGACCACCTGCGCCGCCGTGTTTTTCAGCTTCCGGAAGCTGGTGGACCTGGCCAATCTCGTGGTCATTCTCCAGTACTTGGCCACCTGCAGCGCCGTGATCTGGTTGCGGCACAAGCGGCCGGGGGCGGAACGTCTCTTCAAGCTGCCGATGGCCATCCCCGTGGCCGTTGCCGGCTGCGCCGTGTCGCTCTGGCTTGTCAAAGAGGTCAAGCCGTCCGAGTTCTTGCTGGCGGGGGTGGTGATTGGCATCGGGTTCCTGTGTGCCGCGGTTTTCCGGGGCGCGGACCCGCAGAAAGAAACCGCTTCCTTGGACGCGGAGGGGCAGTGAAAACTGAATGGGGCGCATCCGAGTCTATATCCTGCTCCGCAGAATTCGAAAAAACTATTGCGCAGCAACAACCTGTATGCTACTACTTCGCTGGCTGACGGATTAGCAAGAGTTGGCGTTTGGCGTCGAGCCGGCTCTCAGTGCGCGGGCAGATGCTAAAGGCCCCTGCTGCTATTCCTCGGCAGACTGTGTTTGGTACATGAACTATTTGGCTGTGAACGGAATCTTAATGAGAAACGGGTTGCTGAGGCGAGGCTGTTGGCCCAGGCATTCGCCTGGGGGGTCAACGGCCAGGGCTTGGGGTCGTTGGAAAACGAGGTTTCAGTTCAGGTGCCTTGCGCCCACGCTGGCTCCATGAGCTCGAGAACCTTAGGCATCGCCGCGGCGCTCGGTTCGGCAGCTTCCTGGGCTCTGGGAGCGATTTTGTTCAAACGGCTCGGGGACCAACTCTCCTCGCCGGGCATGGCGCTGGTGAAGAGTTTTCTGAGCGCGGCCCTGCTGGGGGCGGTGTTGCTGTTGCTGGGTTTTGAGAAGATCAGCTCCGAGGCCCTGCTGTGGCTGGGCCTGAGCGGAGCGCTGGGCATTGCGCTGGGGGACACGTTTTTCTTCGCTGCCCTGAAAGAGCTGTCGCCGCACACTTTGATTATGCTGCTGACCAGCGGGCAGATCCTGACGGTGTTGTTGGCGGTGCTGTTCCTGGGCGAAACCCCAACGGTCAAAACCTGGCTCGGTATTGCGTTAGTGGTTGTCGGGATCACCATCGTGCTGTGGGCCAAGCTTTCCGCGGACCGGCAGGCATCGCAGCTTCGGGGCCTCGCGCTGGGAATCCTCTCGGTAGTTTGCATGTCTATTTCGATGGTGATTGCCAAAAAGGGCCTGGCGGAGATCTCGGCCATGCAGGGGTTATTCATTCGGATGCTGGCCGCGGGGTTGACCTTGCTGCTGCTCAGCACATTCCAGTGGCGGGCGGGCGACTGGCTGGCGCCCTTCAAACAGCCGGGTTTGCTCGGGCAGTTCTTCGTGAGCGTTTGCGTTATCACCTTCGGCGGCTTTTGGCTCTCCCTGCTCGCAGTGAAGCATTTGGATGTCTCCGTCGCCAACACCTTGAATTCCGCGGAACCTCTGTTCGTGCTGCCGCTGGGAGTTTGTTTTTTACGGGAGAAAGTAACGCTGGCTGCGTTGACCGGTTCGGTGGTCGCCGTGGCTGGGATCTCCTTGATTTGCATATCCTGACTCATGAAATCGGCATCCATTACAGCCACGGGACCCCAAGGGTCCACTCCAAGGACCCAGGTTCTCAAAGCCTTGGCCAATCAAGAGTATGACCGGGAAGCGCTGCGTCAGGCCTTATTCCTCGAAGGGGAGGAACAGGCGGAATTGTTCGCCCTGGCACGGGCGCGACGGCAACAGTGCTTTCCGCTCAATGAGGTGGAAGTCAGAAGTGTCATCGAAATCTCAAACGTTTGCACTCAACAGTGTGAGTATTGCGGGATGGGTCAGACGGACAGCCCCAAGTACTTGCTCTCCTACGAGGATTTTCTGCAAGTGACCGCCCATCTCTATGCCAGTGGCCGACGCGTACTGCTGCTGCAATCAGGCGAAAACCGGTCCCAGGCGTTTGTTGAGCATATCTGTCGCTGCGTGCGTGCGGCCAAAGCCCGGTTTGCAGATCTCCAGTTTATTCTTTGCCTGGGCAGTTTCAGCAAGGAGCAATACCATCAGATGAAGGCTGCCGGGGCCGACCGCTACATCCTCAAGTTTGAAACCTCGAACGCCCGGCTCTACAAGCAACTCAAACCCAACGACACTTTGCCGGAGCGCGTTGCCTGCCTGGAAGCTCTGCTGGCGCTGGGCTTTAAGGTCGGGAGCGGCAATATTGTGGGGCTGCCAGGTCAGACGATTGACGACATAGTAGATGACCTGCTGTGGGCCGGCAAGTTTTCTCTGGCCATGGTGAGTTGTTCGGTGTTCATCCCCGGCGAAGGCTCGAAGCTGCGTGAATCCACGCCAGGCGACCCCGATTTGACCTTAAACCTGCTGGCACTGATGCGCATTCTCTATCCTGAGAGACTGATTCCAACGACCAGCCCGTTCGAGCGCCTCAAGAAGGACGGTCAGTTCTTCGGATTAATGGCCGGCGCCAACACGGTGACCATTCATGACGGGACGCCAGAGCAGTTCAAGCAGTTTTTCCCCATCTACTCAGGACGGCGATTCACTCCCAACGTCGAACATATCCACACTATTGTGAAACGAGCCGGACTCAAGCTCGCGAAAGGAGCGTTAATATGAGCACGACCGTTGCTTCTGTCGCAACGCCGCCACCACCACCTGCAACCAGTTCGGCGGACTGGATGAAAAGCGCGCGGGGACGCGTGGACGATTTCAAGCGGTTACAGGAACTGGGACTCATCAGTCTAGGCGGGGACTTTTTCCCCTCGGTGCATTATCCGCCGATCACCATGTATCCGCGGATGCAGCAGGAAGAACTATTCAAGACCTATACTCTGCCCGGCGATGGTTTGATTGATGTGTATGCCCATCTGCCCTTCTGCGCTCGCCGCTGCATTTTCTGCCATTACCCGGTCAAACTGGGGGAGCAGTACGAGGAGAAGGAGCGCTACCTGGCCGCTTTCGAAAAGGAAATGGATATTTACCTCCGGGTGCTGGGCCTCGAGAAGTTCCGCCCGCGCACCATTTTGGTCGGCGGCGGCACGCCGTCCTACCTGACGCCAGAACAGTTGAAGCGGTACCTGGAGTATTTCTGCCGGCGGATGGACCTGTCGAAGTGCCGGCAATTCAACTATGACGTGGACCCCAACACACTGTGCGGTCCGGAGGGGCTGGAGCGGCTGAAGATCATGCGCGATTACGGGGTCAACCGGCTGACCATCGGGGTCCAATCTTTCAACAACCACGTGCTCAAGCTGATGAATCGGCATCACGATTCACACCTGGCCCTGGAATCCATTCGCAACTGCCAGGATTTCGGCTACAAGGTTAACATCGAGTTCATTTTCGGTTTCATGGGTCAGACCATCGAGAACTGGCTCGAAGTGATGCAGCAGGCTGTCGAGACGGGCGTTGAAGAAATCCAACTGTACCGCCTTAAAGTGGAGGCCTACGGCGATCACCAGGGCGTGGTGAAGCAGGTCAAGAAGGCCAGGGCCGACGCTGTGCCTACGACCGAAGAGGGTCTGATGATGAAACAATTGGCTATCGAGCTCCTGCGCGCCAACGGCTATCACGAGAACCTGCGCCGCGTTTTCTCGAAGAAGAAACCGGACTTCTCCCTCTACGCTCACAATCAATGCTGCGAATTGTATGACCAGATCGGCCTGGGTTTGACGGCGTTCAGCAGCATGCGCGACCGGTTTGGGTTGAACACTCAAAGTTTCGAAGAGTATTACGAACTCATTGACGCCGGGCGGCTGCCGCTGAACCGCGGCTATGTGCGCACGGACGGCACCGGGGAGGAGCAGATTCGCTGGGCGATCATTCTGCCACTGAAAAACCGCGAGGTCCGCAAGAAGCGCTTTTGGGAGCGGACGGGCGCCTCGATCAACACTGTGTTTCGTCCCAAAATCGAGCGGCTCAAGGCGCACGGGCTGGCCCAGGAAGATGATCGGTTCCTGGAGCTTACCCCCTTGGGGGGCTTCTTTGCCGACGAGTGCTGCCACCAGTTTGTGAGCAACCAGTTTATGGCTTTCCCCAGAAGCACCTATACCAATGGTCCCCTCAACCCTTATGCCGACAACGAACTGTAAGCGGCACATCAAGGACCAGATGCTTCAACCGGCGCTGGGCATTCCCTCAAGCTCACAAAGGCTACCGCACCGGCCAGACTCATCCCATGCCCGGGACGGCGCGGGTGCCTAGTGGGTCGGTCTGAGGGCTGGGTGAACCACTGCGGATGCTTTAAAAACAACCTGACATTGTTAATATCTAATTCCCATGCGGCTTGAACTATCCTTAACCAGTCTCCTGATTGCCCTGGCGGGCGCCACCACTTTCGCTCAAGCACCCGACCTGGGGACGGAGCCTCTCCATTTCTTGCAGGTGACCTCCAAGGTTTCCCTGATCCACCTGGGGAGCCTCGATTCGTTTGACATCACCCAAGGCGGCACCCAAGCCGGCAGCCTGCTCTTCCAGTGCCTCCAGACCGGGAATCCCGAACCGGCACGGAAGGCGGCGGCGATTTACGAGAACATCATTCCCTCGGAGAACTTCGGCGGCGAATACACCGCGCTGCAGTGGTTATGTGAGTATTTTATTGCTTCCAAGAGCGAGCGAACTCGGCTGCTGGCTGACCCAGTAACCTCCGCCTGGTATAAGTACTTGTCGCAGGATCATTTTGAGCCACTGAAGGACTACCTGAAGAAGAAATATCATTTGCTGGAGTGGAAGAACCGGCGGACGCCCAAGTCCGAACCCAAATTCCGGTTCCTGGAGGACTTTTTGCTATTCAATAACCCTCGTCGGGAGCGGTGGGAAAAGACCGGCAAAATCCTGGAAGTTCTGGGTCTGAAGAAGGGCGACGTGGTGGACGACATCGGCTGCGGACCGGGCTATTACAGCTTCAAGTTCGCCGAGCTGGTTGGCCCCACCGGCTATGTGTATGCCGAGGACATCAACCGGCAGCACATTGATTACGTCAGCAAACTCACCAAGCAAATGGGCGTGAAGAACATCGAGACGGTCATGCCCAAGGAAAACGAGGACCTGCGGCTGGCGCGGAAAGCGGATTTGACCTTTCTCTGTTCGCTTTACCACAACATCTACGCGCTGGACGCGGACGAGGACCGTGACAAATTCGTCGGGATCCTCAAGAACAACCTCAAGCCCGACGGCACGCTGGTGGTCGTTGACAACGGGTTGGTAGATGATACGAAGCTGCCTTACCACGGCCCGCACATTTCCAGGGACTTCATCATCAATCAGCTTTGGTACTACGGCTTTCGCCTTGTCAAATCGTATCAGTTTATCCCTCAGCGCTACATCCTGATCTTCAAGCTGATGCCCGGGCCGGAACCCGCTCCAGTGAAATTTGCCAAACCGCTCGCCGAAGATTGCATCCCGATCCCGTCCAAATCCTCGAGCATTCGTTTCCCGAAGACGAGCAGCGGCTCCCCCGGCTTCACGCTGGCGGGGCGCAAAGCCGCCCGGTTGATGTACGCCGCCTTGGACAAGAAAGAGCCCGCCACCATTCGCGGGGCGCTCGAAGCCTATCGGAGTCTGGTACCGAAAGAGCGGTTCGGCGACGAATATCTGGCACTCGAATGGTTTTGCGAATACCTGCTTGCCTCCGAGGCCGAGAAACAGCAGAAGCTCGCCTCCTGGTTGGTCCGTGCCTACTTTGATCACCTGGCCCCAGACGACTTCAAGGTGCTGAAGACCTACTTGCGCTATAAATACCACTTCGACGCGGTGTTGGACGACGAGGACGTGAAGCGCGCCCCTCGCGGCACCCAGCGGCTCCACCCGGACGAGGTGGAACTCCCTGCCTCGGCCCCGGTCACCCAGGATCAGCTCAACGACTGGGGCGAATTTATCGCGTTCAATAGTCCCTACCGGGAGAACTGGGAGAAGACCAGCAAAGTGCTGGAGTTCTTGAAGCTCAAGCCCGGGGACAGCGTCGCGGACCTCGGCTGCGGACCCGGGTATTACACGTTTAAGTTCTCCGACCTGGTAGGGCCCACCGGGCGTGTCTATGCGATAGATACAGTCCCCGCCTTGACCAATTATATCGGCGAGGTGTGCCGGAAATCCGAGGTCCACAACGTCCAGACGATTCTTGCCCGGGACAACGATACGCGGATGCCGCCGAACAGCGCAGACCTGGTTTACATCTGCTCGATGTATCACGCCATTTACGCGATCGCGCTCGAGTACGTGAAAGATGGGTTCTTTGCCACGCTCAAGCCGGCGCTGCGCAAAGGCGCGCGCGTGGTGATCGCGGACAACGCCGTGCTGAAAGACTCTGAGAACCCTTACTACGGCCCCCGCATCGCCCCGGAGCTGATCATCGCCCAAATGAAATACTATGGCTTCCGACTCGTGGATCGGGCGCAGTTTATCCCGCAGCGATATATTCTCGTGTTCGAGCTCAAGCCCTGAGCGGCCTGCCTAAACTCAGCGAGATTGGGAGGCGCGGATTCGCCGGCGCGGGTGCGGCTGGGCCAAGAGCTCCAACCATTGCACGCTCTTGATCTTCCTTGCGTCACCGGGCTGCTGAAATAGCATCCGGGGGTGAGCGAGCTGGCAAACCGCGTCGAGCAGAACATTGGCGCCCGACGGCTTTGGGGCCGGGGACAGCGGATACTGGTCGCCGTCTCCGGGGGGCTGGATTCGATGGTCCTGCTGCATCTCTTGCACGAGCTGGCTCCAGTCCATGGCTGGCAATTGACCGTGGCGCATCTCAACCATCGGCTGCGCGGGCGAAGCAGTGAGGCGGATGAATGTCTGGTGTGTCGCACCGCGAGAGCGCTGGGCTTGCCGGTTCGCGTGGAGCGGGCGGACGTGCGCAAGTTTGCCGCGGCCCACCATTTCTCGTTGGAAATGGCCGCGCGCGAGGTGCGTCACGAATTCCTGGCGCGCACGGCGCGGCAACTGGGAATTCCTACCGTCGCGCTGGCGCACCACGCGGAGGATCAACTGGAACTTTTCTTCCTGCGCCTGCTGCGCGGCAGCGGCGGCGAGGGACTGGCCGGGATGAAGTGGCGGAACCCGTCGCCGAGCGATTCGAAGATCAAGCTGGTCCGTCCGTTGCTCGGGCAGGCAAAATCGGCGCTGCGCGAGTTCGCTGAGGAAAAGCAGATCGGATTTCGCGAAGACGCCAGCAACACGTGCCTGGATTTCCTGCGGAATCGGATCCGACACGAGTTGCTGCCGCTGCTCCGAAGCAAGTATCAGCGGGCGCTGGACAAGACCGTCTTACGAGCGATGGACATCGTCCAAGGAGAGGCCGAATTTGTCACCGAAGCAGCACTAGACTGGCTTGCCCGTTTGAAGAGAGCAAAGAGCGGAGCGAGAACGACGCGAAGCCGCCAAATGAAGCAGCGAAGAGGGGAGGAGACTCGCAGCAAAGTGGATTCGCCAGGACAGCTTCCCGCCTCAATCCTCTTCGACGAATTGCCTGTCGCAGTGCAACGTCGGTGTATCCAGTTGCAGTTGCTCCGGCAAGGCATTGTGCCGAATTACGACCTCATCGAGCAGCTTCGCCCTGCCGCAGGCCGGCCAATCACAGCCAATCGGGCGGAGGCTGGTGAAATCGGCGCGCCCGAGGATGACACGCCCAGCGGGGCGCACCAACGGTATGCTGCGGTTCGTGACGAGATGGGCAGAATACATCTGCAGGCGCATGAGCATCAGCCGTTTAACGCGGATTCAATACAGGTGGACTTGAGTGACCGGGCGGGCGAAATTGAGTTTGCCGGAGCAAAACTGCATTGGCGGATTGATTCGAAGAAAACGCCGGGCCAACCGCCAGCCAGAGTCGGACGCGAGTATTTTGACGCGGACAGGGTTGGATCGCGCATCGGGTTGCGGTATTGGCGGCCGGGGGACCATTTTCAGCCGATTGGTATGGCGCACCCTCTCAAGTTGCAGGACTTCTTCGTTAACCAAAAAGTGCCCCGGAACCAGCGACGGGGATTGATTGTGGCGACAACCGCGGATGGGGAAATCTTCTGGGTGGAGAGAATGCGAATCTCGGAGCGGTTCAAGCTAACTCGACAAACGATTCGCCGCTTGCAATGGCGCTGGAAGCGGCGTTAAATCCATTAGTTGCGGCTGTAGGCAGGCCGTGCTAGATTGCCACAGCGAGTTTGCAGTATGTCCGAGAATGGCAAGTTTGGCGGTGAAGATAAGAACTCTAAAAAAGGAGGCGAGTTCCGGGTGCCGCCACGTACTTGGTTTGTATGGATTGCGATTTTTAGCGGGATTATTCTGCTGATGCTGTTCAAGGAACGGATGGATTCACCGGGCGAGGTGCTCAGCCAGTACCGGTTCCAGCAGTTGGTTGATTCCAACCAGATCGTGCAGGCCACGATAAACTATAGCCCGCAAAGCGCGGCCCTTAACGAGATTGTGGGCAAATACCGCAAAGTCGAGAACGACCCCAAAAGCGAGGTGCCGTTCCGAGCCAAGGCACGGCTCTACCCGGAGTTGGAGAAAAAGCTGCTCTCGCTGCCGCAGTTCGATCCGCGCGAACCGAATACCATGGTGTTTAGTTTCGTGGTGAGCGTGCTGCCGATCATCGTCATCGCCGCCCTGATCTGGTTTTTTTTCATCCGCCAAATCAAAATGGCGGGCAAAGGCGCGTTAAGTTTCGGCAAAAGCAAGGCCCGCCTGCTGGCCAAAGAGCGGAACAAAACGACCTTCAAGGATGTGGCCGGCATCGAGGAAGCCATCCAAGAAGTCTCCGAATTGGTGGAGTTCCTCAAAGACCCGAAAAAGTTTCAGCGGCTGGGCGGGCGGATTCCGAAGGGGGTTTTGATGATCGGCCCGCCGGGCACGGGCAAAACGCTGCTGGCCAAAGCAATTGCCGGGGAGGCGGACGCGGCATTTTTCAGCATCAGCGGCTCGGATTTCGTGGAGATGTTTGTTGGCGTCGGCGCCAGCCGCGTGCGCGACATGTTCGAGCAAGCGCGGCGGAACACGCCTTGTCTGGTGTTCATTGACGAAATTGATGCCGTGGGCCGCAGCCGGGGGCACGGCCTGGGCGGGGGCAACGACGAGCGCGAACAGACGCTTAACGCCCTGCTGGTCGAGATGGATGGGTTCGACACGCAGGAAGGCATCATCATCATCGCGGCCACCAACCGGCCCGATGTTCTCGATCCGGCGCTGCTGCGCCCAGGCCGTTTTGACCGCCAGGTCACCGTCAACCTGCCAGACGTGCGCGGCCGCGAGGCCATATTGAAAGTCCACGCCAAGAACGTGAAGCTGGCGCCTTCGGTTGACCTGTCAGTCATCGCGCGCGGCACGCCGGGTTATTCGGGGGCGGAGCTGGCAAACCTGCTAAACGAAGCGGCGCTGCTGGCGGCCAGCACGAACAAGAAAGCTGTCGGCATGGCAGAGCTGGAGGAGGCGCGCGACAAGGTGCGCTGGGGCCGGGAACGCCGCAGCCTGGCGATGACGGATGAAGAGAAGAAGTTTACGGCCTGGCACGAAGCCGGCCATGCGCTGCTCAACGTCATGCTCGAGCACACGCATCCGCTGCACAAAGTGACCATCATTCCGCGCGGCCAGTCGCTCGGTTCGACCATGTCGCTCCCCAAGACCGACATATTGAATCGCCGCCGGAAAGAAATGCTGGACATGATTGCGGTGATGATGGGCGGCCGCATCGCCGAGGAGATCATTTCCGGCGATATTTCCAGCGGCGCGGCGGGCGATATTCAGCAGGCCACCAATATGGCCCGCGCGATGGTTACGCAATGGGGCATGAGCGACCGCCTGGGCATGGTGCAATACGGGGACGACGATGAATTCGTCTTTCTCGGCCGCGAGGTGTCTCGCGCCAAAGTCTATAGCGAATTCACCGCGCAGGAGATTGATGGCGAAGTCAAGCGTATCATTGACAACGCCTACAAGACCGCGAAAGACCTTCTGACCACCCATCTGGCCAAACTGGACCTGATTGCGAAATCGCTGCTCGAATACGAGACCCTTGATGGCCAGCAAGTCGAGGAAATCGTTCGGACCGGCAAGTTTACTGCGCCTCCGCCTGCGCCCCAAGTTGAGGCTCCCCGCGGCGCGCCGGCTGGCACCCCATTGCCGGAAACGCCCACCAAACCTGCCCCGCCCAAGCTGCCCGGCCTGGGCACGCCGGCGCCGGCGACAGCGTAGCGACTGTCGCATTTCCGGCTTGGGCTTTCGCCGTCGGAATTCCCCGTTCGACATTTTCTGTTCCGGTCGCTAGTTTCTGCGGATGATTGTTGCGCCTTCGTTGCTGGCTGCCAATTTTGGGCGGCTGGCCAGAGAAGTCGAGCGGGTAAACGCCTCCGGCGCGGACTGGCTGCACCTGGACGTGATGGACGGGCATTTCGTGCCGAACATCTCATTTGGACCGGCAGTGGTCCGAGCGCTGCGTCCGCTGACGAGGATCTTTTTTGACGTGCATCTGATGTGCTCCAAGCCCGAAATCCTGTTGGAGCCCTTCGCCCAGGCCGGCGCTAGCCAAATCGGTATCCACGTCGAACTTGGCGATGCGGTTACGCCGCTTCTCTGGAAGATTAAGTCCCTCGGTAAAAAGGTTAGCCTGGCCATCAATCCCCCGACGGCTATCACAATGGTCCAGCCGTACCTCGAGCAAATTGATTCGCTGTTGATCATGACCGTGAATCCCGGTTTCGGTGGCCAATCGTTCATTCACGAAACGCTGCCCAAGATTCAGCAGGCTTACGCCTGGCGGTATGAAAAGAATCTCAGCTATCACATCGCCGTGGACGGAGGCATTGACTTTCAGACCGCGGCCGAATGCGCGCATGCGGGCGCTGATGTGTTCGTCAGCGGAACGACTCTCTTTGGCCAGCGCAATCTCGGCGCCGCGGTTAAGAAAATGCGGAGGATTATCAATGGCGCCCGGCCGGCGCTTCGCGCGCCTCAACCCCGTGCTCTGGTCCCTCAACTCTCTTAAGCACGATGAAGATCAAGTTCGGAACCGACGGCTGGCGGGCCGTTATTGCTGAGGATTTTACGTTCGCCAATGTCGAGCGTGTCGCTCAGGCCTCGGCCGACTACTGGAGCGCAAATCCGGTGGTCGGCACAGAGAAAAAAGTCATCGTCGGCTATGACCGAAGGTTTTTCTCCGACCAGTTCGGCCGACGGACCGCTGAGGTTTTCGCGGGCAACGACTTCCAGGTCGTTCTGACCCCCGACCCTACCCCGACGCCTTCGGTATCTTTTGCCGTGAAACACCGGCGCGCCGTTGGCGGCGTGGTGATTACCGCCAGCCACAATCCGCCGATCTTTAACGGCTTCAAGCTCAAGTCGCACTACGGCGGATCATCGGAGCCATCCACCTGTCAGGCGGTCGAGAGTTTCCTGGACCGGAATCCTGTCCGAGCCAAAGCTCTGGCGGACGCCATGAAAGAAAAGCAGATCCGGATCGCCAACGTCCGTCCTGCCCATTACGCCGCATTGAAGAAGCTCGTGGACTTCAAGCTCATCGCCAAGTCCAGGCTGCGCTTTGCGCACGACGCCTTGTTCGGCGTAGCCGCGGGCTGCTTTGAAGAACTGCTGGCCGGCACGACGTGCAAGGTCACCACGTTGAACGGCCGGCACGACGTGCTCTTTGGCGGGATCAACCCGGAGCCAATCCAGGCGAATTACGCGCGCAGTGCCGCCTTCCTCAAAAAGCATCCCCACGACCTCTGCCTGGTCACCGACGGCGACGCTGACCGCGTCGGCGGCATGGATGGCCGCGGCAACTATCTCACCACGCACCAGGTCATTTGCCTCATCTTGCATCATCTCATCATCAACCGGCACGGCCGGGGGCGCGTCGTCAAGGCGCTGAACACCACTTCCATGATGGATCGCATGTGCGAGGCGCACGGACTCGAATTGACCGAGACAGGCGTCGGCTTCAAATACATCGCCGCCGAAATGATCAAAGGCGGTGTGTTGCTTGGCGCCGAAGAGAGCGGCGGCATCGGTTTTCCCGGCCACATTCCCGAACGCGACGGCATCGCTGCCGGCCTGATGTTGCTCGAACTGCTGGCGACCGAGCGACGCTCGATCAACGAGCTCATCGCCCATCTTGTGAGGCAATTCGGCCCGCACCACTATGGACGAGTTGATACCCATTTCCCGCTCGAAAAGCGCGGCGCGCTGATGGAATTTCTGCAAGAGAATGCCCCGGCCAGATTGCTGCGCTCGCCGCTGGCGGACATGAAGACTTACGACGGCGTCAAGTTTATCAGCCAGGACACCTCCTGGCTGATGCTCCGCGGCTCGGGCACCGAACCGATTCTGCGCATTTATGCGGAAGCGAAGTCGGAGGCCAATGCGCGGAAGTTGCTGAAGCTGGGCGTGCAGTTGACGCGGCGGGTGTGACGGATGGCATTAGGGGAACTGCACGAGATAGAAGGCGCTCCGGACACCGGGAGCGATCGAGTTGCTGAAGCTGAAATTGCCGGCGCCGTCAAGCTCATTGGTCGCGATGCTGGTCCACTGATCCAGGGGCAGCGCCGGATTGGTGGAAGTGAGCAGGCAGCAGGCACGGCCAGACGTGCCGACGCTCCCCCCGGCGCCGCTGATGAAGATCCTGTTGCCAGCCAGCACCAGCGCGCCGATGCGCGGAGGATCGCCCGCAACCACTCGCAGAGTGCCGTTGCGCGTCAAGCCGGTCGGGTCCCACAACAAGCCCGGCCCTGGCGTCAGCGGCACGATGTAGGCAAACCCTCCCGTGTAGCTTGCGGCGCTGAACAATGGGAAGCTGTCTCCCACTGCCAGCGAATTCGCACTGATGTTCGTCAGGACGAGTCTGCCGCCATAGGCCAAACCTCCTGATACCCTCACCTGATTGTCCGTGCCGGGCGGCTTGGAGATTGCGAGGACGCTCGTGCTGCCGGCCGCCAGCGTCAGCGAACCGCAGAAGGTCAGAACTCCGGCCGGATCGCTCTGTGCCAGCATCGCTCCCCCTCCCACGGTGCAGTCACCGTTCAGAGAGCCGCTGCCACTGAGTGTCTGTCCGCCAGCGAGGATAATGCCACCATCGTCGGGAGTCCCGGCATCCAGCAGGGCGCCGGAGGCAATGATGATCTGAGTGCTCCCGACGATCGAACTGGGATCGCGTATCGCCAGGGTGCCGGCAGCGACCAACGTCTTGCCGGCATAGCAGTTCGTCCCGGCCAGGCAAAGTAAGCCGTCCCCGGTCTTGGTGAGGCTACCGGCGCCACTGATCGGGCCTTCCAGCATCAAAGCTGAATCGGCCACGGCGAAGGTGCAGGCTCCGTTCAGTGTTACCGGACCCTCCATCGAGTTGCTGCCGCTTGCGGCGCTCATGGTCGGGGTAAGGCCGTCACCGTTCAGCACAATGACTTTCTTCCAGGCGTTGGTGGAATCAAGAAAAGATAACGTGGCGCCCGCCCGCACGGTGAGCGTGCTGGCGGGATTGCCCATCGAGCCAGGGGTGCTTTCGAAGCTCATTATGCCTTCCTGGACGTCAATGTCGCCCAGGGCCGGGTCAACATTGGCAGCGACGAGCGACACTCGGCTGGAGCCCACCTTCGTGAGGTTGTAAGGATTGCCGCTGGTGTTCAACGCGGCGGAAAGGGCCGGAACGCCGCCGCTGCGGATGTCCCAAGGCCCCGCTCCGCCAAAGGTCGTATCTCCGGATAGAGTTACCGCGCACAAAACCCCAGGCGGTTGGCCAGCGTTGTTGACGAGTGCGCCGTTTTGGTTCACGCCCGGGCCGGAAACCGTAATCCGCACAGGACTAAGATTGAACCCGTTCAGGTCCAGCGTGGCGCCGCGGGCGATCGTGGCGCTCCCCGTCGCCGCTCCCAATGCTGCGGCGTTCCCTGCTTTCAGGGTGCCCTGCGCAACCGTCAGGGCGCCCGAAACCACATTCGTGCCGGACAGCGTCAACGGGTTGGTCGAGCAGTTATACACGACCAGATCGTGATTGACTGTGATCGGAACCGCGAGAGTGTCGCCTTTGCTGGTGGCCAGTTGGGTCAGGGTGCCGGGACTCGAGCCATTGCCGAAGGTCAGCACTCCCCCGTTGGCGACCAAGGTATAGGCCGCCGAGCCGTTGGCGTCACCAATGGCTAAGGAACCGATAGTGACGTTCTGGTTCAGATTGACTGTCTGGTCTGAAAGAACGTCGGCGTTGATTACCGCGGCTCGGCCGGCGGCATTGGGAAAGGCGCTGCTGTTAATCCAGTTCCCGTTCTCGTTCCAGTTTTGGGCCGTGCTGGTCACGGTATTGATCCAATAGGCCGGCAGTGAAGAAGTGAGAGGGGCAGAGTCTGCGCTCTCGCCGAACGTGTTCACGGCCGAAACGATGTAATAATAGACTGCGTCCTGAACCACATCGGCATCGGTGAATGCCGTGGTGTTAGTACTGGCGATGACCTCGAAGGGACCGTTGCTGGTCGTGGAACGTTTGAGATTGTAGCTGTTGGCGCCAGTCGAAGCGTACCAGGACAGGGCGATTTGGTTTGGGGCCGCTGCGGCAGCGAGCATAACCGGGACAGCGGGCGGCAAAGTCGGCACAACGATCCGCGCTCCGGCCCAATCGGCGTAATCATTTACGGAGCCATCACCCGCGTCTGTCACTTCCAAGGCGAGGATATTCTTGCCGGTCACGTCCACATCTATGGCTTGGGGAGTGGATCCGCTGGTCATCACCCCGCTGTCATAAAGTTTGACGCTGTCGGCCCAGACCCGGAAGATGACTGATCCGGCGCTGCAACAGACGTCGTCATCCACCCCAACATCGGCTCGAAATCTCGAGGCGGCGCCGCCCAGCGAGTATTGGATGCACGAATAGGGCTGCGCGCCCAAGCCCTTGAGATAGGCCGTGCCATGCAGGCGAAGGGAATTGCCTGCGCTGTCTTGGTCCAATAAGATCGGAACGGGGTTGGTAGTGTCAGATAGCCAGTGCAGGTCGCTCAGATAGTTTGTGCCTGGCGGGGGCGGGGGCACGCGGGCGGCGCCGAAGATTTTCACCAACTGGACGCCGTGCGCTGGAACATTAGCCGTGTAACTATTGGTGAAATCCCCCGCATAGGCTCGGGCCCATAAATCCCGCACAGCGGCAGGCCCTGGCGGCAGATTAAGGTCGGTCCAGTTGGCCGTGATGTTGGCGGCGGTTTCACCACGGTTCAGCAAGGCTACGGCTTTAACCGTTCCATCGCTACCCAGAGGTTTACACCAGACCTGCAGGTCGCCATTAGTCGCCACACAAACCCCCTGGATCCCAGCCGGGTCCTGATCCACCGCAATCGCCTCCCCGTTGGTCAGTATATCCATGCATGCCGGATCAAAGTTGCAGTCCATGATGAACAGGGGCGCGGCGGCGATGCACCACATGCCAAAGTTAGCTTTAGCCTCGTCCACTGAAAGGCAAGGTCTGCCCACCTCCAGAACGTCCGGATCATTCCAGTGTCCAGGCCCCGCCAGCGCCGGGCTGCGGGCAACAACATCGAGATGGTAGAGGACATTGCCGTACAAACAGTAATCATCACCCGTGCCGCGCCAACTGTTAAGCAGGGCCGGCATCCAATCGGCGACCGGCTCGCTAAGCGACAGATTGAAGAAGATCGGTCGGCCGCAATTGAGGAGGGCGTTTGCCATCAACTCGGCTTCTGTGCGCAAATCGCTGGCGGTGCACATGCTGCACGCGTCGTACTTCAAGTAATCCACCCCCCAAGCGGCGTAGGTGTTGGCATCCTGAACCACGTGCCCACAGGAACCGGGAAGATTTTCGCAGGTGAGAGGCCCCCAGACCGAATAGATGCCGAACTTGAAACCCTTGGCATGGACATAGTCAGCGAGCGCTTTCATGCCGCTGGGAAACTTGGCCGGTTGAGGCATGATCACGCCGTTGGTGTCGCGTTGGTACGCCCAGCCATCATCCAGGCAGATATACTCGTACCCGGCACCCCTCAGGCCGTTGGTAGCCATGGTATCGGCAATACTCCTGATGAATCCCTCGTTGATATTGGCGTGGTTAAGGTACCAACTGTTGTAGCCCATGGGCGGGGTTAGGGCCAGGCCATTGGTCAAAGCCTGGCCCCGCAAGACAGATATCAACACCAGGGAACAGACGAGCGAATTGAATGAGGCAGCCCGCATCTCTTCAAAGGTTGCTGCCCACGGTTCGCACAATTATCATCCCAACTTCACCTAATCCACTCGCTCAGTCAAGGTTGCGCAATAAGCGCGTGCTCGCTGGTGTCGGGTCAGTGCGGCCTGATAGGCAAACAGACGCCACGGGGCGTCCGGTCCAACAGGCATAAAAGGAGGGCGGCCTGCGGCTTTGCTAATTGAGCGAGAGGTTCACGCGGCTTTCGCCTTTGGAGGTTGGGCCGGTGGACTTGGAAGCGACGATGAACAAGCGGTCGGCGGCGACCTTCCTGGTCTGGAGGATGGCGGATTGCACGGCCTGGGCGCGTTGTTTGATGAGTCCGCGCCGGTCGTCCTCAGAGACTTCCAGGGCGGCGACGAGGCGCGCTTCGATTTGGCCCACGGTCAGCGGGGTGCCGTCGGGAGCGGTCGGCAGGCGGTGTTTGGAGACGGATTTCGTTCCCGGCGCGCCGGTCTTCGGCGCGGCTGACATCAGCGCCATCGCGCCTTTGGCGTCGGCGGCCGAGAAGGCAGGCCGGGGCGTCCGTCCGAGAGCTTTGGCCGCCGGAGAGGGAGCGGCCGCTCCTGTCGGCAAATTGGTGGAAAGCGCCGCGGCGGGGCTGGTTTCCGGGCCGGTGGCGGCGGTTTGCACAACGAGCGTCTGGTTCGTGCCCAGGTCCGCTAGGACCTGCTTGAGCAGGCGCTCGCGCTGGGCGGGTTCGAGTTGGAGGGTCTCGAGGCTCGGCACGGTTCTTCCGCCACGGGTGAGTTCCTGGAGGCGGAGGATCCTTAACTGCTGCTCCAATTTCAGGCGGGCCAGCGCCTCGCGATCTTTCTCCGGATCGAACGAGCCGGCAATCTCCAGGCTCAGGGCCGGGCGTTGGTCGAGCGCTTTGACGAGCTTTTCCAGCTTTTGCGCCTCGGCTTCCGGAATGTCGCTCTGGCCGGGCATGAACTCGACGAAGCTGAGTTCTTCGCCGCCGCCGACCAGCGCCCCCAGCAGCGAGAAGGGCGAAGTGGCGGCTTTGACGATGAGGTTGACGATGACCTTGAAGATGATCGGCGCAAGCTTGAACTGCGGATCGTCCGTCCGGCCGGTGACCGGGATGTCGAGGTTGATTTGGCCGTTGCGATCCTTGAGCAACGCGACGGCGAGTTTGACCGGCAGATGGGTGGCGTTGGTGCTGTCGTTGCGCGGGCCGAGCGTAAAATGGTCAATTACGAGCTTGTTCTGGGCCTTGAGCTGTTTCTGGTTGATGTCGTAGTGCAGCTCCATGGTGAGTTTGCCCTTGTTCAGCGGGTGGCCGGCGTATTTCTCGAGGTAGGTGGTGAAGGCGGTCAGGTCCGTGTTTGTGAACGCGACCGTGAGGTCGAGCAACGGGTCCTTGGCCAGCGGGTTGACCTTGCCGGAGATGGAGAACGGCGCGGCCGCGTCCACCTTGCCGCGCAAGTCCACCGTCGCCGTGCTTTGCTCCTGCGACGACAGGCCCTTGACCGTGCCGCCCAACTCCTGCACGTCGAAGGCGCCGGGCGGACTGATGGACTGGTCGGAGAAATGAAACGAGGCGTTTTCCAACACCAGCGCGGCGAGCGCGACGGGAAACTCGGCGGCCTTTGCCGGCATGGCCGGGACTGCCGATGGGACGGCAGCCTGCGGGGCCTTCTCCGGCAGGATGGTTTTGAGATTCGGCCGCCCGTCGGGGCCGATGACGACGCTGGTCTGGAGACCGCGGAATTTCACCTCCTGCAACTGGAGTTGGTTGGGCTGCAAGGCGAGGTCAATGCCGCTGACGTTCAGCGCGTCCCATTTCACGAATTCTTTGAAGAGCACTTGGTCGGTGGTGACGAGGTTGGTGAGGCTGATCTCCCCGGCGAATTGAACCAGCGGGGCGCCAGAGCCCGGCGGCGTGTAGCGCACGTGGCTCTTCGCGTTGAATCGTCCGCTGGTAATGGCGAGGCGGATCTGCTCGTTGAGGTAGGGCTGGAACGGAGGCAGGTCCAGATCGCTGACGGTGAGATTCAGGTCGGCCATTACCGGAGCGAGCTTCGCCGTGCCTTCCACCGCTACCGTGCCCGCTTCGTTGAGACGCGTCGAAAGCGACGCGGTGATGGCTGCATTGCTCAAGGTGCTCACACTTTTCAGGTTGAAGGTGAGTTGATCCATGCTCAACGTCGCCGGACTGGCCGGCTTCTGGTCTTCCACTTTGATGGCATAATTATCGAAGGCGATTTCCTTGAGCAGAACGGTCCAGGGCGGCTCGCTGGACTTGGGCGCATTGGTATCAGCAGAGCTCGCGGCGGGCGGAGTCACCAACCCGAAGAGGTTGATGTCTCCGTTCTTCTTCTGCCGCGCGAGGATCGTGCCGCCGGAGGATTCGACGAGGCCGACCTGGATCGCGCGCTCCGCCAGGCTGGCTTCGGCACGCTTCACAGCGAAAGACGGAATTCCAACTACCGTCTCGCCCGTGTCCGCCGCTTTGAGTTGGAAATCGGTCACCGCAATCTCGGCGTTGGATACCGTGAGCAGCGGCGCGTTGGAGGCAGCGGCGAAGCGGTATTCCACCCCGATACCGAGTTTGCCTGCCAGCACCTCGCCGCGCAGCAGGTCTTGAAAATAGGGCGCATACTTTTTGATTTCCAACGCAGCCAGCTTGACCGCTCCCGCCGAACGCAGCGGCGCAATGGAAAACGTCCCCTTGCCCGAGACTGCCTCACCCGCTTCGGTGGGGATGGTAAAATCGTAGGCCGCGTCCGAGTCGGGTCGCGTCGTGAAGCGCTGCACGCGGATAGTTATCGGTTTGAGCGTCGTCTCAAACCGGCTCCGGCGGCTCAAATCCGCGAATGAGATGGCGGCATCGCTTACGCTCAGGTCATCCACCGACAATGTCCATGGGGCGGAAGGGGTGGACGGCGTCGCGTTAGTGGAGGCGGGCTTCGCCGCCGGGGGCTCCACCAGCAGCCCAAGATTGAGCGACCCATCCTTCTCGATGCGCACGGTCTTGGTGTAACCCACGAGCTTCACCTGCCCGACGTGCAGGTTGCGCTGGCGCAGATCAAAATCCAAGGGCAGGAGGGACAACCACCGGAGCGCGGTCACGACCTCCCCGGTGTTCAGGTCTTTGACCTTCAAGCCGGCCAGTTCAACGAGGCCGTATTTGAGGGTGGCATCGAAGCCATTGGTCCCGGCGGCGAGGGCGTAGTCGGCGCTGACGTTGAACCGCCCTTCAGTGATTTCCGCGCGGAGGTAGTCGCGCACCACCGGGGTCCATTTGCTCAGCTCGCCGCCCGCCAGCTCGAAGCGGCCGCGCGACTCGAACGGCTGCACGACCAAGCTGCCGGCCCAAGCGAACTTTCGGCCGGAATCGCTGCTGGCCTCGAACGAATAAGCGCTGTTCTTGCCAACGCGCGTGGTGAGGTTGGTCAGGGAAATGTTGATGGGCTTGAACTCGGTGTGGAGCGGCACCCGGTGCGTCTGGTCGTCGAAGGCCACCACCCCATCGTCAATGTGTAAGCGCCAGACGTTCAGCCGCGGCAGGCCCCCGGACTTCGCCGGTTTGGGCGGCGGGGCCTCGACGGCGAACATGTTGGCGAAGTTCAACTGCCCATCCTTCAACAGCATGATGTGCCCGTAAGGCTGCTTTAAGCTGATCTCGGCAAAGGTCCACGCGAACCGGAACAGCGACGAGAGCTGGAAGTTGACGTATAGCTCTTCCCATGAGGCGAACACCTGTCCGTCCGGCTCCGTCAACGACAGCCCGCGGATGGTGAGCGACAGCACCAGCGGATTGAACTTCACCTGGCGGACCGCTACCTGCCTCTTGGTCACCGCCGGCAGCCGCTTCAGGAGCTGCGACTTGATAATCGGCGGCAGTACGAAAAAGCCGAGCAGCACATAAACGAAATAGACCGCGCCTGCCCACAGCAGCCGTTTGCGCCAGTGTGGCTTCCTGAAGGCGGCAAAAGTTGTAAGCCTAACACGCATTGGACTGTTGAAATTCTAACACCGGCCCGAACAACTCCAATCAATTTCCTGCCCATCTCACGACGATTAGTACTTGGTTGCAGAAGTTAGCGATACCACCGCGTGCCCTCACGCGGCAACCCATGTATCGGTTATTTGTGCAACCAAGCACTAGCAGCGTGGACAAGCGCGCAGTGCAGACAAAATACCAGTGCGCTACCGGGGTGGTGGAAGCGCACCCCGACGTGAAGCCAGACCGGTCAGGACCCGGTAGCGGCGGGGACTAGCTGGAGGGGCAAGCTGTGGAAATCGAGAGCGTATCGCACCGTGGCCAACAAACGGTCCTGGGTGAATGGCTTGGCGAGGAAGTTCACGCCCTCCTTGAGAGCATGTCCGTTGGCCACCATGTCGGGGCTGTAGCCAGAGGTATAAACGACCCTGAGCTCGGGCTGACGACGAAGCAAGTGTTTAGCCAGTGCGCTGCCGTTGAGACCCCCGGGCATCACCATGTCCGTAAG
>Ga0182021_10000978_pt1 | contig 32631 bp, 33 predicted proteins | sample 612E3MmetaG_FD_120493 | JGI IMG/M metagenome (GOLD analysis project Ga0182021, IMG submission 120493) | Permafrost microbial communities from Stordalen Mire, Sweden - 612E3M metaG (Illumina Assembly) | ecosystem: Environmental > Terrestrial > Soil > Wetlands > Permafrost | place: Sweden... | reverse complement strand
GCCCGGCAGCGCCGAGGACCGAAGAAGACGGTCGGCGTCCGGCGCAAGGCGACGAAGTAAGAGGAGCCGGACGCAGGCATGGCCGAACGGAAGCGCGCCACCAAGCAGCGCCGCCGGGAGAGGAAGAACGTGCCCCAGGGGCACGTTCACATCCAGGCGAGCTTCAACAATACGATCATCACGATCACCGACCCCAACGGCAACGTGATCAGCTGGGGCTCCGCCGGCGTGGCCGGCTTCAAGGGCTCCCGCAAGAGCACGCCGTACGCCGCCGCCCTCTCGGCCGATCAGGCCGCCAAGAAGGCGATGGAGCACGGAATGCGCCAGGTCGAGGTCTACGTGAAGGGGCCGGGCGCCGGTCGCGAGCAGGCCATCCGCTCGCTCCAGGCAGCCGGCCTCGAGGTGAGCGCGATCACCGACGTCACCCCCGTCCCCCACAACGGTTGCCGCCCGCCCAAGCGGCGCCGGGTCTAGGCAGGACGACAGATGGCCCGCTACACCGATCCAGTTTGCCGGATCTGCCGCCGGGAAGGCACCAAGCTCTTCCTCAAGGGGACCCGCTGTTATTCCAAGAAGTGCGCGTTCGAGCGCCGTCAGGCACCTCCCGGCCAGCATGGAATCCGCCGCCGCAAGGTCGGCGAATATGGCATGCAGCTGCGCGAGAAGCAGAAAATCAGGCGCGTTTACAGCGTTCTTGAGCGCCAGTTCAAGGGCTACTTCGAAATGGCCAGCTCTACGCCCGGTGTCACCGGCGAGAACCTCCTTCGAATCCTTGAGCTGCGCATGGACAACGTCGTGTACCGGATGGGCTTCGCGGCTTCGCGCGCCGAGGCGCGTCAGATGGTGGGGCATGCCCACTTCACCGTGAATGGCCGCGTCTCCAGCATTCCGTCGCTGCATTTGCGCCCCGGCGACAAAGTCGAGGTGCGCGAGACGCATCGGACCCGTGAGCCCTTCAAAGAGGCCGTGGAGCTCATCAAGTCGCGCCAGGTGCCGGAGTGGCTCAGCGTGGATGCGGCGAAACTCGCCGGGTCCGTGCTGACCGCGCCGCGCCGCGACCAGATGCCGCTGGACCTCAACGAGCAGCTCGTGGTCGAGTACTACTCGAGGTAAGGCCCACCTATGATCGAACTCGAGAGCCCGCAGATCGCGCCGATCGAGGAACTCGGCTCGTACGCCAAGTACGAGGCCAGCCCGCTACCGGCCGGCTACGGCGTCACCCTGGGAAATGCCCTGCGGCGCGTCCTGCTGTCGTCGCTGGAGGGCTCGGCCATCACGGCCATCCAGATCCGTGACGTCTACCACGAATTCACGAGCATTCCCGGCGTGAAGGAGGACGTGACCCAGATCGTCCTCAACGTCAAGAAGCTCCGTCTCAAGAGCTTCGCCACTCACCCGGTCCAGCTCAAGCTCATCAAGGCCGGCGCAGGCACCGTAACCGCCGCCGACATTCAGGAATCGGCCGACGTCGAAGTCATCAATCCCGATCTCCAGCTCATGACGCTCGACTCCGACGACGTCACGATCGAGATGGACCTGACGGTCGAGAAGGGCGTCGGCTATCTGGCCGCCGAGCGAGCGGAGTCGATGCCGATCGGAGTCATTCCGGTCGACGCCATCTTCACGCCGGTCCGCAAGGTCAACTACTCCGTCGAGAACACGCGCGTCGGCCAGATGACCAACTACGACAAGCTGACGATCGAGCTGGAGACAGACGGCACCATCTCGCCCGAGGAAGCTCTCGGTCGGGCCGCCGACATCCTGGTCCGTCAGTTCTCGTTGTTCGCCAACATCGGCCTCGTCGCCTCCGGAACGGACCATGTCGCGACGAACGTGCCCCAGCTCCCTCCGAACATGCTCGACATGCCGATCGAGGAGCTGGACCTGCCGATGCGGGCCTACAACTCGCTCAAGCGCAACAACATCGTCAAGGTAGGGCAGCTGCTCCAGCTCTCCGACGACGATCTGCTGCGAATGCGCAACTTCGGCAAGAAGTCGCTCGACGAGATGAAGGAGAGGCTGCGCATGCGTGGCTTCATCCTGCCCGAGACCGACGATAGCTCTCTCGGCGACGACATTGAAGAGGTCGAAGAAGAAGAGCAGTTCGACGACCTTCCCCCTGAGGAGGCCTGAGCCATGGCCCATCGAATCGGCGGCCGGAAGCTCAGCCGCAAGCAGGGGCCGCGGCTGGCTCTCTACAAGAACCTGACTGTCTCGGTCCTCCGCTATGAGCGGATCAAGACCACCGAGGCGAAGGCCAAGGAGATCCGCGGCCGGGTCGAGAAGATGATCACGCTCGCCAAGCGCGGCGATCTGTCGGCCCGTCGAGCAGTGATCGCGGAATTCCCGAACGAGCCGCTCGTCGTGACCAAGCTTTTCGACGAAATTGCACCCAAGTACGCCGACCGGACCTCCGGGTTCACCCGGATCGTCCATCTCGGCCAGCGCCTGGGCGACTCGGCCCCGATCGTCCAAATCGAATTGGTCTGATGGCCACTACGCCGGTCCAATTCTTCGTTGCCGCCTGCGCTCCCTCGCTCACGCACCTCAAGTGCGCTCGCTCGGGTGCCGCTCGGCGCCTCGCCTTGGACACGGCGGATCGGCCATCAGGTAGGTAGTTGCTAGGCGTCCGAGAGGACACCCCGGTGCGCTATCGCGCAACGGTTGAATATGACGGCACGGACTTCGCCGGGTACCAGGTCCAACCTGGGGCCCGGACGGTCCAGGGAGAACTCGAAGCTGCTTTGGCTCGGATCTCCGGCGGAAGCCGGATCCGGGTCCAGGCGGCAGGCCGAACCGACGCCGGGGTGCACGCTATCGGGCAGGTGATCGCATTCACCGATCCGGTGGGGCGACCGGCCAAGGAGCTGACAAGGGCGCTCAACGCGCTGCTGCCAGCGGACGTAGCGCTTCGACAGATGCGCCGCGCCCCGGTCGGGTTCCATCCACGCCACGCGGCGCGATGCCGGGAGTATCGCTACACCGTCTGGAACGGGCCGCGAAGCCCACTCCGCGAGCGTTTCGCGCTCGGGGTGCGGGACCCGCTGGATATCGCCGCGATGGAGCGGGTCGGGTCGGTCCTGGTTGGCCGTCACGACTTTAGCGCCTTCGGGGCGGCGCACCGGCAGCCGGTCCGGACCGTGCATTGGGTCCGCGTCCGGAGGGAAGGGTTTCGCGTGACGATCGACGTCGCGGCCGACGCCTTCCTGAGACAGATGGTGCGAAGGATCGTGGCCGCTCTCCTGGAGGCCGGTCACGGAAGGACAGACGAAGAGGCAGTAGCCGCGGCGCTTGCGTCGGGGCGACCGGCATTCAACGGGGCAACGGCCCCGGCGAAGGGCCTTTGCCTGAGACGCGTCGTTCTGGGCCCCATGAGGGGCGGGACGGCGTCGGCAAGCACGACCGCCAGATCGAACGGAGAACGATGACCGCCAAGACATATACGGTCCGTGAGAGCGAGATCGAGCGACGCTGGTACGTCGTGGACGCGACGGACGAGACGCTCGGCCGTTTGGCGTCGCGCATCGCTCGTGTGCTCGAAGGCAAGAACAAGCCCTTGTACAGCCCGACGATGGACTCGGGCGACCATGTCGTCGTCGTGAACGCCGGCAAGATCGCCGTCACCTCGGACAAGCGCGAGACCAAGCTGTACATGCGCCACAGTGGCTATCCCCATGGCCTCAAGGCGGAGAGCCTGGGCCATCTCCTGGATCGCCGGCCGGAGGAAGTCATCCGCCGTGCCGTCAAGGGGATGCTGCCTCACAACCGATTGGGCGCCCAGCAGCTGACCAAGCTCAAGATCTACGCCGGCCCCGAGCACCCGCACCAGGCTCAGCGACCTGAGCCGCTGGCCTGACGAGGAGCGCAATGACTACCCCAGCTTTCTTCTATGGGACCGGCCGCCGCAAGACCGCGGTGGCGCGAGTCCGGCTCGTTCCCGGCTCGGGCGAGATCGTGGTCAACGATCGAACCCTGGAGGCGCATTTCGGCAACGCCATCGACGAGGCTGACGTGCGCATGCCGTTCCGCGTAACCGGCACGGAAGGCACCTACAACGCCCAGATCAAGGTCGAAGGCGGCGGGGTCACCGGGCAGGCCGGCGCCATCCGCCACGGCATCGCCCGTGCCCTCCTTCAGATGGACCCCGAGGGGAACCGTCTGCCGCTTCGCCAGGCTGGCCTCCTCACCCGCGACCCGCGGATGAAGGAGCGCAAGAAGTACGGACTCAAGCGAGCACGCAAGGCGCCTCAGTACACGAAGCGATAGCTGGGGTCAACGTATCGGGCGGTCCAATGCTTCGTTGGGTCCTGCGGGCGCCTCGCCTTGAACTCGCCGGAGATGCGACGCAGGAGCAGGCGGCAGGCACGCTGGTTGGAGCAGGGCTGGGCTCGCTTCGAGGGCGGATCGGACACCTGGCGTAGGACCAAGTGCGAACTCCCTCCAGCGACAGGTACTTTCGACACCGCGGCGTCTGGAAGTCATCATGTCCGCTATGACGGACGACCTCTATGAGCGGTACAAGGAAGCACTTCGGACCGGCCACGTGTCGGTTCTGAGGGGTTCTCTTGAAGAGGCCCTCGCGGCCTACAAGCTGGCCGCCGAGATCGCCCCGTCGCGCGCTCTTCCGCACACGAGCCTGGGCGGCGTGTACATGCGGTTGGGCCATCTCCATGACGCTCTGACGGAATTCGCCGCCGCCGTGTCGAGATCACCACACGACGAGGGGGCGCTTCTCGGACAGGCCGAAGCCCTGGCCGCGGCCGGCATGCGCAGCGAAGCGGCCGGCGCCCTGGATCACGTTGCCGAGATCCAGGAAGCCAGCGGACGACTGCCCGAGGCCGCGGACACTCTGCGGCGGGCGGTCGAACTCGAAGAGGCACCCGACAGAATCCGGCGTCAGCGGGCTCTGCTCCGCGAGATCCGGTTCTCGACCGGCGACCATGCCGCAGAGCAACTGCTGGCACGGGCGCTCCGCCTGCGGGACGAGCCCGGGGCCGACGCCATCCGTCCGACCACCGGCCTGGCCTTCGTGGCCGCCCCGGTCGCCGCCCCGGTCGCCGCGACGCCAGGGGGATCGACCTTGCCGGAGCTCGCTGGTCGCGAGCTCGGTCGGGAGCCGGCCACGGTGCGGGAGCCGGTAGCGGGGGCCGCGCCGACCTTCCAATTGCTGCCCTCGGTGCCGTCGGAGCCCGAGCCGCGGACGGCGGAGGCAGTCTCCCGCGCGATCGAGCCCGAGCCCGAACCGCTGGCAGCCAAGCCCGAACCTGTGGCCGTCGCTGCTTTTGCGGGGTCGCGCGTCCTCGTTTCTAACGGACGTTCGTCGGTCGGTGTCATGGATGGCGTCGACGGTCCTCCGAACCTGCCGGGAATGACCAGCGAGAGCGAGCATCAGCCCAGCGGAGACGAACTCCTGGCCGCGGCCGAAGCCGCCGACCTGGCCGGCGACCTGACCGCCCTTCGATCGCTCCTGTTGTGGACGGCCCGCGCGTATTCCCGTGAAGGCCGGTTCGAGGCCGCCCTGGACGCTGCTCATCGGCTCCTGCAGCGCGCCCCCGGCGACGTCGACGCCCATCTCGTTCTGGTGGAGCTCTATGTCGCCCGGAGCTGGGATGGCCTGGCTACGGAGAAGCTCCGGCTGCTCGGCCGTCTCGCGGAGCTCAATAACGACGCGGGGACTCGCCAGCGGCTCCGCGCCGTGGCGACGCGCGCTTTCCCGCAGGATCCCTCCCTGCAGCAGCTCTACGCGTAGGCTCGGATCCACCGGTCACGGCCCGGTCTCGGGCTGAACCGGCAGTCCGGCACACCCGGAGGCAAGCCCGCCCGGTGATGGCACAGGCGGTTGCGAAGGCCTGGCGGTATACACTAGCCGTCGGATGCCACTGTTGCAGTCGGCCCTGGACAAGGTCAGTCCCAACGTCGTGGCTGACATCGCGATCACCGCCCTCCTGATCTACTGGCTATTCAGCCTGATCAGGGGAACTCGGGCTGTCCGCCTGGTGGTCGGCGTTTGCCTGCTGTTCCTCGTCTATGGGGCCGCGCTCGCCCTCGACCTGCGCCTGCTGACTCTGATCTTGCAGACAGGAGCGTACGTCGGCCTCTTCGCCCTGGTGGTCGTCTTTCAGCCGGAGCTCCGGCGAGCGCTCGATCGGATCGGCCGTCTCGGTTCGCTTGGCTGGCTGATCTCGCCCGCCGAGCAGTCGAGAGCGACCCACATCGCCGCCGAAGTCGCGAGCGCGGCCGCGCGCCTGTCTCACGAAGGCCACGGCGCGCTCATCGTCATCGAGCGCGAGTCCGGCCTCCAGGAGATCGCCGAAACGGGAGTGATGCTGCACGCGGACATCTCGGCCGACTTGCTGGTCACAGTCTTCTCGCCAAAGACGCCCCTCCACGACGGCGCGGTCGTGATCCGGGGCGACACGATCCTGGCGGCTGGGGCGCTGCTGCCGTCGGCCGAGACCACGATCCCGCTGGAGCGCTTCGGGACCCGCCACAAGGCCGCCCTCGGCATGACGGAGCAGACCGATGCCCTCGTCGTCGTAGTGTCGGAGGAGAGCGGCCAGATCAGCCTGGTCGAACGCGCGAGGATCGTCCGGAACCTCGATGAGCCGAAGCTGGCTCGCGCGCTGATGGCGCATCTCCACCCCCAGGTCGGGGGCGGCCGGCTGCTTCGCGATGCGGGTCGAGCCAGGCCCGGCAAACCGTCATTGCGGTCGCTGACCCGCAGAGCCCGCTTCGGCGGCCGCGGTCAGGCCTCGGAGGCGCCTCGAAAGGATCGCCCGGATCGACGCCCGGCGCCGCGGATCGAGCCGCCCAGCGCAGATCAGCCTGGGGCCGACGACGACTCGAGCCAGACCAGGGCCGCCTCATGAGGCTCGTCCGTTTCCTCTTCGGCAACTGGGCCTTGAAGATCGGCGCGCTGCTGCTCGCGATCATCCTTTACGTCGGAATGGTCGCCCTCCAGAGCACCCAGCAATGGCCCGGGCAGATCGCAATCACGCCGGTCAATCAGCCCCTGGCCTCGTTCCTGATCAAGCCCGAGACCATGCCGACGGTCAGAGACATTCGGTATATCGCCCCGGCGGACGTTTCCGTCACCAAAGACAGCTTCAGCGCAACGATCGACCTCAAGGACGCCAAGGTCGACGCCGGCCAGACGACACTGGTCAGTGTCCAACTCACGTCCGACGACAAGCGCATTCAGATCATCGACTACCAGCCCCAGCAGGTGTCTGTCACTCTCGATCGGATCGTGACCAAGCCGATCCCGGTCAAAGTCGTGGCGGGCACCCCGCCGACCGGGCTGAGTCTCGGTCCCCAGACTCAGAGCATCACCTCCGTCGACGCCACGGGGGCTTCGACGCTCGTCGCGGGAATCGTCGAGGCCGAGGCCTCGGTACCCATAGACGCCTCCGGCCTCGACGTCAACAAAGAAGTTCCTCTGGTGCCTGTCAATGCCAACGGCGACACCGTGGAGAACATCACGCTCGATCCCGCCACGGTCCAGGTCACCATCCAGATCGGCAGCCAGCTGAGAACTGAGACCGTCGCCGTTGCGCCGGTCATACGGGGCTCGCCCGCGGCCGGTTACTACGTCACCTCGATCGACGTGAGCCCGCTCGTGATCTCAGTTAGCGGCGAGGCCGACGCGCTGGCCGCCCTCAACGGTGCCGTAAGCACGCAGCCCATCTCCATCGCTGGCGCCACGGGCGACATTTCCGTCAAGATCGCCCTGAACCTTCCCGCCGGAGTGGAGGCCCCGGACGCGTCGACCGTCACCGTCGTCGTTCACATGTCATCTCCGGCCACGACCCGGACGGTGACTATCGGCATCGTTCCCGACGGGGCCAGGTCGGACCGTATGTACGCACTCTCCACATCGAGCGTGACCGTTACCCTCGGCGGCGCCGCGGCCGCGCTGAATGCTTTCGACACATCAACGCTCGTGGGGATCGTCTCGGTCGGCACCCTCGCTCCCGGAACATACACCGTCCAGATCTCCGTCAGCGTTCCGTCGGGAATCAAGATCGTCGCTCAGAACCCGCTGAAGATCACCGTCACTGTGACCGTCCCGCCTTCGCCGGAACCATCCCCATCACCTTCGCCCTAGGAGCTCGATCTTGCCCCGATTGTTCGGCACGGATGGAATCCGTGGCATAGCCAACGTCGACCTCAAGCCGACTCTCGCGTATGCGCTCGGCCGCGCCACGGCGCATCGCCTGGCCGGGCAGGGCGGCTGCATCGTCGTCGGTCAGGACACCCGCCGCTCAGGCGACATGTTCGTAGCCGCGATCGTGGCCGGCGCCACCAGCCTCGGAGTGGACGTTCACACCGTCGGCGTGGTGCCGACCCCGGCCCTGGCCCACATCACCGGAGCGGGCCATTTTGCTGCCGGGATCATGGTTTCGGCCTCGCACAACCCGGCCCGCGACAACGGTCTGAAGGTTCTCGATGAGCACGGCCTCAAGCTCGACGACGACATCGAGGACGAGCTGGAGCAGTTCATCTGGCGGGCCGACGAACTGCCAGGGGCGCCCGCCGATGCTCTCGGGCGGCTGGTGGATGCCCACGATCTCATAGACCTGTATTTCGATCACCGTCTGGGGCTGGCTCGCCAGGTGAAGAGCCGGCTGCATCTGGTCGTCGATTGCGCGAACGGCTCGGGCTGCATCGTCGCAGAACGCATCCTGTCGGCGACCGGCGCGCGCGTCGACCTCATGTTCAACGACCCGGACGGCTCGAACATCAACTGCGGCTGTGGAGCCACGGCGCCGACGGCCCTGGCCGCGGAAGTGGTGAAGCTCGGAGCGGACGTCGGCTTCGCCCTGGACGGCGACGCGGACCGCCTCATCGCCGTTGACGCCGGCGGCTGCGTGGTCGACGGAGACGCGGTGCTGGGCATTCTGGCCCTCGATCGAATCGCCCGCGACAAGCTGCCGAACGGCGCCCTCGTCGTCTCGGTGCTATCCAACGGCGGACTGCAGCGGACCATCGAGGCAGCCGGCGGCCAGGTCATTCGGACGCCGGTCGGGGACAAGAACATCCTCGAGGGGATGCTCGTGAACGGCGCCGGGCTGGGGGGCGAGAAGAGCGGTCACGTCATCATCCTGGAGTACGCCACGAGCGGCGACGGCATCGTCACCGCGCTCGAAGTGATGGCGGTCATGAGCAGAACGGGCCGTTCGCTGGCAGATCTGGCCACGCAGATCCCGATGCTGCCGCAGCAGCAACGCACCATCCCGGCCCGTCACAAGGACCAGTGGGAGGGCGACCCCGTCCTCCATCGGGCAGTCGGCAGGGCGGAATCCCGCCTCGGTTCGTCCGGCCGAGTCCTCGTCCGTCCATCCGGCACGGAGACCGCCATTCGCGTCATGGTGGAGGGCTCAGATGAAGCCCTCGTCACCGAGCTCGCCAACGAACTCGCGGTCTTGGCCGAAGAGCGTCTAAACTAGCCCCCTTCGCAGGCGTCCCGTCACCGACGTTGGGTGGAACGTCGGGGCCACGGTCGAGGAGACCGGGAGAGAAGTCGACACATGTGCGGAATCGTCGGATACACCGGGCCCCGAGCAGCAGGCCCCGTCCTGCTGGATGGGCTGCGGCGTCTCGAATACCGCGGCTACGACTCGGCCGGCATCGCCCTGGTCACGGACAAGGGCGATCTGTTCGTGGAGAAGAGGGCCGGCAAGGTCGCCGTGCTCGAGCACGCTCTCGGCGGCGATCCGCCTCGGGCCGGAGTCGGACTTGGTCACACGCGCTGGGCCACTCACGGGCGCCCCAGCGACCTCAATGCCCATCCCCACAGCGACTGCACGGGCCGTATCACCGTCGTCCACAACGGCATCGTCGAGAACTTCCGCGAACTGCGTGACGAGCTGGCGGCCGGCGGCCACATCCTGGCCTCCGAGACGGATACGGAAGTCGTCGCTCACCTGGTCGAGGACGCCTATCAGGGCGATCTGGCCGATGCCGTGCGGGCCGCGCTGCGTCGACTCGAGGGAGCGTACGCGCTGGTCGTCATGCACGGCGACGAGCCCGACCGGCTGGTCGGCGCCCGACTCAACGTGCCCCTGATCGTCGGCGTCGCCGAGGGCGAGAGCTTCTTCGCATCTGATGCCTCAGCCATCATCGCCTACACCAAGCGGGTCATCTTCCTGGCGGACGGAGACGTCGCCGACCTGCGGCCCGGTTCGGTCGTCATAACGGACATTGCCGGCAGGCCGGTCGATCGGCCGATCGATGTGATCCCCTGGTCGGCCGAAGCGGCCGAGAAGGGCGGTTACGCCCACTTCATGCTCAAGGAGATCCACGAGCAGCCCGCCGCCCTGCGGTCGGCGATGGCCGGTCGCCTGCGCGGCGGCGCGGTCTGCCTCGAAGAGATCGACGCCGTTCGCGAGCGGCTCGTCAATGTCGCGCGCGTCGAGCTAATCGCCTGCGGAAGCGCCTACTACGCGTCGCTCGTCGGCGCGCAGCTCTTCCAGGATTGGCTCGGCGTTCCCGCCCGGGCCAACGTGGCCTCCGAGTTCCGCTACAGCCCGCCGCCGCTTGACGCCCGAACGCTGGTCGTGGCCGTGACGCAGTCGGGCGAAACCGCCGACACGATCGCCGCCGCCCGTCTCGCCCGCGCGCGCGGGTCCACGGTCATCGCCGTCACGAACACGGTTGGCTCCGCGATAACACGCGAGGCTCAGGCATCGGTATTCCTGCAGGCCGGCCCCGAAGTGGCGGTCGCCGCGACCAAGACATTCGTGACCCAGGTTGTCACCCTCGTGATGCTCGCCGCGGACATCGCCCAGCAGCTGGGCAGGCGCACGAAGGCCGAGGAGGACGAGCTCGTCACCGCTTTGCGGGTCCTGCCCGAGGCGGCCGAGCGGGCGATCGAGCTGGCGGCCGCGACGGAGGAGATGGCCGCGCGGTACGCCGGGGCGGCCGGCTTCATGTACATCGGCCGGGCCTTCGGCTACCCGGCGGCCCTCGAAGGCGCGCTCAAGATCAAGGAGATCAGCTATCTCCACGCCGAGGGCTACGCCGCCGGCGAGCTCAAGCACGGCCCGATCTCGCTGCTGGACGCCGACGTGCCGCTCGTTGCCATCGCCACGCGCTCGGCGGTCTACGAGAAGCTGATCAGCAACTTGATGGAAGGCCGGGCCCGAGACGCACGCGTCATCGCCGTGGCCACCGAGGGCGACAAGCAGATCGAACGCCTGGCCACGGACGTGTGCTGGGTCCCCGACACGCTCGATCCGCTGAGCACAATCCTGGCGGTCATTCCGCTGCAGCTGTTCGCCTATCACGTCGCCGTGGCCAGAGGCCGCGACGTCGACCAACCGCGCAACCTCGCCAAGTCGGTGACGGTGGAGTAGATGGCTGGCTCGCGGCAGCGACCGGAACCGGGTGACGGGCGCGGCGCCCGGCCGGCGAAGGGCGTCGCGCAAGGCGCGGACGGCGGTGCTCCCGAGGCTGCCGTCGCGGCACCCGAAACCACCGAGCTCGGCATCGACATCATCCGCGTCCAACGCATCGCCGACGCCCTGAAGCGTTTCGGCGATCGTTTCGCGGCCCGCGTCCTCACGCCGACCGAATCGGCTTACGTCCGGAATCGACCCGAGACGATGGCCGGTCGGTGGGCGGCCAAGGAGGCGGTCTCGAAGGTCCTGGGGCTGGGCGTTCGCGGAATCGGTTGGCGAGACATCGAGATCGAGCGACTGCCGACCGGACAGCCGGCGGTTCGACTGCACGGTCGGGCTGCCCGACGGGCGACTCAGCTCGGCATGGGCCGCATTGCCGTCTCCATCAGCCACGAGTCGGAGTTCGCAATCGCCACGGCATTCGGCGTGAGGACGGCCGGTGGCCGGTTCCTCTTCCCCCCCGACATCGACGAGCGACTCGACGAGCACGAACGGCATATGCTCGGGCGTCTGGAGCGCCTGCGAGCGATGCATCGCGACGCGGCCACGCTGGAGGAGGGTAACGATGCCCACTAAGGCCGCACCCGAGACGGTCGCGCTCGACGACACGATCGCGGCCGCGCTGGTCCCGGCTCGGCCCGCCCGAAGCCACAAGGGCACGTTCGGCAAGCTGCTGGTCATCGCCGGTTCGGTCGACTATGCCGGCGCGGCGCTGCTGGTGTGCAATGCGGCCGGACGCGCCGGGGCGGGCCTCGTGACGCTCGCCACGGTCGAATCGCTGCAGCCGCTCTTCGCCGCCAAGGTCATCGAAGCGACCACTCTCTCTCTGCCCGAGGACGACGTCGAGGAAGTCGATCCGGAAGAAGCTCTGGCGCGCATCCTCGACCACGACCACGACGCCCTGGTCGTCGGCCCGGGCCTCAAGCCAAGCCTTTCCATGACGGATCTGATCCGAAGCCTCCTCGCGGGCGACGAAGACGGAGAGCCCGTCCCCGCGGTCCTCGACGCGGAAGCTCTGCGATCGTTGGCCACCGTTGACGGCTGGGCCTCCGACGTCGCCGCACACTGCATCCTGACGCCGCACGTCGGCGAGTTCCTGCGGCTGCGGGCCGCGGACGGCCACGATCCCGAGAAGATGGGGAATCTCGTTTTCGACGATGCCCGGCGGATCGCGGCAGCCCGCGACGCGGCCAGGGACTGGGGCCAGGTGGTGGTCCTCAAGGGCGCGCGCACGGTGATCGCCGAGCCCGGCGGCAAGACGGCGGTGTCTCCCTTCGAGAACCCGGCGCTGGCTACGGCCGGGACCGGCGACGTCCTTGCCGGCACGATCGGAGCGCTTCTGGCGCAGGGCCTGGGCACTTTCGAGGCGGCGCAACTGGGCGTGTACATGCACGGCATGGCCGGCGAAGCGGTCCGCGCCCGCATCGGCGATGCGGGGCTGCTGGCATCGGACCTGTGCCCGGAGCTGCCGCTCGCCCGGAAGCGGCTCGCGGCGCTTGCGCCGGCCGCGGGACCGGCGGCCGCCACGGGATCGGTCCGCTGAGCGCGCGCCAGGCCGCGCCGGCGGCAGCCAAAGCTATGCCCCGGACAGCGGCGACGATCGTCGCCACGAGGCTGCCGCTCATCGAGGTCGCACCCGGGCAGCCGCTTCCGCCGTTGCCGCGCAGCGCCTGGATAGAGATCGACCTGGACGCTCTCGTTTCGAATGCCCGCCTCCTGCAGGGCTCGCTGCCGTCCGGGATCCGTTTAGAAGCGGTGGTCAAGGCCGATGCCTACGGCCACGGAGCGGTGCCGGTGGCCCGCGCGCTCGTCGCCGCCGGGGTGCCGAGCCTGAGTGTCGCCACCTTCGACGAGGGGCTCGAGCTGCGTCAGGCCGGCATCGCGGTCCCCATCCTCGTCCTGTTCCCGATCCCGCCCGAGCTCGTGCCCGACGCGATGCGCCAGCGTCTCTCGGTCACGGCCGGCGACCGGACGCTCCTGGAGCGGACCCTGGCGGTGCTCGACCGCCTGGACGACCCCGCCGTCGCGGCCGCGGCCGGCGTCGCGGCCGGCTGCGCGTTGCCGATCCACCTCGAGGTCGAGACCGGTCTCGGTCGCGGCGGCCTCCACTCGACCGATATCCCGGCCGCGGCCGCCGCCATCGAGGCTTCGCCGCGGGCTCGACTGGCCGGCCTCTGGTCGCACCTCCAGGCGGCCGGCGACCCGGATCGGACCGCCGATCAGGCTGCCCGCCTGGGCGTCGCCTCGAGCCTCCTGGAGGAAGTGGGCATCACCATGCCCGACCGCCATCTCGCCGCCAGCGGCGGTCTGCTCGCCGCCAGCGCGCCGGGCTACGACGTCGTCCGCATCGGCCTCGCCATGTACGGCATCGTGCCCGACGGGCTGACGGTGGACGAGCGCCACACGGCCGCCGCAGCCGGCCTCAGGCCCGTCCTCTCGCTGCGCGCCCGCCCGGTGCGAGTGACCGAGCTCCCCGCCGGCACCGGCGTCAGCTACGGCCCCACGTTCGTCACGGCGCGTCCCAGCCGCATCGCCACGTTGCCACTTGGCTACGCCGATGGGCTGCCGCGGAGCCTGTCCAACAAGGCCCAGGTCCTAGTACGAGGGGGGCGGGTCCCGGCCGTAGGCACAGTGGCCATGGACGCTGTGATGATCGACGTCACCGACGTTCCGGGGGCTCCCGTGAGCGTGGATGACGAGTTCACGCTCATCGGAACGCAAGGCGGCGAGGCCATCGACGCGATCGAGATGGCGCGGTGGGGCAACACCATCTCCTATGAGATCGTGACCGCGATGTCCGGGCGGTTACCCCGGGTGTACTATGCCGCAGCCAGGGCCGTCCAAATGCGAGCCGTCGCCTGCGAACTCGGTTGGGGTGGAGGAGAGTTCGGCAGGCCGGACCACCTGGCGAATGAGGATGAACCCGGTCCTCTCGGTTGCGAGTAGGAGTTACGAGGCTGCCGACATATCGGAGCCGCGAATGAACGGCCGCCCCGACGGCCAAACAGGAGCGAGCAGGTTACCGACTTGATTGAGCTGACGAGCCGATCTGAAGAGCAGCGCGACGATCTCGTCGAGCAGGCAGCCCGCGAGATCCAGCTGCGCGGCCTGGCAGTACCCGCCGTCCTCTTCCTCCAGGCGAGCCGTCCATACCGCCAGCTCGGCAGCGGCGCGATGGTATTTTTCGACCCCACGCTGCGAAGCGTCTTCGGTGGCGAGTTGCCCGTGGCCAGCGAGATCCTGGCCGACGATCTCGGCATCGAGCAGCTCATCGAGCGGCTCCAGGATCCGGACGAAGAGACGGCCTGGGACGCCTGAGGCGATCCGCGGCCCGCAGACTATCCCGCGCCGTGAGGCGATCCCCGGTCCCCACGCCCATCTACCGCGTTTCTGATTCGCGATGCCGGCGACAGGCGTCGGCGGGCCGGTTAGCATAGCCGTGTGAGCCGTCAACCACGAGCATTCTTCGCCCTCGATTTCGGCGCGGCCACGACCTCAGCGGCTCTCGTCGGCCACGCCGGCGGTCGTTGGCGTCTGCTCGCCCACACAGCCGCGCCGTCGACGACAGATCTCGACGCGCTGCTGTTCGGCATCCTGGACCGGGTCGGAAAGGCGGACCGCGAGCTTCTCGAGTTCGTCAGCGCTCGGGAGCGGCCCGGGACCGCCGCGCTGGTCGCCGATCTGGCGCGTCTGGAGAGCCGAAGCTCTCCCCCTCGCCGCATCGCCGTGCTGGCGGGCTCCAAGCGCCAGCGGCGACGGCTCGAGGAGATCGCCTCCCGCGCGGGCTGGCTCGTCGTCGGTGGCAGCGCCGACGTGGACGATCCGCTAGAGCTCAGCCGCCTGGTGCTCGCCTGGGACACCCACGCGGTTCTGTTGGGCGCCGATTCGTCCCCCGCCGGAGACGAGAAACGCCACCTGCCTATGCTCGGGGCGCTGGTCGCGGCCGCGGCACGCCGCCGGCCTGAGCTGGCGGTGGTTCTGGCGGGCGGGGCCGCCATCCAGGAGTCGGACTTCTCCGGGGCGGGCGAGCACGATCGCATCCCGGAAGTGGTGAAGGCCGCTGCCCCCGACAGCTCGGCCGAGTCGGATGCGACGCCGGTCGACGTGGCAACGAGCGCCGAGACGACCGAAGAGGCGCCCGCCGTCGAGACTGCGCCGGGGGAGCCGGCGGCGGAACAGGCAGCCGTGGGCGCGACTCCCGAGGGTCCATCGGAAGCGACCGCCCCTGCCGCAACGACCGCCCCTGCCGCAACAACCGCCGCGCCCCGCGCTCCGGACCTCGCGGCACCCGCCCATGCGGCGCCCGTCGAGCTGCCGGTCCCGTCCGGCGACCGCCACGACAGCGTGCTGCTGGCGCCCGACGCCGAATCCGGGCAGCCCGCCGGCTCCGCGCTCCAGCAGGTGCTCGAAGGCCTCCGCGCGCGTTCGGATGAGAGCAGGCTCGGCATCGCTCGATCCGTTCGATCGCTGGCGCTGCTGCTCGACAAGTCGATCGAGGTGATCGAGGTCGGCCTCGACGGCGGTCTGCGTTGTCGCGCCGAAGCGGTCGGGCCGGGCCATCGAACCGTCGTGTCGTCACACGTCGCGATGGCGAGCGCGTCGTTCGCGCCCGAGGACCTGTCCGACGAGATGATCGACGCCGTGTCGTCCTGGTCTACGATCGCGTTCGACCGCTACCGCCTCAGCGATAGACTGCGCGACCTGCGTTCCTCGCCCTGGGGCGAGGCCGACGGCGAAGGGGCGCTGCTCCGGCTCGCGGCCGCCAAGGCGGCGGTGGAGCGGCTCGTCGCCGCGACGCCGGAGATCTCGGTTCGCGAGATGCCCGATATCATGATCGCCGCCGGCGGAGTCTGGGCATCGACGCCGCCTTCGGTCGTGGCGCTGGCAATGGCGGACCTGGTCCGACGGCCCGGCGTCGGGCGACTCGCCTGCGACCAGGCCAGGTTGCTCGGACCGCTGGGCGCCATTGCCGACGAAGAGGAACGGCGCAAGATGCTCAAGGACCTGGTGGAGGATGTGCTCCTGCCGCTGGGCAGCCTGATCCTGCCGGCGGGCATCCGCCAGGGTAGAAGCGCCGGCCGGATGCGAGTCACGGGCGAAACTTCCAACTCGGACATCGACCTCCAGCCCGGTGGCATCTGGGCGGTCGAGCTGCCGCCCGGCCAGACCGCCACAGCCGACATGGACTTCAGGGACGCGGTCAGGCTCGGGGCGCGCGGCCGCCACTTCAGCGTCGAAGTCTCGGGCGGCCTCGGCGGGCTGTTCGTCGACCTGCGCGACATCCCGTTGCGACTGCCGGACAAGGCCGATCAGAAGCGGGCGACCTGGGAATCGTGGCAGCGGGCGATGTGGTCGGAGATCGACGAATGAGCCCCAAGACGCGTGCCAGGGGCCGTGCCGAGGCGCCCGACGTGCCGCCGGAGCTCACTCGAATCCCTGGCCGCCGGATCCTGGTCGTGTCGCCGGTTGTCCAGATTCGCCTCGGGCCCGGCGATCGAGTCCTGGTGAGCCCGGGTCAGAAGGTGACCGCGGGGATGCCCATCGCCGAGCGGACGTGCGACCCGGAGTTTATTGATGTCGGCCGGCTGAACGGGGCCACGAACGGAAACGGCAAAGGAAACGGCGAGGGGGGCTGGAAGGGCTCGCAACAGGAACGCCGCCGCCCGCCGCTGCCGGGCAAGTGGTGGGTCGGCGGGGACGATCGCCGCGGCCGGAACGCGCGCCGCGAAGGCCCGAGGCGGCTGGCCGGAACGCTTCTGTATGAGATCAACGGTCGCTGGAGCGCCGCCGCCGGCGATCGTCACGAGAAGGTCGAGTCGCCGACGAGCGGCGTCATCGTGGAAGCGGCCAACTGCATCGGCATCGCCATGAAGGTGACGGGGATCGCGATCCCCGCTGCCGTCGCCGGCGGGCAGCCGACACGTGGCTATCTCGACGTTCCGCGTCTGGTCGACGGGGAGTTGCGCGACACCGCCCTGGACATGGGCCGCTCCGGCGCCATCGTCGTGGCCGGTGGTCGCGTCTCGGCGGAGGCGCTGACTCGGGCGCGGGCGATGTCGATCCGTGGCATGGTCGCAGGCTCGCTCGGCCAGGCGGAGCTGCGTGACCTGGCCGCTTCCGAGGGCCGCCAGCGCGCCGCGCTGCATTCGATGCCACCGTTCGGGGTCCTGGGGCTCGATGGCCATCAGCGTCGCCCGATCGCGTCCCCGATCCTCGCGTTGCTGGCCGCGCTGGCCGGCCGCGAGGTCGCCATCATCACCGAGCCGCCGCTGCTGGTTTTGGACGTCGTCGACGTGCCGCTGCCAGAGCTGCCGCGGGACTGGGTGCGAGTCAGAAGCGGTACGCACGCCGGCCGCGAGGGTCGCTGGCTGAGTTCGGCCGGCTTGCACCGCTTCCGCGCCGGCATCCACCTCGAGGCCGCGAACGTTCGCCTCGGCGACGACCTCGGGCCAACGATCATTGCCGTGGCGGACCTGGAGCGGTTCATACTCTGACGGGCGAAAGGGGGTGCGCAGTGGCCGATCACCTCTTCGCGATATCGAACTGGTGGGCTAGCCAGCTGATGATGGGCGGGTTCCTCCACTCCGTGCAGGGCTATATGCGCGCGCTCCGGCAGACGGCGCCCGAGTTCAGCAACGTCAGAGTCGTGGCGCCGGCGGCCGGCTCCGTCCGTGTCGACGTCGACGATCCCGAGTACCTAATCCAGATGCTTGCGCTCGCGTTCGATCCGAAGAACCGGTACTCGGCCACCGATAGCCGGGGCCGGCCCACGACGTCGAGCGTGGCCGCCGAGGGCTTCGCGGCTTCGTTCCTGTGTGGGCCGGAAGGGGACGAGCGCTTCAGCGTTCGGATCAGCGACGGCAGCCGGTCGGCCGCCGCCCCGGTAGCCAGCGCGACCGTCAAGTCGATCCGGGAAGGCGACTGGGCCGCGGAGGCTCTCCTCGAAACCGCGCTTCGCGCCTCGATCGCCTTCTGGAGGCCGGGCACGGGCTGGATCACCACCAACTCCTTCAAAGCCGCCGTCCGGCACGATTCCAGCGACCATCTCGTCGTCGGCTGGCGAACCTACCTGGGGCGGCGCAGCCGAGCGCTGCCGACGCTCCAGCTCGTGTCGCGCTCCGCTCTGCCACGCGGCACGCTGGCGAGGACCGTCCCGCCCGGCGGCGTTCTCGTCGGGCTCCAGGGCGATTACTTCGATCCATCCGACCCGCGGCAGACCGACGAAGCGATCGCCATCCGCGACGGCCTGCGCCCCCACGGCCTGCTCGATCTCCCCAAGGACACCGACACGATCGGCCGCAGCGAGCTGATCAAGGCGTAGGAGCGGCGGCGTCGTCATGCATGTCCTCGTCGCGTATTCGCCGGCGAGCTGGCACGCCGGTCCCAGGTTCGCCGTGGTCACGGTGGTCAGATCGAGCATCTTCGTCGCTTTCGAAATCGCCTCTCCGTCGCGACGGCGCGGCCGTTAGCTGCCGGGACGCAAGTCCGGGTTTGGAAGCATAAGGTCGCGTACCGCCGCCAGCAGGTCCTGGTAGGCGCCAGTGAAGGCTCGCAGAGTCCGAACCGTAGACCCGAACGTGTCGAACTCAGCCGGCGTGAGGCCATCGGGCTCGTAGGCCCGGACGAAGTCCGGGAACCGCATCCTCAACTCGTCCAGGATCGCACTATCCACCGGCCGATCCATGCGCGGCGCCGGCGCGATGCCGCTCTCGTTGAAGCGGACCTGCCAGGAGTGCGTCAGGGTCAAGGCCACGTCGCCGCCCACCAGCTCGGTCCAGTGGAGTGGATGGCGGGTGGCCGCCTGGAGGAGGCGCGAGCGGTAGTGGCGCTCCCCGAAGATGGCGTAGGTGCGCTTGAAGACGGCAATGCCCGCCCAGTTGGGGGCTGCCGGATCGACCGCCAGGCCATCCCGCTCGACCAGAACCTTGAGCCAGTCGTCGAGTCGGCCGATCATCAGGACGACCATCGGCGTCATGCCCGAGGTGTCGCCGCCCGCGGCCTCCCTCCGTGTCAGACCGCGCTCGATGGCCTCGGCCGCGGCTATCGCCTGTGAGACGGTAAAGCTGACGGTGACGTTGGCGTTGACGCCGCGCGCAGTGGCTTCCTCGACCGCGGCCATTCCGGCGGCGGTAGCGGGGAACTTGACGTGCATGTTCGGGGCGAGCCTGTCGAATCGGACGGCCTGCTCGACCATCGCCCCAGAATCCCGGAAGTTCGCCGGGTTGACCTGGATCGACTGCCGACCCTTGCGTCCCCCGTTGGCGTCGAAGACCGGCTTCAGGACTCCCGCGCCCCGAGCGGCCATCTGTTCGATGAGCGCCCAGCCCAGTTCGACTTCCGACCAGGTCGGGTTGGCGGCGGCAAGTTCGTGAGCTCGCGGCGTCCAGTACGCCCTATCCGACTTCAGGACGTCCAGGACGATGCTCGGATTCGAGGTCGCGCCCGTCGCCCCGCGCTCGATGGCGTAATTGAGTTCGCCGACGTCGCAGGAGTCGTTCCAGTACTCCGTCGGCGTTTCCCGCACCATCCGCAGGAGTGGACTCTCGATCGCCGAAATGGTCATCGCCCGTGCCTCGCTATCTGTCCGGCCGACCGGCCGCCATCTCCGCCACGCTGAACCCGGCCATCTCCTCGAGCACCGTGATCAGGCCCGAGTGGTCGTAGTCCTCGTGTCCGGCGGCAGCCGCCGCCCGCATCAGCTGGTCGACCAGCGCCGCTCCCGGCAGTGGGACGTTCGTCTCTCGGGCGAGCTCGAGGGCGTTCTTGAGGTCCTTGAGATGGAGACGGATCCGGAAGCCGGGGTCGAAGCTGCCCGAGAGCATGTTGTCGCGGCGCATCTCGAGGACCCTGGTCGCCGCCAGACCGCCCTGGAGGACATCGGCGATCTTCGAAGGGTCGACCCCTGCCTTGGCGCCCAGGACCAGGGCTTCTGAGATGGCCTCGATGACGACGGCGACGACCACCTGGTTGCAGACCTTGACAACCTGCCCGGCCCCGGCCCCGCCGACGTGGACGATGGTCTTGCCCAGCGCCTGCAGGATCGGCAGGGCCCGCTCGTAGCCCTCGTCGGATCCACCCACCATGATCGAGAGGGTGCCCGCGATCGCGCCTTTGTCGCCGCCGCTTACGGGCGCGTCCAGGATCTCGGCTCCGGCGGTGCTGGCTCGTTCGGCCAGCTCCCGGGCGGTACTCGGGGCGATGGAGCTCATGTCGATCGCAAGCCAGCCCGGCCGCAAGGCCTCGAAGGCGCCGCTCAGGCCGAGATAGACCTCCCTGACCTGTGGCGAATCGGGCAGCATCGTGACCAGCACATCGGTCGAGGCCGCCACCTGAGCCGGGCTCTGCCCAGCCGTGGCGCCCTCGGCGGCGAGGGCCGCGACGGCCGAGGAATCGATGTCGAGGACGGTTAGTCCGTAACCGGCCCTCATCAGGTTGCGGGCCATGGGCCGGCCCATGATCCCGAGGCCGATCAGGCCCAGCTTGGGTTTGGTCTCCATCAGCGAGTCTCTCCTGTTCGGACTGGGTCCAACCTGGCGGGGTCTGCCATGCGGCAGACGATCTTCCGCGGAGATCTGCACCAGGACATCGGCCGACGACGTCAAGATACAATCTCGCACGATTCCATCGCGACGCACCCAAGATTCACGAGGGTTGTCGAATGCCCGAGCCAGCGGTCAACTTGGAAGGCTGCGGAAGCCAGATCCGCACATGACGGTGACGATGCGCGCGCTCGTTATCACCGCGCCGGGCCGCGCGGAGGTGCGCGAGGTCCCCCGCCCGGAATCCCGAGCGGGAGAGGTTGTCATCGACGTCGAGCGGGCTGGCGTCTGCGGCACCGACGTCGAGTTCTACACCGGCGAGATGGCCTATCTGCACACGGGCCTGGCCGGGTACCCGATCAGAATCGGCCACGAATGGGCCGGAGTGGTCGCCTCCGTCGGAGAGGGCGTAGATCCTTCGTGGGTCGGGCGCCGGGTGACGGGCGACACGATGCTCGGCTGCGGGAGCTGCCAGCGGTGCAGGCATGGACGCCAGCACCTCTGTTCCGACCGGTACGAGATCGGGATCCGAAACGGCTGGCCGGGCGCGCTGGCCGAGCAGCTTCCGGTGCCCGTCAGGGCTCTGGTGCCACTGCCCGAGGGGGTCGGGTCGACGCTGGGGGCCCTGGTCGAACCCGGCGGCAATGCACTCCGCGCTGTTCGTGGGGCCGCGCTTGAGCCCGGTGAACGGTTGCTCGTGCTGGGAACCGGAGCGATCGGGCTGCTCGTCGCCCAGATCGCCGCAGCGCAGGGTATCGATGTCCACCTGATGGGTCGCAGCGAGAGATCGCGGACCTTCGCCGGGACGCTGGGATTCGAGCACGTCTGGACGAGGGAAACCCTGCCCGAGCTGCGGTTCGACGCCGTAGTCGACGCCTCCAACTCGCCGGACCTGCCCGCACTCGCGCTCGACCTCGTGGAGCCCGGCCGCCGGGTGGTCTACATCGGCCTGGCTGGGCAACCGAGCCTGATCGACACTCGCATCATGGCGTTGAATGACGTCACGGCGGTTGGCGTGCTGAGTGCCTCCGGGGGCCTCGAGGGCACCATCGACCTCTACGCCTCCGGCGCTGTCGACCCGCGACCGCTCGTCGCAGCCACGGTCACCCTGGACGAAGTCGCCGACGTCCTTGCGGGCAGGCGCCGGCCCGAGTGGGGCGATGCGCCCAAAGTCCACGTCGATCCGCGCCGCTAGGTTGAACAGCCGCAAGGAGGGCCGCTGACGTGTCCACCAGCCTCTTCGACCTGACCGGTCGCGTCGCGCTCGTAACCGGCTCAGGCCAGGGAATTGGGCTGAGCCTGGCTCGCGGCCTCGCCTCGGCCGGCGCCACCATCGTCCTCAACGACATCGTCCGGGACCGGCTCGACAGGGCCGTGGCCGGCTGCCGAGCCGATGGCATCGACGCCCATGGTTCTTCGTTCGACGTCACCAGCCCGGAGCAGGCCGCGGCCGCCGTCGCCCAGATCGAGGAGACGGTCGGTCCGATCGAGATCTTGGTCAACAACGCCGGCCTGCAGATCCGCGCTCCTCTGGAGGATTTCCCAATCGAGTCCTGGAACAAGCTGATGGCCGTGAATGTGACAGGCGTTTTCGTAGTGAGTCAGGCCGTCGCTCGCCGGATGATCCCGCGCGGCCACGGCAAGATCGTCTCGATCTGCTCGGTGCAGAGCGAACTTGCGCGGCCCTCGATCGCGCCCTACACGGCCACCAAAGGTGCGGTCAAGAACCTGGTCAAGGGCATGTGCACCGATTGGGCGAGATACGGCATCCAGTCGAACGGCATCGGCCCCGGCTACTTCATCACCGAGATGACCAGGCCGCTCGCGGACGATCCCACGTTCGACGCGTGGCTCAAGAATCGGACGCCGGCGGGCCGCTGGGGCGATGTGAAGGAACTCATGGGCGCGGTCGTGTTCCTCGCGTCGGAAGCCTCGAGCTATGTCAACGGGCAGATCCTGTACGTGGATGGCGGCATGCTGGCCGCGATCTAGCGGAAGAGATCGTGAGTTGCGGGGACTGCGAGCGGTGCAGGAATGGACGCAAGTACCTGGCTGCGATCCAGACCCCGGGCTGCCCTGGGTTTCGTGGAGTCGGGCCGCTGGATTTCAGGCCACGGTCGGCCGCCACGGCGCACGCGCCGGCTTGCGGGACGGTTCGGGAGCGGCACCGGCGCGGTTTCGGGTAACCTCCGGGGGTGATCGAAAGACGGACTCTGGAACGGGTTGTGGAAACGCGGGATCCCGCGGGCACGCGCGCCCTGGCGCGGGCGTTGGCGGCCGCGGCGCGTCCGGGCGACCTGATCAGCCTGGTCGGTGAGCTGGGGGCGGGCAAGACGCAGTTCGCCAAAGGGTTCGGGCTGGGATTGGGCGTGACAGACACGATCGTCTCGCCGAGCTTCGTGCTGATGGCCGAGTATCGCGGCCGCCTGCCGCTCTTCCATATCGACCTGTACCGGCTGGCTGGCGCGGCCGAGGCGCTGGCGGGCGGGCTGATCGACGAGCGCCAGGGCGAGGGCGTCACCTTGATCGAATGGGCCGAACGGCTCGAGGACGCGATGCCGGCCGGCCGCCTCGACGTCCTGATCGAGGGCACGGGCGACGACCCACGGCGGATCGTGCTCCGCGCCGGAGACGCCGGCTACGCGCGCTACATCGATGCCGTGCCGGCCGATTGGGCCGCGGCGGCCGAAAGCTCGAAGGCGGCCGAAGGCTTGACGGCGGGCGACGCGGCACCCGACAGGTCGAACCAATGACCGGGCGACCTCTTCTCGCCATCGACACTTCGGGCACGCGGGCGCTCGTGGCGTTGGGCTCGCCGGACGGCGCCCTCATCGACGAGCGGCGCTGGCTGGCCGGCTACCGCCACGGCGAGGAGCTGCTGACCCGGACCGACGAGCTGCTGACGAGCAACCGTGTCGCGCTGGCGGAGCTGGGCGGGATCGTCGTCGGGACGGGGCCCGGGGCGTTCACCGGCATGCGCGTTGGTCTCGCGACGGCCAAGGCGCTGGCGCGCGGGCTGGACATCCCGATCGCCGGCGTCGCCACTTCCGAGGCGCTGCTGGCCGCCGCCGACGCAGGCGCTGGAAAGCAGGCCATCCTCCTGCTACCGGCCGGACCTTCAGATCGAGTCGTTGTCGTCGCCGGGCAGGCAACGCTGGTCAAAGGTGGCGAAGAACCGGAACTGCCGGCGGATGCCGTCCTCGTTGCGGTGGACCTCCCGGATCGCGCCCCGGCCGCGGCAATGGCGCTGGGCCTGAGGGCGGAGGAGCGGCTCTCGGCCGCGCTGCTCGTGCTCGGGGCCGCCCGCATCGCCGCCGGTGGCGACGACGTCGCCCGCCTCGTACCCGAATATGTGACTCTGCCGCGCGGGATCGCCGCGGTGAAGGGAGAGGTGCGATGGTCGCGCGACCGCACGTAGCGATCGTCGTCGATCGCATGTCGGTCGACGATCTGGCGGCGGTCCAGGAGATCGAGCGCGAGAGCTTCACCACGCCCTGGCCGCCGCATGCATACCGCGCCGAGCTCGAGACCAACCGCATGGCCCACTATATCGTGGCCCGCCACGGCGACCGGATCGTCGGCTTCGCCGGCGTGTGGCTGATGGTGGACGAGGCCCACATCACGACCTTCGCCGTGCGCAAGACATGGCGCCGCCAGGGAGTGGGGGAGCGGCTGCTCATCGCCCTGCTGGCTCTGGCGGAGGCGCGCGGGGCGCGCGAGGCGACGCTGGAGGTTCGGCCCTCGAATCACCCGGCGAGGCGCCTGTACGAGAAGTACGGTTTCGCGCCGGTCGGGGTCCGGCCGCGCTACTACAGCGACGACAACGAGGACGCTCTGATCATGACCACCGATCGGCTCGACGGCCGGCAGATGCGCGATCGGCTGGCCGGATTGCGGGCCGCGGTGGCCAAGCGACCCGACATCGAGCTCGGTGCCGATGGATTGCCGATCGAACCGGCGGCGCGTGCCGGCCGGGCCGGAGAAGCCGGGGCGGCCGGGGGCGAAGAGGCCCAAGAGGCCGAAGGCCGCCATGCCGCCGCGCCCGACGTGCTTCGACCCAGCAACGTCAGGAGGTCGTCGTGACGCGCGGCGGGCTGATCCTGGCGGTCGAATCGAGCTGCGACGAGACCGGCATCGCCCTGGTCGAGGACGGCCGGCGGATCCACTCCAACGTGGTGGCGAGCCAGGTGGCGATGCACGCGGCGGCGGGCGGAATCGTGCCGGAGGTGGCGGCGCGGGCCCACCTGCGTTGGATCGTGCCCGTGCTCGACGAGGCCTGGGCCGAAGCCGGCGTCGGCTGGGACGACATCTCGGCCGTCGCCGTCACGGAAGGGCCCGGGCTGGCCGGCTCGCTGCTGGTGGGCATCAACTTCGCCAAGACGCTCGCCTACGTGCACGGCAAGCCGCTCGTCCCGGTGAACCACCTCGAGGGCCACCTGTACGCGGCGTGGCTTGCGGACGAAGCGCGCGAGGTGCCGGAGCCGATCTTCCCGCTGGTGGCGCTGATCGTCTCCGGTGGGCACACTTTCCTGGTGGAGATGCGCGACCACCTGCAGTACAAGCTGCTGGGCGAGACGGTCGACGACGCGGCCGGCGAGGCGTTCGACAAGGTCGGCCGGCTGCTGGGCCTGCCGTATCCGGGCGGGCCCGAGATCATGCGTGCGGTGGCCGGGGCGACCCGCCACGACGTCGTCTTCCCGCGGGCCTGGCTGAGAGACTCGTTCGACTTCAGCTTCAGCGGCCTCAAGACGGCGGCGCGGCGGACGATCGCGACCGAGACCGGCGGCCAGGGAACCTCGACCGGCGAGTCGCCGCTTGGCGAGGATCGAGTGGCGGAGCTGGCGGCAGGCTTCCAGGATTCGGTGGTGGACGTGCTCGTGACCAAGACGATCCGGGCCGCCAGGGCGGCCGGGGCACGGTCGGTGGTGCTGGGCGGTGGAGTTGCCGCCAACCGCGTGCTGCGCGATCGGCTGGCGGCTGCGGCGGAGGCGGCGGGGATGCCGCTGGTGGTGCCGCGGCCGGCGCTCTGCACGGATAACGGGGCGATGATCGGGGCGGCCGCGGCGCGGCGCTTCGAGGCGGGCGCGAGAGCCGGGCTCGACCTGGACGCGAAGCCGTCGCTGCCGCTGGCCCGCCGATGAGTGAGTCGCCCGACACGAAGTCAGGCCGGTCGGCGGGGGCCGCGGGACCGGGCCGAGCGGCGCCGCGGCTGGACCCGCTGGCGGTTCGGCGGCAGTTGCGCGGGGAGGGCATCACCGCCCGCCACTCGATGTCGCAGAACTTCCTGGCGGATCCGGACGTGCTGCAGTCGATCCTGGATCTGGCCGCGCCCGAGCCGGGCCGGCGAATTCTGGAGGTCGGACCGGGGCTGGGCATCCTCACCGGCGGGCTGCTGGCGGGTGGCGCGACGGTCACCGCGGTCGAGCTCGACAAGCGCCTGGCCGGCCGGCTGAGCCGGGTCCAGGAGGCGGCGATCGCATCGGGCGCGTTGACGCTGGTTCAAGGCGACATTCTCGACCAGAAGATCGCCGAGCTGATGGCGCCGCCCTTTGAGGTCGTGGCCAACGTCCCGTATCACATCACCAGCCCGATCCTGCACCGCTTCCTGGGGACGGCGCCGCGGCCGTCGCGCCTGGTCCTGATGGTGCAGCGGGAAGTGGCGGAGCGGATCTCGGCCGCGCCCGGCGACATGAGCTACCTCTCGGTCTTCGTGCAGTTCCACGCCTCCGTCCGCATCGCCTTCGTGGTGCCGCGTGAGGCGTTCGAGCCGGCGCCCGAGGTCGAATCGGCGGTGGTCGAGATCGTGCCGCTCGATCCGCCGGGCGAGCGGCCGCGCCTCGACGCGGCGGAGGAGCAGGATCTCTGGCGGGTGGTCCAGGCCGGCTTCCGCGAGCGGCGCAAGATGCTCCGAAATGTGCTGGTGCGCCAGCTGGCGGTTCCGGGCGCCCGCGTCGACGCGGCTCTGGCGGCGTGCTCCATCGTCGGTGAGCGGCGGCCGCAGACACTCTCGGTGGGGGAGTGGCTGGCACTCCGGGTTGCGCTGGAGCCGCTGCCCGAGGCGATGTCGCCCGCCGAGGCCGCCGCGAAGGCTCAGTCGGCACGGAGCCGGGCCGTCTCCGTCGGGGCGAAGAAGAGCCGCCGGTGAGCGCCGCCCCGACGGCCGCTCCGGGCACCGCCCGCGTCCTGCGTTTCGCGCCGGCGAAGCTTAATCTGACCCTGGCCGTCGTGGGCCGTCACGATTACGGCTACCACGCTCTGCACTCCGTCATGATCCCGCTGGCGTTCGGCGACGCAGTCGCGTTGTCCGTGGCGCCGGGGGGAGCGAGCGCCGACACGTTGCGCATCACCGGCCTGCCGCTTGCGGCCACGCCTGACAACCTCGTCCTGCGGGCGATAGCGGCGACGCGCGACGCCGTCCGCGCCACGCGGCCCGGCGCCCCGGCCGACCCGCCCCTTCTCGCGGCGCGGCTGACCAAGCGCATCCCCGTCGAGGCGGGCCTGGGCGGCGGCAGCAGCGACGCGGCTGCGACCATGGCAGCGGCGCTGGAGGCATGGGGCGCGGCGCTCCCCGCAGGAGAGCTCCGCAATCTCGCCGCGTCGCTCGGCTCGGACGTGCCGTTCTTCCTGGCCGGGGGAACGGCCCTCGTCACCGGCCGTGGCGAGGTCGTCGAGCCGTTGCCGGATCTGCAGGGAGAGGCGCCGGCCGTGCTGATCGTCACGCCGCGTCTGCCCATGTCGACGCCCGCCGTCTTCGCTGCGTACGCCGGCGGAGCTCGCCCCGCGACCTCGGGGCTGGCCGCGTCCGAGCGCCTCGTCGCCGAGCTCCAGGCCTGCCTGTCCGGCGCCATGCTCCTGGCGAGGGCCGAGGAGTTGGCCGCCGCGAACGATCTCCTGCCGGCAGCCCTCCAGGTCGCTCCGGCCCTGGCCATCTTCCGCGCCGCACTTGGTCGCATCGTCGGTCGCCCAGTCGGCCAATCGGGCTCCGGGCCCACGGCCTGGGTGCTCTATCCGTCGCTCGCGACCGCGCGTAAAGCCGCCCGATTCGTGCGCCTGGGGATCCGCGACGGCAGCCTGCCGTCGATCGGCGGCGGCGAGCCGTTCGTCGCGGTGAGCACGATTCTTTCCGGCGAGTCCCACATCGACCGTGCCGGCGCTCACAATGGTGGCCGCACCCTCTCGAAAGGTAGGTAGCCACCATGCCTCGCCAGGAAGTTTCCGCGCCCGCGGCGCCGCCCGCCATCGGCCCGTACAGCCAGGCCATCGCCATAGACGGCTTCGTCTTCTGTTCCGGCCAGCTCGGGATGGATCCGGCAACCGGTCAGTTGCTCGACGGCGTCGCGAATCAGGCCGAGCGGGCGATGACGAACCTGGAGCTGGTCCTCGGGGGCGCCGGCGCGTCGCTGGCCGATGTCGTCAAGACCACGATCTTCCTGACCGACCTGGCCGATTTCTCGACCGTCAACGACATCTACGCAAGGCATGTGATCGCGCCTGCGCCGGCCCGAAGCACCGTCCAGGTGGCCGCCCTGCCGCGCGGCGCCCTGGTCGAGATCGAGGCGATCGCACGCCGCGCCAGCTGACCCGCCGCTCCCGCCGGCGCCGCTCCACCTCGCGCGGTGGAGTCGTTCCGTGCTACCGTCCGATGACATGAGCCAGTCTCCGCAAAGCGTTCTGCCGGTGGTGCTCGCCGCCGGCCTCGGAACGCGCATGAAGTCGAGCAAGCCCAAGGTGCTGCACGAACTTTGCGGCCGGCCGATGCTTGCGTACGTGCTGGACGCGGCCGAAGATGCGGGTCATCGCCGGCCGCTGGTCGTCTACTCGCCGCCGACCGCGGCGATCGCCGTGGTCTTCGCCGACCGCGCCGACTTTGCGCTCCAGGAGACGCCACTGGGCACGGCGGACGCGGTCAGGGCGGCGCTGGCTGTCGCGCCGGCGGACGTGGCCGAGGTGCTGGTTCTCTCCGGCGACGTGCCACTGGTGGACCCGGATCTGCTCGCGGAGCTGGTGGACCTGCGGCGGGCCCGAGAAGCGGCGATGGCCATCGTCGGCGTCCACGCCCTCAACCCCGCGGGGCTGGGCCGGGTGATTCGCGGCGACGACGGCGGGCAGGTGCTGCGCATCGTGGAGCAGAAGGACGCCTCGCCCGAGGAGCTCCAGGTCGACGAGATAAACGCCGGCGTCTACGTCTTCGACGCCATCTGGCTCCGCCGGCGGATCGGAGACGTGCAGCCGTCGCCGGTGTCGGGCGAGTTCTACCTGCCGGCGCTGGTCGGGCTGGCGCGCGAGGATCGGCGGCCGGTGGTCTCCCTCGTGGTCGAGGATGACGGGACCCTGAACGGCATCAACGATCGGGCGCAGCTGGCCGAGGCCGAGTTCGAGCTTCGAATGGCCATCAACGAGGCTCACATGATGTCCGGGGTGACGATGGTCGACCCGAGCAGCGTGTGCATAGACGCTTCGGTCGAGCTGGCGGAAGACGTGACGATCGAGCCGAACGTCATCCTGCGCGGGGCCACCCGCATCGGCTCCGGGACACGCATCGGGGCCGGCAGCCAGATCATCGATACCGTGGTCGGCCGCGACTGCGTCATCTGGGCCAGCATTCTCGAGAGCTCCGAAGTCGAGGACGAGGTCCAGATCGGGCCGTTCTCTCACCTGCGGCCCAAGTCTTCGATCGGGCGCAAGGCCAGGCTCGGCAACTTCGCGGAGGTCAAGGCCAGCCGTCTGGAAGCGGGCGTCCAGCAGCACCACTTCAGCTACATCGGCGACGCGGTCCTGGGCGAGAGCACGAATGTCGGAGCGGGCACGATCACGTGCAACTACGACGGCGTCCGAAAGCACAAGACGAAGATCGGCAAGCGAGTCTTCCTGGGCTCGGACACGATGCTAGTCGCGCCGATCGAGCTGGGCGACGATGCCCGCACCGGCGCCGGCTCCGTGGTGACCAAAGACGTGCCGGCCGGAATGCTGGCGCTGGGCGTGCCGGCCAGAATCCGGGAACCTCGGGCCGCCGGCGGTGAGCCGCCGCCAGACAAGCCCGAATGAGCGACGTCGTCCTGCAGCTTTTGGTCGTCCTCGTCCTCGTCCTGATCGAGGCCGTCTTCGTGATGGCCGAGATCTCCCTGGTCACGCTCCGGCACAGCCGCATCGAGCAGATGATCGACGAGGGTCATCGGGGCGCGCGGCGGGTCAGGCGGCTGGTGGCCGATCCGGGCCGATTCCTCGCCGTGGTCCAGATCGGGGTGACTTTCGTCGGCTTCCTGGCCTCGGCATACGCGGCCGTGAGCCTGGCCGACCGGCTGGCCGCGTCCTTCGCCGGCGTTCCCGTTCTTGGGGATCATGCCCTCGGCTTCGCCGTGGTGATCGTCACGATCCTGCTGGCGCTGTTCACGATCGTCGTGGGCGAGCTCGTGCCCAAGACGCTGGCCCTGGCCCGCCCGGACCGAGTGGCCCTGGCGCTGGCCGGGCCGGTCGACATGCTCGGCCGGATCCTGGCGCCGCTGGTGAGCCTTCTCACCTGGCTGACCCGCAAGATCGCGGGCCTCTTCGGCACAGACGTCGCCCGGCAGGCGCAGATCAGCACGCAGGAGCTGAAGCTGATCGTCGAACGCGGCGGGGAGACGGGGATCCTCGAGGCCGAAGAGGAACAGATGATCAGCGCCGTCATCGAGTTCGGCGAGCGCCGACTGCACGAGATCATGGTCCCGCGCACGGACATGACCGCCCTGCCGGTCACCGCCAGCATGGACGAAGTCATCGACACGTTCGTCCGTGAGGGTCACAGCCGGATCCCGGTCTACAAGGGAACGATCGACGAGATCATCGGCATCCTCCTGGCCAAGGACCTGCTGCCGTTCCTGAAAGGCATCGATCAGAAGCCCAATCTGCGCAAGCTGCTGCGGCCGCCGCTCTTCGTGCCGGAGTCGATGTCGATCGACGACCTGCTCCACAAGCTGCAAGGCCGGCGGGTCCACCTGGCGATCGTGCTCGACGAGTACGGCGGCACGGCGGGCATGGTCACGATCGAGGATCTGCTCGAGGAGATCGTCGGCGAGATACAGGACGAATTCGACGAGGAGGAGCCGATGTGGGTGCGGCTCTCCGAAGACAAGGCGCGCATCGATGGGCGGGCTTCGGTCGATGATCTGGGCGAGCTGTTCGACCTCGAACTGTCCGGCCTCGAAGACGCGGAGGAGTACGACACGGTCGGCGGGCTGATTTACCACCGCATCGGCGGCGTGCCGCGGCCGGGCGACCAGGTCCGACTCGACGAGCAGCGGTTGGTTCTCACGGTTGAGTCGACCGACGGCCGCCGCGTCGGCAAAGTGCTGGCGGTTCGCGAGCGCCCGGACGAAAAAGCTGCTGCCGAGCTCGACCAGGAGCGCTGAGGGCGCGGCCGAGTGGCGCGCGGGCTGCGGCCCTGGCGCGGGGCCCAGGCGCGGGTTGCGACCCGATCAGGCCCCGATCACGCCCACGATGATGCCACGGAGGGACTCCAGCGCCTCGGCGTCGACGACACCGGCCGCATCGAGCTCGGCCAGGGCCCGGTCGCGATGCTGGCGGGCCTGGTCGCGGGTGTAGTCCCGGCCCCCCAGCCGCTCGATCAGGGCGACCGCTTCCGCGACCTGGCCGTCGTGCGGCGCGTCTGTCCGCCAGACTGCCTCCAGCCGCGACCGATCGTCCGGGCCGGCGTGCTCGAAGGCGTAGATGACCGGCAGCGTCATCTTGTGCCGGGCGACGTCAGAGGGCTGTTTGCCCGTCTTGGCCTGGTCGCCCCAGATCCCGAGCAGGTCGTCGTTGAGCTGGAACGCGATGCCGAGGGCCCAGCCGAAGGCGCGGTATCGGGCGATGATCTCCTCGTCGTCCGTCGCGAGCACCGCGCCCGCCTCGACCGAGGCAGCGATGAGCGCGGCGGTCTTGCGCCCGATCATGTCGAAGTAGAGCTCGACCGACATCGGCTCCGAGCGCTCGCTGGCCCAGATGTCGAGGTACTGACCCTCGCACAGTGCCAGGCATGTCATGTCGTAGAGGCGCATCAACCGCAGCACCTTGGCGTCGGAGAATCCCAGGTCGGACAGGCGGTGCAGGGCGACGCGGCTGAGAGTGAAGAGCATGTCGCCGGCGTTGATCGCCTGCGGGATGCCGTGGACAGCCCACAGGGTCGCGCGGTGGCGCCGTTCGCGGTCGGCGTCTTCGATGTCGTCGTGGACGAGGCTGAAGTTGTGGCCGAGCTCGACGGCCGCCGCTCCGGGCAGCGCGGCGTGATAGTCGCCCTTGATCGAGGAGTAGGCGAGCAGGCCCAGCAGCGGCCGCATCCTCTTCCCGGACGAGCCGCTCGCGTCCAGGCCGAGGTGGTAGCGCATCATCTCGTACAGTCCGGCTGTTGGGCCGTCGTACACGGAGAGCAGGCGCAGGATCTCCTGCTCGGTGTCGGAAATCAGGTCGGGCAGAACGACGGGGCTTTGCACTGGCGGATCATAACAATCCGCTTTCAGCGATCGATGAGTTGCGGCGCACGCAACGTAGCCAGCCCGTCAGGCGGGCCGCCGGGCGGCGGCGATCGATTGCTACAGCGTCCGAACGAAGGCCGAGCCGGGCGCGTCGGGGTCGTCGTCGGTCGGGCCCATCGGCCCGCCGGATCGAGTCTTCGCCTGGGCCTCGTCGATCTCGATGGCGACGAGCTCCATGCG
>Ga0182021_10000977_pt1 | contig 32647 bp, 23 predicted proteins | sample 612E3MmetaG_FD_120493 | JGI IMG/M metagenome (GOLD analysis project Ga0182021, IMG submission 120493) | Permafrost microbial communities from Stordalen Mire, Sweden - 612E3M metaG (Illumina Assembly) | ecosystem: Environmental > Terrestrial > Soil > Wetlands > Permafrost | place: Sweden... | reverse complement strand
TATTGGATGAAGCCGATGAGATCAGATTAGTAGATGTTCCGCTTGAAGAATTGTTATTAAGACTGAAAGAGGGAAAAGTTTATGTGCCAGAGCAGGCTCAGCGCGCAATCCAAAATTTCTTCCGTAAGGGGAATCTTACGGCTCTAAGAGAAATAACTTTGAGAAAAGTTGCCACCAAAATAGACAGCGAACTTCTTCATTATGTTAAAGCAAGATCAATAGACCATCCATGGCATGTGGTTGATAAAATTATGGTTTGTGTTTCACCGAGTCCTTATTCAAAACAGATTGTTAGGCGCGCATATAATCTGGCTTTTGATGCCGGGATAGAATGGTTTGCGGTATATGTATCTATCCCGAAATTCAAAGATTTATCGCAAAAAGAGCAGGCATATCTTTCGGATGCTTTGAACCTTGCCGAAAACTTAGGCGGAAAAATATTTACACTCTCCGGTTCGGATATAGCCGATGAGATTATAAATTTTGCTAAAGATAAAAATATTACACGCGTTCTTATCGGTAAGCCGCTAAAATCACGTTTTCATGAATTCTTAAAACGATCCCCCACATCTAAGCTTATGTACGATCAAAGTTCTTTCGATGTCCAGCTAATTACACCATTTTCAGAAACCGATACATCCGACGGTGCGGAAATATTGAAAACTGGCAAGAAGAAATTTAATCTCAAAAATTATCTTTATTCTTTTTTGATTTTAATCCCGGTTACCATAACAGTCAGTGTACTCGAAAAATTATTCTCACTTCCCTCCTTTGAAATGATTTTTATTATCGCCCCGATAGTAGCGGCAATATTTTATGGTTTGGGTCCTGCGATATTTTCCTCGGTAATGAGTGTTTTATTCTACGATTATTTTTTCGTAGAGCCGCGTTTAAGTTTTACAATAAGCAGGCCGGAACATTTTGTAAGTCTCCTAATCTTCCTTGTTGTTTCTACTTTGGTGAGTCAATTGATCAATCAATCCAAGAATCAATATTCTGCATTAAGGATGAGATTGGAGAGCTTGAGCCTGATTGAAGATTTGAGCAAGGAGCTTCTTAACATTCCTTTGCATGAAGAAATTCTAAAAGATTTTGATAAGTCGAGCAATCAACCGGATAATATTTTAATGGTTATTAAAACATCTATTCAGGAAGAGATTTCAAGAATCGTTATTAAGTATATCAGCAAAGTTGTAAAAGCTGATTGTATTATGATGCTGAAAGATGAAAAAAATAATCTTCGTACTTTATCAAAGAGTTCTTCCAGAATCCAACTAAACGATAAAGAATTGGGTGTGGCGGATTGGGCGTTTAATAAAAATTTATTCGCCGGCTTCGGTACGGAAAATTTAACTGAAATACTTTGGTTTTTTCTTCCTCTTTCTATTCCTTCCGGAGGAACAATTGGGGTGATGGGATTTAAATTTAATTATAAAGAGGTTTTATTAGAGCAAAGGAATCTTATTAATACGATATCAAAGCTTTCGTCTATTGCAATAGCAAATTGGATTTAGAAAGCTAATAAAGCATTTGATGTTCGGATGATTAACGACATGAAAATAAAGATATCTGGAAAAATATTCGGAAACATATTTGTATTTCAATCTAGTTGGAAGCAGTATTTAATTTCTTTGCTTATAGTTGCCGCTCTAAGTTTAATCTGTTATGCGATACATATTCAAATAGGGTATCAAACAGTTTCTTTTATTCTGCTGCTGGCCATTTCATTGTTGCCGCTATTCAACTTCGGGCCGGGACCTATATTTCTTGCGGCTACATTAAGTGCGTTCAGCTGGAATTATTTTTTCATCCCTCCCCAGTTCACTCTCGATATTTTTAAGATAGAAGACGTTTTAATGTTGATAATGTATTTTATAGTTGCAATGGTTACCGGTGTTCTATCTGCAAGAATCAGAAAGCAAGAAAAATTTGTAAGGCAAAGAGAAGAAAGAACTAATGCGCTGTATAAACTATCGAAAGAATTATCTGCTGCATATAATTTGGACAAAGTGGCGGAAGTTACTATCCGAAATATTAGTAATGCTTTTAATGTAAATGCTGCAATTTTGCTTTGCGGTACCGATAAAGAATTATTGCGCAGTGAACATAAATCAAGTTCCTTCGGGATCAATGAGCCCGAATGGCAAATTGCTCATTGGGTTTTTACTAATAGAGAGCCTGCCGGAAAATTTACCATGACGCTCCCGTCGTCGGAAATAACGCACATCCCTTTATTCAGCGTAAATAAATCGCTTGGGGTTCTGGAGATAAAAAGCAATAATCCTTTAACTTCGGATCAGCAAGTTCTTCTTAATGCTTTTGTTGCTCAAATATCAAATTCCATTGAAAAGGAATACTTAAATGAGGAAGCGAAAAAATCATTGATAATTTCCGAATCAGAAAAACTTTATAAAACTTTGTTTGATTCAATCTCTCACGAATTGAAAACTCCCCTTACAACTATTATCGGCGCAACAAGTTCATTCAAAGATGAAAAAATAAGACAGAACACAACTATTCTTTCCCGTTTGATAAACGAAATAAATATTGCCGCAGAAAGATTAAACAGACTTGTTGAAAATTTACTTGATATTACCAGGCTTGAAAGCGGCAACTTAAAACCAAAATTGGAGTGGCATTCTGTCTCCGATTTGATCACCTCTGCAATTGAAAGAATTAAAAATGAATTGGTCGAACATGAAATATTTTTTGAAGAAAAAGAAGAAAGCGAAATTTTTCTATTTGATTTTGCCCTGCTTGAACAAGCAATTATAAATATCCTTCTAAATTCCATCAACTATACTTCTCCCGGCAGTAAAATTAGTATCGCGTTGAGTAAAGTTGACACGAATATTGTTATTAATATTTCCGATAATGGAAACGGATTTCCCAAAGAAGCTATACCAAACTTATTCCGGAAATTTTACCGCATACCGGGAACAAAATCGGGCGGGACAGGATTAGGCTTGTCTATTGCGCGCGGTTTTATAGAAGCACATAAGGGAACTATAATCGCTCAAAATAAGAAGGATTGCGGCGCTGAATTTATTATCTTTTTACCAACAACTAAATAAATTTATGGCAATCCAAAATACAATTGTCATTATTGACGATGAGGCACAGATAAGAAAAATTTTGTCAATAACACTTGAAGCCGCCGATTATAAAATCATCGAATCATCAAAAGGGAAAGACGGGATAATTGCCGTTGCTAATTATCATCCTCAACTTGTAATTCTGGATTTAGGCTTACCAGACGAAGATGGTTTTTCTGTTCTTAAAGAGATCCGGTCTTGGTCAAGCGTTCCTGTAATAATTCTTTCCGTTCGTAATTCCGAAGAGAACATTGTTAAAGCATTAGACCTTGGTGCGGACGATTATATAACCAAGCCGTTTAATTCTGCCGAACTTCTTGCAAGGATCCGTGCTAACATACGGAGAACACAACAACCGGAAAACGAAACTTCTCTGACTAACGGAAAATTAAAAATAGATTTTGTCCAAAGAGTTATTTATAGAAATAATAAAGAGTTAAAACTTACCAACACGGAATATCTTTTGCTCTCCTTGTTTTTCAAGAACCTCGATAAAGTTTTGACTCACAACTTTGTATTAAAAGAAATTTGGGGTCCCTCTCATACGGAAGACTCTCAATACCTGAGAGTTTTTATTGGACAGATTAGAAAAAAAATTGAAGACGATATCTCTCAACCCAAATATATAATTACCGCCTCGGGTGTTGGCTACAGAATGAAGTTGTTGAGTAATTAATTTTTGGATACTCCATTCGCGTGTTTGTGGGCATTATGTTCTGGCGTATTACTTATGGTGTCCGAGTAATCCGTTTTCCAAACATTGGTTGCACTCAAATTGAAGTGTGATATGATGAATTCCGAACTTTGATTCGAGAAGTTGTTCGATTTTATTCCGCAACTTATCGCTCTCGCTTATTTTCATGTCATTAACATTTACATGCGCTTCCAGATGAATATCATTATCGCCAACCGTCCAAACGTGAATGTGATGAATGTCGTCCACTTCCGGAAAATTTTCAACGGCGATTTTTATTTCACTCAAGGAAAGTTCGGCGGGTGCGCCTTCCATCAAAACGTGAATTGCTTCGCCGAGAATATCATAACTTTCTTTAATGATATATATCCCGATTAGAATAGTAAGAAGCGGATCAATCCACATAACATTCCAAACAGCAATTGCAACGCCGCCTAAAATAACAGCAACCGACGAAATTGAATCTCCGAACAAATGAACATAAGACGAGCGGACATTTATACTGTTCTTAGAATCACGCTTAAGAAGGAGAGTTCCGATAATATTTGCTATAAGACCGATGAATGCTACAATCGTCATTGTAACCGCCTCAATCTTGTGCGGCTCTAAAAATCTTGCAACCGCTTCGTAGAAAAGAAAGAAATAAATTATAATCAATACGGCGGAGTTAATTACGGCGGCAAGAATTTCCGCACGCTTTAATCCAAACGTGTGGCGGTTAGAATTATCTTTTTGTTTTAATTTAATTGCTATATATGTAAGAATTACCGCAATTCCGTCGCTGAAATTATGAAGGGCATCCGAGATCAGCGCAAGACTTCCGGAAAATATTCCGCCGGCGATTTGAGCAATTGTGATCACAAAGTTCAGCAACATTGTGATTATCAATCTGCCGGATGGTGTGTTCAATCCGCGGTAATGATTGTGATCGTGTTCCAAAAGATTATTCTTTTCCGCATATCGTTAGACATGCAATTATTTCTTAAATTAAAGTATCGCTTCACAAAAATGTGAATCAAGAAGATGAAAAACAAATTTTATACTGATTTCGATTTCGAGCGGCTCAAACCGAGTCCCCGCGAAAGTGATTACCGCTCAGCGTTTCAAATTGACCGCGACCGGATAATTCACTCGTCGGAATTCCGCCGTCTACAAGGCAAGACACAGGTTTTTTTACCGGGCGAATATGATTTTTATCGCACACGGCTTACTCACTCAATTGAGGTGGCGCAAATTGGAAGAGCTGTTTGCAATTTTCTTCTTTCAAAAGAAAAAGATCTTTTAAGTGAAGATAATTTTATTGATGAAGACTTGGTGGAATCAATCTGCCTCGCACACGATCTTGGTAATCCTCCGTTCGGGCATGCAGGAGAACGTACTCTTAATGAACTGATGAAAAAATACGGCGGCTTTGAGGGCAATGCGCAGACACTCAGAATGACAACGGAAATTTTTTACCGGGATGGTGATCACTATCGCGGAATGAACCCGACGCGCGCATTTATAGATGGCATTCTTAAATACAAAGTGATTCACAAAAAATTCAAAAACCCGGAAAATCATTTTATCTACAATGAACAGAAAAGAATTATAGATTTTACTTTCGCTGGCGAAAAAATCCCAAAGGATGTTTCCTCTCCTGAGGGATTTAACAAATTTCAGAGTATTGAATGTCAAATAATGGACTGGGCGGATGATACCGCCTACGCAATTAACGATTTGGTTGACAGCATCTCGGGCGGATTTATAAACATTCAAAAACTTTCACGCTGGCGGGAATCGAACCGGTTAAACGATATACAAAAAAATGTAGTTGATGAAATTATCGAATGGATCAAAATTGGAAATTTCAAAAAGAAATTTGGCGCTCAAATAGGTGAATTTGTAAAGGCCTGTGGTTTAAAAAAACGAAAAACTTTTCTTGACGATTTAACCAATCGTTATAAATTTATCATTGTGATCGAGAAAAATATCTTTGACCGTGTACAGATTTATAAAAGAATCTCTGCAGACCTGGTTTTTAATTCTTCACAGCTTCACCAGATAGAATTCAAAGGAAAGCAGATGATCGAAAATCTATTTAAGCGTTTTGAAGAAAATTACGTTTATTCTCTAAACGACATAAAATTACTGCCAGATTTTAACCACAGGCTTTTATGTAATGAAAAAAATAAAATCAATCGCGCCAGGATGATTTGCGATTATATTTCCGGATCGACTGATTCTCATGCAATGCGGATTTACCGCCGCTTGTTCGATCTGGAGTACAGCTCACTGGCTGATTTAGTGTAAAATTAGAGTTACAGCGATTTAAGAATTTCTTCAGGGCTTTTTGTCCCGCTAAAAAAAGAAAGCAGTTTATTCAACACATCATCTACTACGGAGTCGGGGCATGAAGCCCCGCTTGTAATAGCTATTGTAAGTTTAGCTTTGCGTTGAATATAATTCTCAGTTACTTTTTCTTTTTTTGTGTGAATATCAAAATGACAAATAAGTTTTTCGGAGATGATTTTTTCTGCGCCGGAAATAAAGTATGTGGTAAATATTTCTTCCAGCAGTTCAACAAGGTGTGAAGTGTTCGAGCTGTTATAGCCTCCAATTACAATCGCCAGATCCGCGATTTCTTGTTTCAAACCAACCGCTGCACTTTGGTTATCGTTCGTAGCATAGCATAATGTGTCTCTTGTATCGGCAAAATGTTTTTTTAGATTCTCTTCGCCGTATTTTTTTATCATCGTCTCGCGCAGAAGATCCGCTATTGCTTGTGTCTCAGATGCCAGCATTGTTGTTTGATTAACTACCCCTATTCGTTTGAGATCTTTAGTAACACTAAAACCTTCCGAATATTTTCTTTCAAAATATTTATAAAACCCAGCATCATTTATTTCCCCAAGTATTGTCTTAGAAACAAAAACGGTTTCATCAATGTTGCGGACGATTAAAGAGGGCGCTGTTTGTTTGCTATGAGAAAATGTCGCACGTGTTTCTTCGTGTTTCGCTTTTCCGTGAATTATTACAGTAAATTTTTCTTTCCCTAAATCTTCGGCGCGGTTCCATACTCTTTCAACAAAGGGGCATGTGGTGTTAAACTTAACAGTATCAATTCCTTTTCTCTTCAACAACGATTCAATTTCCAGCGTGGTTCCAAACGCGGGAATGATTACAATGTCTTTGGTGTTTATTTCATCCCACTCAACGAATTGATTTCTGTAGGCATCCATAATAAATTTAACACCGCGGCTTTGCAGATCTAAATTCACAAGCGGGTTGTGGATCATTTCGCTCAATAAATAAATTCTTTTACCGGGATTTTCTTCTATTGTTTTATATGCAATCTCAATTGCATTTTCTACTCCGTAACAAAAACCAAAGTGCCGTGCAATTAAAAATTTAACCGGGCCAAAATCGAGTGCCGTTGGGGAAAAATCTTTTTTCCGCAGGTCTTCGGTTTTGCGTGACTCTTTTATTTTAGAGATGATCGGACTTCGATAATAATTTGGTATCTCAAATCTTTTCATTTATCAATCCTGAGAATAACTACCTACTAATATTTACGATGTGTATTAATTACATAAAGAGTTTCCAACAGCAAGACTCTCCTCGTAATTAAAGATAAAAATACGGATTCTGTAATTCCACTTATATTAAACGTGTCCGCTAATCTTTCTGCCGAAAAAGTTTTTATGGTTCTACGCACTTTGAGTTTAATACTTACCCAGAATAAAACATCTCGAAAATTATTTTTAGAAAGTATTCAGCCCTCTTTTTAGAAGATGATTGGATAAGGCGTTTTTTTAAAAAGCTTAAACACACACAAAAATTATATTAGTCGAAACTTGACAATGGCCTAATAAATTAATACTATGGATTTGAAATACCTAATTAATTAATGAGCCGCCGCTATTACGGCTTAGTATATCCTAACAAAATGAGGAGAAACATGAAAAAAATAGAAGCAATTATAAGACCTCATAAACTTGATGAGGTACATGACGCGCTACTTGAAGCGGGTTTTGCCGGTTTAACTGTTACCGAAGTTCGGGGATACGGTAGGCAAAAAGGTCATAAAGAGGTTTATCGCGGTTCGGAATATAAAATCGATTTCGCGCCGAAACTGAAAATAGAACTGGTTTGCGATGACGAAAGACTAGAAACCGCCATCTCAATAATTATTAACACCTCTAAAACAGGTCAAGTGGGAGATGGTAAAATATTCGTTCTAAATGTTGAAGAAACCATTAGGATTAGAACAGAAGAATCGGGTAAAAGCGCCATATAGTGTTGACAAAACAAATCATTTCTTTTTTAATAATAACAGGTAAACATATGAAAACAATCAAAACAAAATATAGGTTTATTGTATTAATGAATTTGCTGGCGCTAAGCATGAATTCGATTCTTCTTTCACAAAGCGCTTTAACCGACACGACAAATAAACCACTTTCAATAACCGGGATGTTTGATATATACTACAGTAAAAATTTCAACGACCCGGCCAGCCACATAAACGGTTACAGAAATTTTGATGTAACGGAAAATCAATTCGATATTAACCTGGCTAAAATAGTTTTTCAAAAACCGGCTAGCCCTATAGGATTTAGAGCAGATCTTGCGTTCGGGCACGCTATGGATCTTGTCAACAGCGATGCGAGTCTAGGTTATGAAAAATCTTTGCGCAATCTTGAGCAAGCTTACTTTACCGCTGTAATTCCGTGGGGCAACGGTCTTACGATTAATGCTGGTAAGATGGTAACACATATGGGTGGCGAAGTAATTGAAACCGCTTCCAACGTTAATTACAGTAGGTCACTTCTTTTTGCTTACGCTATTCCATATTTCCATGTGGGAGCAATGGCAAGCTATCCATTCAGCCCCCAATTCTCCGCGACAGTATATGTTTACAATGGATGGAATAATATAGTAGATAACAATACGGAAAAAACTTATGGAGCCGAGATCATCTGGACTCCCAGTTCCGCATTTACGTTTATTCAAAATTGGATCGGCGGTGCTGAGGAAACTGCATCAACAAAAAAGAGACATGTCTTTGATTCAATTATTAACTATCAGGCATCTGACGCAGTTTTCTTAACAATTAATGCAGACTACGGGCAAGAAGCTTTGGAACCGAGCGGTTATGCTATATGGAAGGGCGTTGCTTTAACGGGCAAGTACCAGTTCAACGGCAAATCTACATTCGCATTACGGGGAGAGGTCTATGATGATCATTCGGGTTTTACAACAGGTATTATCCAAACGTTGAAAGAAATTACACTAACCTATGAGTATAAATTTTCAAGCATGTTTCTTACCCGTCTAGAGTTCAGAAGAGATTGGTCAACGGTTCCTTCGTTCGAAGATGAAAACGGAATTACCACGAAGGATAACCAAAACACATTACTCATCGGTTCGGTTATTTCCTTTTAAATTTTTAATAGATAGGAGAAAAAATTATGATAAGGTTAAAGAATTACTTATTCGTAACTATTTTATTTGTGGTTACATTAATCGCGGTTATGCCGGGTAAATCATTTGCCCAGGCAGACCCCGCCGGAACAAAGACGGGCACAGTTAAAGATATTCCCGCTACAAAACCTGGAGAACCCACTATTGGCGAAATTGCCGATACAGTTGGTCACAATAAAATATCGATTAATATAATTTGGACATTAATCACTGGCTTTCTAGTTATGTTTATGCAGGCTGGTTTTGCAATGGTCGAAACCGGTTTTACCAGAGCCAAAAATGTTGCTCATACGATGGGTATGAATTTTATGGTATATGCAATTGGTTTAATTGGTTTCTGGATTTGCGGCTTTGCATTTATGTTTGGCGGGGTAGGTGCTGTTGCTTCATTAGGAGGAACACCCGGTTTAACAAGTGAATTGTCTTTTTCGCTTTTTGGAAAAACTTTTGAAGTCCTTGGATTTAGCGGCTTTTTCCTGGGTCCTTCTGTTTATGATGTTGGGGTATTTACACTATTCTTATTCCAGATGGTTTTTATGGATACTACGGCGACTATTCCAACTGGCGCAATGGCTGAAAGATGGAAATTTTCTGCATTCATTGTTTATGGCTTTTTTATTTCGATGGTTGTGTATCCAATTTTTGGAAATTGGGTCTGGGGCGGCGGATGGTTGGCGCACTTAGGTATTAATTTCGGTCTTGGTCATGGACATGTTGATTTTGCGGGTTCATCGGTTGTGCATATGGTTGGCGGAGTTGCGGCTCTTGCAGGCGCAATGGTTCTTGGACCACGAATTGGAAAGTATAATAAAAACGGAACTTCGAATGCTATACCGGGTCATAATATTCCAATGGCAATTATCGGAACATTTATTTTAGCTTTTGGTTGGTTTGGATTTAATCCGGGTTCGACATTAGCCGGAACAGATCTTCGTATAAGCGTCGTGGCTGTTAATACATTGTTGGCCTCGGGCGCGGGTGCTCTTGCGGCTATGTTTTTTATGATGAGGAAATTCGGTAAACCGGATCCAAGTATGATGGCAAATGGACTGTTGGCTGGTCTGGTTGCAATCACCGCCCCGTGTGCATTTGTTACAGCATGGGCTGCCGTTCTTATAGGTGCGGTAGCTGGTATCTTAGTGGTTATTGCTGTTTTCTTCATTGATCAAAAATTAAAAGTTGATGATCCGGTTGGAGCTATTTCTGTTCACGGTGTAAACGGCTTATGGGGAATTCTTTCTCTGGGTCTTTTCGCTGATGGAAGCTACGGCGATGGGTGGAACGGTGTTCCTGGCACAGTAAAGGGTTTATTCTACGGCGATGCTGGACAGTTTGTTGCCGAGGCGATCGGTGGAATTGCATGTTTTATTCTTGTATTCGCATTGATGTATGGCTTCTTCAAACTACAACACAAGCTCTTTGGTATTCGAACAAAGGCTCAAGATGAAATTAACGGCTTGGATATGCCGGAAATGGGCGTTCATGGTTATGAGGAATTAAATCCTCGCGGTGCTGATTAATTTTTTTGAATCCGTGTTGACGCAAAGGATGAAATTACGTGATTAGATGTGCCGGAAATAGGTCTTGTCAGTTATGATGATTCATCGTCAATTAGAACAGAATAAAATTAGCTCCTTGTTATAAATAATCCCGGTTGTTATGTACAAGTCCCTCTTTTATATAAGAGGGACTATGGGATTAGAAATCTTATCATGTTTTCCGATTTTTTCAATTTGCTTACTTCAATTCGATTCAAATAGATAGAATCGGAAAGTTCGTGAGATAATATTATTCCGATTTATATAAAACCTTTCCATCAACAATTGTATAGAGAACTTTTGTGTTTAATATTTGATCCTCTGAACATTTTAATAAATCATTCGAAAGAACAACAAAATCGGCAAGCTTTCCGGCTTTGATCGACCCTTTAACGTTTTCTTCGAATGAAGCATATGCGCCATTGATCGTATAGGATTTTAGTGTTTCTAGGCGCGACATTTTTTGATCGCCATAAAAAACCATTCCCGCAGCATTTTTTCTTGTAACAGAAGAATAAAAACATTTGATCGGATCAACATCTTCAACCGGTGCATCTGTTCCGTTAGAAATAGTTGCGCCGCTGTTGATAAGTTTTCTCCAAACATAGGCGCCTTCTTCTGCGCGCTTATTACCAATTCTCTCCGGAACAAAGGTTGCGTCCGATGTACAATGTACTCCTTGCATCGCGACAAAAACTCCAAGCCGTGCAAAACGCGGAATGTCTTGAGCCGATAAATGCTGTGCGTGTTCTATTCCCCAACGTAAACTTTTTTTGTCCGGATGTTTCTTAAATACTTTTTCATAAATATTTAAAACTTCGCGGTTGCCTCTATCGCCAATTGCATGAATACGCATTTGGAAGCCGGTTGTTATCGCCAACTCGGAAATTTCTTTCAGTTCGCTCAATGGGGTAACGTTTGAGCCGAAGTGATCCGGAAGATCGCTGTATGGCTCAAGCATCCACGCACCGCGAGAGCCGAGAGCCCCGTCAATATATTGTTTTACCGATCTAACGGTTAAAAAATTATCGCCGTATCCGATCATTAAATAATTTTTCAATTTCTTTTTCATGCTTGCAAGAGAATCCCCGATCATTACGTTCAGTCTTACGGCGAGTTTTTTTTCGTCTGCAAATTTTTTAAGAATATTAATAACATCAAAAGTTTCTCCGGCATCAGCACATGATGTAATTCCTTTCTTCAAACAATCCTCCGATGCGAGCTTTACTTGTTTTTCATAATTATCTAAAATTTGTTCTGGCGTACGTTGAGCGAGATATTCATCGTAATATTTTCTTATGAGGTTTTCTGCATTCTCTTCAAAAACTCCGATCGCATTGCCGAGTGAGTCGCGCTCGATAGTTCCGCCGGTTGGATTCGGCGTGTTTTTGTTTACGCCGGCAATTTGCATCGCCTTTGCGTTTGCAAACACTGCATGTCCGCTTGCATGTGTAAGCATAACCGGATTACTTGGGCAAGCTCTGCTTAATTCATTGTGAACCGGGTAGCCATTAACATTCGGCATCGGTTTAGGATTAAATTTTTCTTGATGCCAGCCGCGTCCGATAATCCACTCGCCTGGTTTAGTTGTATCGGCTGCCTTAGCAACTATTTCAATAACCTCATCCCAATTCCTTGCTTCGCGTAGATCCAATATTTGTCTTGAATTGCCTATGCCGAGGAAGTGTGCGTGGCTATCATTAAATCCTGGCATTACAAATTTTCCTTTTAGATCAATCACCTTGGTTGAATCCCCGACATATTTTTCTATTTCGCTGGTTGAGCCAACGGAAAAAATTTTCCCGTCCTTAACTGCAACGGCTTCTGCTGAAGGATTATCTGTTTCAACGGTTGCGATAATTCCATTTATCAAAACTAGGTCGGCCGGATTTTTTACCACCTCTTTTCCTCCACAACTTTGTATTATCAATAAAACCGTTAGAGACACTATTGTAACTAAAATATTTTTTGAAATCATAATTCCCTCAATTTAGATTTTTTACTTCTCACCTCTTGCTTCTCGCTTCTTACTTCCTATTCACCAAAACAACTCCTCCGATAATAATTAATCCGCTTAATAAAGTTAACACAGTAATCTGTTCATTCAACAACAGCCATGCACCAAAAAAAGTTACGAACGGTTCGATATACAAAAACGCTCCGACTTTTGACGCGCTCATTTCGTTTAATGCTTGCGCCCATAATGTATATGCTATTCCTGAACAGAAAATTCCAAGAAACAGTATTGAGCCCCACCCGCTTATTGACAAACGGAAAACATCCGAAATATTATTTTGATTAATTGTGAATGGTGCAATTATAACGGCAACAATTAAAAACAAATAAAATGTAGTTAAAACCGGCGATAAATTAAATGTTACTTTTTTATTTACCATTGAGTAGAAAGACCATGTTATCGAACTTGATATTATCAACAGATCGCCTTTATTTTTTATAAAATCCAGCGATGTTATATCGCCCTTACTAACAAGAAGCACTAATCCTAAAAACGCAACTATTATTCCCAGTGTTTGTGGCAGAGAAATTTTTTCCTTAAAGAAAATAATACCAAGTATTGCCATGAAGACCGGGGTAATTCCAATTATCCAGCCTGTATGCGAAGCTGTTGTCCACTGAAGTCCGGTAACTTGTATCCACAAATGAAAACATGCGATCGCGGCAAGAACAAAGATCCATTTTTGTTCGCGTATGTTAATTGAAAATTTTCTTTTCTGTTTTAATAGAACTGCCGCTAAAAATAATATCCCCAATAGTTGACGAAGGAAAACTATTACCTCGGGTTTAACTTCCATGAGTGCGCTTTTTGTTGCAATAAAAGATAAACCCCAAACTAAAACCGCAAATAATGGTTTCCAGAGTTTTGTTGTTTGTAATTGATTTTTCGTGATTGGAAAATTTTCGATCATGCTCTCAATCTTTCGAATGAAACAATCTTTATCGTGGGAACAATGTTTTCATCGTGTTTTTCTTTTTCGTAAATCACTCTCTCAAGAAACAATCCCGAGGGTGGTGCGGTAAATTGCGCCGGTGTGGGCGAATTGTGTTCAAGAAAATATTTTAAATCTTTTTCTGTGAGCTTGCCTCTGCCTATTTCAACAAGCACGCCTATCATTCTGCGGACTTGTTTCCATAAAAAATGGGAGCCGATTATGCGGACCAAAATCATATCTCCGTCTTCTTTCATTTGAATCTTTTCTATCAAAACCTTTGTGGATTTTTCTTCATTGTCTTTGTCTGCAAAAGATTTGTAATCGTGCATTCCAATAAAAAGCTTCGATGCATTACTCATCTTTTCAAAATTCAGATCGTCTTTAATCCACCAGACAAATGGTTTACCGAATGCAGTTCTTCTTCTGGAAATTTGATAAATGTAGCTTCTGCTTTTTGCATCGTGCCGTGCGTGAAATTTGGGATTAACTTTTTCCACTTCTATAATATTAATATCGGAAGGAAGCTCGTCGTTAAATTTCATTCTTATGATTTCCGGCGCAAGCATTGTCTTCGCTTCAAGGTGGGCAACCTGGCAAAGTGCATGAACTCCGGCATCCGTTCTGCCTGAACCGTAAATTTCTATCTGTTCGCCCTTGAATATATTTTCTGCTATCTCAAGCAATTTGCCTTGAACGGTTTTACTCTGCTTCTGCATCTGCCAGCCGCTGTAACGCGTGCCTTCGTATTCTATATATAGTTTGAAGCGGGACACGGTTTATAGTTTCCCCTCTTTTTTTTTCTCTTTCTTAAGAGCTTTAAGAAGATTACCATTTTTCTCAAGAAATCCTTTGTTCATATCAATAATTTCTTTCGAAATAGGAAATATTTTAGCGTGATCCTTTTCTTCTTCGAAAAAAATTTTCACTCCTTGTTGAACTCCATACTTTTTGTAAAGCTGGGGCGGCAGAACTAAAACATTTTTTGATTTTACTAATATTTTTTCCATTTTATATAAAAGAGTTTATTTTATTGCTAAACTTAATATAATTACTGAGGAAAGGAGAATAAACCCAGATGGGCAAAAAAGATCCGCGAGTGGACGCTTACATTGCAAAATCGCAAGGTTTTGCAAAACCTATCTTAAAACATTTTAGAGAACTTGTTCATAAAGCTTGTCCTGATTTCCAAGAAACTATTAAATGGGGTATGCCTTCTTTTGATTACAAAGGACCTTATTGCATGATGGCCGCTTTTAAGCAGCATTGTGCAATTGTTTTTTGGAAAGCCTCTTTGATGAAAGATCCACGACTTATCGCTAACGCTAAATCTGAAATCGCCATGGGTCATCTTAGAAAAATCACCTCCTTAAAAGATCTTCCTGCAGATAAAATATTAATCTCTTATTTAAAGGAAGCGGCAAAGTTAAATGTTGATGGAATTAAAATTCCGAAGAAAAAAATTTCTATAGAGAAAAAAGTGCTGATTGTTCCCAGCTATTTTACAAAAGAATTGAAGAAGAACAAGAAAGCGCTTGAGACATTCAACAACTTCGGCCATTCACAAAAGAAAGAATATGTTGAATGGATAACCGAAGCAAAGACAGATGAGACTAGAAATAAAAGAATTACAACTACGCTTGAATGGCTGGCAGAAGGAAAATCAAGAAATTGGAAATACATAAAAAAATAATTTAGCAAACTAAATCTACGGTTTGCGTCTTCTAATTTATTGGCGCTAGAAACTTAATCTCGTGTTTCAGCATCGTTGCTTTCAGCGGAATTTTTCCGATCATTTCGCCGTCGGCTTCGACCAAACATTCATCGCCAATCGGTTCGATTATGCAACTTTCTACTTCTTTGTAATATAGCTCTGGGTGATTTACAAATATACCTTTTCGGATATTCGAAAGATTTTTTAAGTAATCTATCAGACTTACGTTACCAGCAAGCGTTATTGAATATTTCCCGTCATTAACTTTGGCGTGCGGGGCAATGCACAGCCCGCTCCCAAAATATTTTCCGTTAGCCAAACACAGCACCAATAAACTGCCGCTCCAATTAAATTCTTCCGAAATTATTTTTAATTTTTTCCGCTTGTAATTCAAAAAGCCCAGCACTGTTGCTTTAAAAAAATCAAAGTTGGGTCCGTAAATTTTCTTGCCTTCGTTAACGCGTTTGGCAACCTCTGCGCCGAGCCCTATATCGGTAATGTTGTTAAAATATCTAACGGCGTTTTCGCCGTTCATTTTTTTGTATTCCAGTTTTCCTATATCGATCGGAATTGCTGAGTCTTTTTTCAGCAGCTCATATAGGTCGGTAAGTTTCTTGGTTAGTTTCATTGTCCGGGCAAAATCATTTCCGCTTCCAAAAGGATATAATCCGACAATCAAATTTTCTCTCTTTGATCTCTCAACCTGCATTATACCGTTAACTACTTCGCTCATAGTTCCATCGCCGCCTGCGGCTATCAAATAGTCTGTTCCGCTAAGAACCGCATTTCGCGATAGTTCTATTGCGTGTCCGTTTCCTTTCGTAACAGAAGTCCAAACCAAAAATTCTTCGCCAAAGGCTTCTTCGATTTCTTTGATGGTTCTTTCGGTGTGCTTAAACCGCCCGTTAACAACAAAGTGAATTTTCTTCATGGCTTAAAAATATAAAGAGTATAATTTTTAGTAGGTTCAATATATTAATCTGCGCGGATTTAAACCTAAAATAAATTTTAGATTGATTACTGACGCTGTGTTTGTTTTAATGCAACATAAAGTATTGTAGCGTGTTTATTTGTTTTGTCGCGCTTTTTTAATTCAAATACTGAAATAAAAAGGGATTTGTTTTAAGTTTAGGCAGGCGATTAAATGTTAATTGTTAATAAACACATAATATCATGGGCTCTCTAAATAATTTTTTCTACCCGAAATCCGTCTGCGTTGTTGGTGCGTCTACTAAAGAAAAAAGCATTGGTTATGAAATTCTTAAAACAATCAAAACTTATGGATATACAGGAATAGTTCTTCCTGTAAATCCAAAAGCAGAAGAAATACTTGGTTATAACTGTTATAAAAGAATAGATGAGATTCGAGAAAAGATTGATCTGGCGATTGTCGTCGTCCCAAAACAATTTGTAGAAACTATAATAGACGAATTGCTTGCAAAAAATGTCAACGCTATTGTTTTGATCACTGCGGGATTTAAGGAGATTGGTCGGGTCGGAGAAGAATTAGAAAATAGAATTGTTGAGAAAATAAAAACCTCCGGCGCAAGAATGGTGGGTCCAAACTGCATGGGTGTAATTAATACTCTTGATTCGATAAAACTCAACGCAACATTTGTTGCGGAAAAACCCGAACCAGGCAAAATTGGATTTTTATCACAGAGCGGTGCGCTCGGCGCTGCTGTATTAAACTCTCTTCGGGAAACAGACATTAAGTTTGCTCATTTTATAAGTGTTGGCAATAAAGCAGATGTTAATGAAAATGATTTGCTCGATTTTTGGCAAAAAGATAACAATATAAAAACACTTACGTTCTATCTTGAAAGTTTTGTAAATGGCGGTGAGTTTATTAAGCCCTTTTTGCTTGGTGAGATTACAAAGCCAACGATCGTTTTAAAAGCCGGTAAAACTGTAGGCGGAATGAGAGCCGCTTCATCTCATACCGGTGCTCTTAGCGGTAAAGACAAAGTGGTTGATGCTTTGATGAAACAGTTTGGAATAATTCGTGTTTCTAATCTTAACGAATTGTTTAATACGGCAAAAGGATTTGAAAATTTTCCGATTCCGGAAGGAAATAGAGTTGCCGTTGTTACCAATGCCGGCGGTCCGGCAATTTTAGCCGTTGATAAATTGGAACAAGAAAATCTTATACTAACTAATTTCAGCAATGAAACTAAAAATTTACTTCGCGATGTAGTTCATTCCGAGGGAAGTGTTGAAAATCCGGTTGATCTTTTGCCCGGCTCCGATGCCGCTGTATTTAAGCGAGCAATAGAAATAATAATTGAAGACAAAAATGTTGATGCAGTTATTTCGATTTTTGTCGAGCCTGTAATGGTCTCGCCTTTTGAGGTGATAGAAAATATTAACTCCATCCGAAGCGAGAAGCCAATTTTACAAGTTGCAATGCCTTTGCCTGAGTTTTGGAAAAAATATCGTATGGAGTCCTCAACGAAACTTCCTGTGTTTAAAAATCCAGAAGATCCGCCGAAAGTTTTATCCAACATGCTGTTCTATTCTTCCTCACAAAAGAAGGTATCGAGAAACAAAAAGAAATATGAATCTCTTTGGGGTTTGAAGCCGCACAAGAATTCTTTTGCAAGCGGATTCTTGCCTCAAAATGAAATAATAAAATTATGTAATGAATATGCCCTGCCGTTAATAAAAAGTAAGTTGATCAACCCGTCAAAGCTGGATAGCGTCGGCAATAATTTTTTCCCGCTTGTATTGAAAGGCGTTAATTCAAAAGTAATTCACAAAACAGAGTTGAACGCCGTAAAATTAAATATAAAGAACAAAGCGGATCTCCGCTTTGCAGCAAAAGAAATCAAAGAGAGTTTCTCCGTGTCTGGTTTTAATGTTGAAAAATTTCTTGTTCAGCCGTATGTAAAAACAAAACACGAAATACTTGTCGGCGGATTCCGCGATGCGTCGTTTGGTCCGGTAATAATGTTTGGTTCCGGAGGTAAATACGTAGAAATAGTTTGCGATGCCTCTATCAGATCCGCTTACTTGAGTGATGACGACGTTAATGATATGATCAACGAAACAATTATAGGAAAAATCTTGCGCGGTGCTCGCGGAGAAGAGTCGTGCAATATGGTTGAGCTGAAACGAATTATTTTATCTTGTGCTAGAATGATGATTGAAAATCAAAATATTATAGAGTTTGATTTAAATCCATTAATCGTTGGCGAAGACAACAAATACTACGCTGTTGATTCTCGCGTCTGCGTAGAGTGAGTTTGATAAAAAGAAGTTGATTGACAATGGCTTTGTTATTTTTTACCTTTTTTATGAAAACAACGGGGTAGTTTATGAAAAAGTTTTGCTTCTTGGTTTTTTCTCTTTTCGTTTTAATATCTAGCTCGCAAGCACAATGGCAAAAGACAGCAACCCCCTTCTCGTTTTATCTCAGTTTTGCGATGGATGCCATTGGAAATAATTTCGCTGTTCTCTCGTCTCAATCTAATAGTATTTTTATCACAACAGATACCGGAGTAACGTGGGTTCAGAAAACTTTACCTGCAAATAGGGCCATAGATATTTCTATAGTTAATACTAATGTTTTTTATATCGCCGCCGATAATGGTTCATTTTATAAAACCGACGATGGGGGAGACACATGGACTACAGTTTTCTCAAATACAAATTTATGCTCGTTTGGTAATTATATAAAAATGTTTAGCGCCACAAAAGGAATCGCTATGGGGGACGGACCAACTTCTGCGTTAACACAACCAGTATTTCTTAAAACAACAAATGGAAACAGTTGGAGGCAAACTTGTTCTCAGGCTGTCGGTTACTCCGGTGATACTTGGCGCAGAATGGATTTTGTTGACGAGAATGTTGGTTACTTTTTTGAATCAGGAAACAATCCTCAAAAAATTATGAAAACTACTGACGGCGGTTCTACGTGGACAGCTCTAAATGGTTCTCCTGCCTATGTTCAGATACTCAAATTTTATGATGCTAATTATGGTTTAGCTTATAATAATGGAAGTTTTTATAAAACTACCGATGGGGGAGCTTCCTGGCCATTAAGTGCAACTATTAGTCCTGGCGGGTGGGGAAATGATATCGAATTTTTACCAGGCGATAAAAACAAAATTTGGTTCACTAACGGCAGCGGTTTTTATTACAGTAGCGACGGTGGTTCTACATGGTTAATACAGGGCACTTCTACTATAAGTGGACACAATTTTAGAGATATAGTTTTCACAAGCAAAAATGTAGGATGGATCTTCGCCGATGATGGAAATTTATATTATACCAGCAACAATGGCGGTTTTTTAACCTCTGTAGAGAGCAACAATGTTTTGCCAAATAAATTTGAATTATTTCAAAACTATCCCAATCCATTTAATCCCAGCACTGTTATCGGTTGGCGGATGGCCGTTGGTGGTTACGTAACGCTAAAAGTTTATGATTCATTGGGAAGAGAAGCAGCAACACTTGTAAATGAATTTCAACAAGCAGGAAGTCATAATTCAACATTCAGCATTAATAATTACTCTCTGCCAAGCGGAACTTATTTCTATAGACTTACCGCCGGAGGCTTTTCCTCTACCCAAAAAATGGTTCTACTTAAATAATTATACGGTCAGCACCTAAAATCAAAAAGGATTTCTTTCCTTACACTTCTTATCTTTGTTCCGTCTATTAAATTCTTATTGAATCAATAATGAAAATTGCATTCGCTTCAAGCGAAGTTTTTCCATACGTAAAAACCGGCGGACTGGGCGACATAGCTGGTTCTCTTCCGATAGAGCTTTCGAAGCTCGGTCACGAAGTAAAGGTTTTTCTTCCAAAGTATAATGTGTTCGGGGAAGAAGAACATGGTTTACGATATCAATGGGACATTGGAGAAATTCCCATCCGCATCGCTGGACTGGTTCACTCTGTTCATGTCCACGCTTCTATACTGCCGAATTCAAACGCACAAGTATATTTTGTTGACTGCCCTCACTACTTCCACCGTTTCCGTGTATATTCTAACGACATTGATGAAGATGAAAGATTTTTACTTTACTCTAAAGGAGTTATAGAAATACTGCAGCGCCTTCGTTGGGCGCCCGATGTTATTCATTGCAATGATTGGCAAACGGGAGTGCTTCCGCTTCTTTTAAGAGAAAACTATGGTTGGGATAAATTGTTCGATAAAACCGCAACGGTTTTTTCAATTCATAACATTGCATATCAAGGAAGATTTCCTAAGTCCACTTTCGAAAAAGTTGAAATTAAGCATGAGCATTCTATGCCCGGCGGAATTGGTGAATGCGATGGCGGTGTTAATTTCTTAAAAACCGGAATACTTACTGCGGATATGATCAACACCGTAAGTGAAACTTACGCGTGCGAACTTTTAACCGAAGAATACGGCGCCGGGATGCAAAAGTTTTTGGAGATTAGAAAGAAAGATTTTTCCGGAATCCTAAACGGCATTGACTATAATATCTGGAGTACGGAAACGGATAAATTTATTCCATATAAATACTCAGCAAAAGATTTGTCGGGCAAGTTTAGAAATAAAAAGTTTTTACTTGAGCATCTTGGTCTTCCCTCCAACGAAAATATTCCGCTTGTTGGAATTGTTTCCAGACTCGTTGACCAAAAAGGATTTGATATATTTTCTTACGGATTAAACCGTTTGATGGATTTGCCTGTTCAATGGGTAATACTTGGAAGCGGTGAGCAAAGATATGAAACTATGTTTAGCGAAATTGCTCATAAATATCCCGAAAAGGTTTCTGCGTATCTTGGTTTTAATAATGAACTCTCTCACTTAATTGAAGCCGGCGCAGATATTTTTGTAATGCCCTCCAGGTTTGAGCCGTGCGGGTTAAATCAAATTTACTCGCTTAAATACGGAACGGTTCCTGTGGTTAGAAAAACTGGCGGCCTTGCTGATACGGTTCAAGACTGGAAAGATTCTATTTCGCGTGGCGATGAAACGGGCAATGGATTTTCGTTTGAAGACTACACGTCTGAATCGCTTATACGCGCTCTTCAAAATGCTATCCGTGAATTCCACAACAAAGAAACATGGCGGAAAATACAGATCAGCGGAATGAATAAAGATTTTTCCTGGGCAAAATCAGCAGATAAATATGTCCGGCTTTATGAAAAGGCAGTCTCAAAAATTAAAAAAATAATTTGAATAATATCTCCAACAATATTATTGTCAAGCTATGAAATTATCACAGCAGCTTCTTTTTTTCGGAATCGTTCTTTCTGTTTACGGACTAATTAATTTTTACATATTCCGGCGCGCGCTTTTATTCGTTCCCGCAAATTATAAATCTCTTTTCATAATTTCTTTCTTGGTCATCGCTCTATCGTTTATTGCCGGAAGATTTTTGGAGCGTGTTTCGGTTAATTATTTCAGCGATGTGCTTATCTGGGTCGGTTCGTTTTGGATCGCTTTTATGTTTTACTTTTTTCTAGTTCTTCTCGTTATAGATTTATTGCGTTTGATAAATTTAATTATTCCTTTCTTTCCTGCTTTCATTACCCACAATATCGAAAAGTCCAAGCGCATTACCGCGCTTATCGCTCTAATATTAATCACTGTAACAGTAGTCGGTGGATACATCAACACAAAAGTTATTATAACAAAAACCTACAAGATGAGAGTTCACAAAAACGCCGGAGAATTAAAAACACTAAACGTTGCAATGGCTTCGGATATTCATCTTGGAACGATCAACGGTAAATCATTTCTAAATAAACTTGTAACTGAAATCAACAAACTAAATCCGGATATTATTCTTCTTGCGGGCGATATAATTGATGAAGACCTCGCCGCTGTTATTAAAAATAATATCGGAGAAGAGTTAATACGATTTAAGTCTAAGTACGGCGTCTATGCAATTACAGGAAATCACGAATATATCGGCGGCGTAGAAGCGGCATACAAATATTTAATCGCTCACGGTGTAAATGTTTTAAGAGATGAAAAAATAAAAATTGATAATGCTTTTTATGTTGTTGGTAGAGAAGATCGTTCCATGAGACAATTTACGGGGAGACAAAGAAAAGAATTGAAAGATTTGTTGACCGGCGTTGATAAATCTTTTCCGGTTATTTTGATGGATCATCAGCCGTTTGGATTAAACGAAGCACTCGAGAATGATATTGATTTACAGATTTCCGGACACACACACTACGGACAACTTTGGCCGCTAAATTTTGTTATAGAAAAAATATATGAGTTGAGTTGGGGTTATGGCATCAATGGAAATACTCATTACTATGTTTCTTGCGGTGTCGGCGGCTGGGGTCCGCCCGTTAGAACAGGAAGCCGTCCCGAAATTATAAACTTCAAAATAAATTTTGTGGGTCCTAGAAAATAAACCGCGACGTTATCGTTACTTTAACAAAATCATTTTCTTCGTTTGAATATTACTGCCTGCACTTATTTGATAGAAATAAACTCCGCTTGGCAATGAATAATTTTGAGTGTTAAATGTTAAATTATGAATGCCCGGTTGTTGGTATTCGTTAATTAAAGTTGCCACTTCTCTTCCCAGTAGATCATAAATTTTCAGAGTTACTAATCCTCCGGCTGGAATATGATATTTAATTGCGGTTGATGGATTAAACGGGTTGGGATAATTTTGATATAATCTAAAATCAGTAGGAATATTTTTATCCTCTTCATTGACAGAGCTGATTAACTGATATTTAATTCGGCTTTGTATAATTGCTGCCCTTAATTCATTAAGAGTTTCTCCGGCTGCTATTGCAAATCCAACTTTTAAGGTGTCGTGTGCCGGAATACTAAAAGCGCCGCCCGATATTACAAATGAAATATCTGCCGGACCTATTTTATTATTTCTAATTCCGCTTGAAAGAGTTATCCATTTCTCGCCATCGCTAAATCCGTTAGCGTCCCCAAAATTTATACTGCCTGCAGCATTATTGTCTATCGGGTAATAGCCATAATTACCCGGTGAAATTAGTGCCGCGCCTACAATTGTGCTTACGAGAGTTTTGTCGCTGCAAAAAGCATAACCAAAATTATCCGTCATATCATATTCTGTTGAATCAATTGCCGCATTGTTCTCGGGCAAATCCCAATCAAAGAAAAATCCTGCATACAGTCCGTTAATATTTTGCTGCGTTGTGTTCCGCAATTCTGCAATTAATAAAAGTGATTTATCGTCTTGAGGGTTTGCATACGAATACGCATGAAATTTTGTTTCGATGCCAAGTTTATTTGTACCCGCCCCGTCATCATTAAAAACCGTGATAGAATGCTGTGTTGTTGCGTCATTTTGAATCATCTTAATCGGAGTAACAGTTACAAAATCTGTGGATTGTTCTGTTTTAACTCTGGCTACATCCATCACCTTGTTCAGAACTCCATACATAAAGGCGCCTTCGTACATTAGATTATTGCCGCCGTTAAATTTAAAACCGGCTCCTTCTTGATTGTTGGAAAAATCATTAAATCCTAGAGCTCCTTTACTTGTTACGCTTGTAATTATTTTGCCGATATTATGTGTAACATAAGTAGGATTAATCCTCGCGTTTATCCATTGAAAATCAATTTCGTTATTGCCAATAGAATATTTTAAAAGTAAGTGCAGATCATAATTTAGCGGCGCGTTAGGGATAATACTAAATCGAAATTTGTTTGGTAAAGTCTTTACTGAATCTAGAGTCCCGACCAGCTCAGTGTTAAAATTGTCGTTCAGTAGAGTAATTGTATTGTCGTTATTAATATTAACTAATTGTACAAAAACATTCGTAACTGGCTTTAAAAAATTTGTGAAAGTAATTTCAATAGAAACAGTTTCGCCCGATTCCAACAAACCATTTCCATTTCCTTCGTCAATAAATTTAACATTGGTTGCTCGAATAGATGTTGTATTCGTATCTCTAACCGCTCTAAAAGCATTTATTCTTCCTCTGCCTAAAAGATATTTTAGATTAAGGTTATTGTTCGGCTCGATGTTGTCCGAAGTAACTCTAATTTGTTCAGCAACCTGAAGCGCTGTATACTTATGATTATGATGCGTTGAAAATACCAATCCCGCTAATCCTGCAACAAGCGGAGAAGACATTGACGATCCGCTTATTGTATAATACAGTGAATCTATAGGAGAATTTTGGGCCCATGTTGATAAGATTTTTTCCCCGGGGGCAAACACATCAACGGTTCTCCCGTAATTTGCATAAGAAGAAATTACGTCGTTGTATGTTCCAGACGAACCAACGCTTAAAACTCCTTCAAAACTTGCGGGATAAAAATCAGTAAGTGCGCCGTCGTTGCCGGCTGCCGCAACAACCAAAGCTCCTTTCGAGACTGCATAATCAATCGTTTCTTGCCCGAATCTTGAATAATCACTGCCGCCCCAACTGCAATTAATAACCCGCGCTCCGTTATCTGCGGCATATTTTATTCCTTCATAACCGTACCAAATATAGGGATCATCATTAGCGTCTCGTTTGTCGTTGCGCGAAGCTTTGACCGGAAGAAAAGAACAATTGAACCCGATCGAAGCAATTCCTTTTTGATTATTTGTTACTGCACATGCTATTCCCGCTACGTGAGTTCCGTGATAACTGTTCCGTAGAGAATAATCTTCCCGCGGATCATCATCGGGAATTCCGTTATCTCCGCCTAAATCTGATTTCACAAAAGGAGTACCGTGATCTAACCAAGCGTTTGCAAGAAGATCGGGATGAGTCCAATCAACTCCGGTATCAACTATTCCGATAACCACGCTTGAATCACCCTTTGTAATATTCCACGCAGAATCAGCAAGTACTCGTTTAAGATTTGCCTGACGCCCTAAAACATAGAGCGAATCATTCGGCGAGAATGTAACTCTTTGAATAAACTTCGGCTCGGCCCATTCAATATTACTTTGTTTAGAAATTTTTGCCGCCATTTCCACCGGACTTTCGGGTGAATCATATTTTAAAAGATATATGCGGCTTAATGATTCTTCGCCTTTATTTAATCTTGAGCCGGAAGGGAATAGTTGAGTTGTTTCTTTAATCTTAAAATTCGGGAGTGCTTTGCCAAAACGTTTCTGAAGCGGCATGGTATTATCTTTTACTTTTACAACGAGGGTGTTGGAAATATATAATGATTTCCCTTTTTGAATTACATCCTGCCCGCTGCAAACAGAGATTCCAAAAAGAATCAATATCGCTATATGAAAAAAAGTTTTTTTCAATTATTTGGCTTTAAGAATTTTAAAAAAATATTTTATGAATTAGGTGTGTAACTAACAACTATGATTATTGTCAATACTCTTAAATCCTCCCCGTTAAACGGGGAGGATTAAGCTGATTCGCTAAAATTTATTTTTTCTTTATCTCGTAAACATTATTTTTTTCATTTGCATCCGGTACCAGCTTAGTGTTAAGCTCAACTTTCTTTATCTCTTTCTTTACCTTAACATTGATTTTGGTTTCTTTGTTCCCCTCTTTCCAAACAGTTGTGCTTTTATGCACATCTTCGGTGGAATCGTCGGCATAAGTTATTTTCAAATCAATAGGAACAGGAACGCTGCCGATCTTCTCAATTGTTATTTCTGCGTTGCTTCCTTTTACGTTAATATTTTTAACTGCAAGATCCGGAAAGTCGCGTTCAAAATACCATGGATTCCAAAACCAGCTTAAATCTTCTTTTGCTACATCGTTGAATGTAAAGAAATAATCCCATGGTATCGGGTGTTTTCCGTTCCATCTGTTTATATATTCATGCAACGCTTTCTTGAATAGTTCGTCTCCTAAAATATCTTTAAGAACATAATATGAAATAGATGCTTTCGGGTACGAGTTGAAATTAAGCATTTGTCCGCGTGTTGCAATTGAAGGAAGGATCATCGGCGTGTCAAATTCATTTCCCATTGCCATTCCAACGTATTTAACGTTGCCGGTAAATTCATCTGCATCCTTTACCAAGTTTCCTAAAAGCGTAGATGTAAAAAATGTTGCCCATCCTTCGTCCATCCATGCATACTTGCGTTCATTTATTCCCATATAAAAAGGAAAATATGTGTGCGCTATTTCGTGCAAAGTAACTCCGGCTTGACCCGCAAGACTGTAGCCCATTCCGTTGTTTGTCATCATCGGAATTTCCATTCCGCCGCCGCCGTTTGTTTCTCCGTTGAACGTAGTGATCTTTGGATACGGAAACGGAACGCCCGGCCAAACTTTAGAAAGATTTTCAACAGAAAGTTTGGCATAGTAAGCTACTTCGTCCCATCCTTTTGATTTGGTTGGATAGACTGCGTCGGTAAAAACTTTTCTGCCGTTTGCATCTATCTCTGCACCGATTCCGTCCCAAACGTATCCGTTGCTTGTTGCAAAAGAAATATCCGGAATTCCCTCGGCTTTAAATTTCCAGACGTTTTTTTCTTTGTCTGTTGTTGCACCGTTTTTCAAATCTTCTTCATTCACGATTCTAATAATGCCGTCCGATTCTTGGGCTTCTTTATAGCGGGAATAGATTTCTGGTTTTACAACTTCCTGTAGATTCTGATATAACCCTGTTGCCCAGACTAAAAATTTATTTGGTACGGTGATCTCAAAATCGAAATTATTTTTATCGTTGTAGAATTCTACCGATCCTCCATATTCTTGAAGATCCCATCCGTCAATGTCATCATAAACTGAAATTTGCGGATACCAATACGCAACGTAAAGCGTTGAGTCGTTGTAAGCTCCCATTCTTATGCGCGTTTCCTTTGGAATTATTACCGACCATTTAACATCAATGGTTGTAATTGATTTTGGAGGAATTGGTTTTTCTAAAGATCTAACAATAATATTCGTTGCAGTTCTAAACAAACTGCTTTTTTCTTTCGTGTTTATTCCTGCTCCGTTGATCATAAACGTATCTATTGCCACTCCGTCTGTTTCATCGTTCGGAGAAATTCTGTCGTCGCGCGAGTTTCCCTTTTTCATAATGTCTTGATACAAACGCAACACTATCCTGCGGAGTGTATCCGGGCTGTCGTTGTAATATTTAATTTGTTCCGTTCCTTTTACAATTCGTTCTTTAGGAAAAACCTCCGCTTGAATTTTATAATCCGAATGATTAATCCAATAATTCGGTCCGGGTTTCCCGTCATAAGACCGCGTTCCTTTTTCGTATGCTTTAACAATGTTGCGCGGAATATAGATAGAAGAACTTTGCGCTAACGAAATTGCTGCAAAAAGAAAAATTACGGAGATAAAAATTATTCTATTCATTATTGTCCCGTTAATAATTTACTAATTAAGTTCGTTGGCGGTAAAAATAGGTCGGTTGCTGATTTATTACAAACTATTTATTTATGCTTTTTTTCGTTATGATATTTTTGCAAGCGCCTGCTCAAGATCTTCGATAATATCTTTCACGTTTTCTATTCCAACCGAAAGGCGGACGAGACCATCTGTTGTGCCTCCGTCTTTGCGCGCCTCTTCGCCCATGGAAAAGTGGGTCATGCTTGCGGGATGTTGAATTAAACTTTCAACTCCGCCGAGTGAAACCGCAAGCAGACATAACTTAACGGAGTTCATCATTACTTCTCCGGCTTTCAGTCCGCCTTTTAATTCGAACGAGATCATTCCGCCGGTTCCATTGTGCTGTTTCAAACCGATTTGATAATTTGGATGACTCTTTAAACCGGGATAGCGGACCCATTTTACTTTAGGATGTTTCTCGAGATACTCCGCGACGAGCTGTGCGTTCTCGCAATGTTTCTGCATTCGTACTGCAAGCGTTTTTAATCCGCGGTGAACAAGAAATGAATTGAACGGATCTATTACCCCGCCTATTTGATTTAAAATTTTTCTCATCTTCTGAAACATTTCTTCATCTTTAACGATTATGATGCCGGCTATAACGTCTGCGTGCCCATTTAAAGACTTCGTCATGCTGTGAAGAATTATATCAACGCCGAATTTAAATGGCTGTTGAAGCGCCGGACCCATGAATGTATTATCAACAACAATCAATGCGCCGTGTGAGTGTGCAATTTTTGATGCCGCTTCGAGATCTGTAATTGTAAGCGTTGGATTGCCCGGAGTTTCAACATAAACAATTTTTGTGTTCGGCTTCATTGCCTTTTTAATTTCTTCGGGAAAAGCAGTGTCAACAAATGTTGATTCAACTCCAAACTTTCCCAGAATGTTATGAAGAAGAGTTAACGTTGGGCCATAAACATATTTTGAACACACAACGTGATCGCCGGATTTAAGTAATGTAAAAAATATTGTGCTGATCGCCGCCATTCCGCTCGCGCATCCTAATGCTTTGTGTCCGCCCTCTAATTCCGCAACTGCATTTTCCATTGCTTCTATAGTAGGATTCTCTAATCGTGTGTATATATATCCGCTTCCCTTACCTTTGAAAAGAGATGCGCCCTGTTCTACGGATTCGAATTTAAAAGTAGATGTCTGATAAATTGGCGGAACCACCGGGCCAAATTGGTAATCTCCATTTCCTGCATGAACTGTTTTAGTATCGAACTGTAATTTTTTGTTATCGGACATTTTCTGTTTCCTTTGTTTCAGACCTCCCCCTGTGTCCCCCTCCTTAGCTAAGGAGGGGGAATTCAAGGGGGGTGGTCAAAATTATTCTTCCCCGTTTCCATTTCCGTTTTCTTCTTCTGGAATTACTCGTGCAATATCTGCAATGTCATCGCCTTCATTTAAGCGAATTAACCTAACGCCCTGTGTGTTTCTTCCCATTACACGCAGTTCTTTTACTGCCTGCCGAATTACCATTCCGCCGGTTGTGATAATAACAAGTTCATCCGAATCATTTACTTCTTTGATAGCAATCAGTTTTCCGTTTCTATCAGATGTCTTTACGGTAATAACTCCTTTACCGCCGCGTCTTGATAATCTGTAATCTTCTATCTCGGAACGCTTGCCGAATCCTTTCTCCGTTACAACCATCAATGTTGTTGCGTTGCGGATTACAATCATTCCAATTACAACATCGCCTTTACGTAATCTAATACCGCGCACTCCGGTTGCCGTTCTGCCCATATTGCGGACATCTTTTTCGTTGAAGCGGCATGCCATACCGTCTCTTGTTCCGATGATGATCTCGTTCTTTCCTTCGCTCAATTTTGCTTCTATCAAACGGTCGCCCGCAGCAAGACTGATTGCGTTTATTCCTCCTTTGCGGATATTAGAATATGCCGAGAGAACTGTTTTCTTTACTGTTCCTCTTTCGGTTGCCATAACAATAAATTTATCATCGGTGAATTCTTTTACCGTAACGAATGCCGTGATCTTTTCCTCTTTATCTTTTTCGATAAGATTTAAAATTGATCTTCCTTTTGTCGCGCGTCCGCCTTCGGGAATCTCGTGGACTTTAAGCCAATAGCATTTACCGCGGTCGGTGAAGAACATGATGTAATGATGCGTTGATGCAATGAACATGTGCTCTATAAAATCTTCTTCCCTTGTTCCCGCACCCGTTACACCCTTACCGCCTCTTCCTTGCTTTCTGTAGCCGCTAACCGGAAAACGTTTGATAAATCCCGCATGAGAAATTGTTACAACAACATCTTCCTCTGCAATTATGTCTTCCAGCGAAAATTCTTTCAGTTCGCGTTCGATGGTGGTTCTGCGTTCATCGGCATATCTTTCTCTCAGGGCAAGAAGTTCGTCTTTAATTATTGACCATCTTTTCTTTTCGTTTGTTAGAATGCCTTTCTGTTTTTCGATGAACTTAATCGTCTCTTTGTATTCATCTTCTATCTTCTGGCGTTCAAGTCCCGTTAAGCGCTGCAGACGCATATCGAGTATTGCCTTGGCTTGAATTTCCGAAAGCTTGAACTTCTTCATCAAATTATTTTTTGCCGTTTCTGTGTCTTTCGATTTCTTGATCGTCTGAATTACCGCATCAATGTTATCGAGCGCAATGATGTATCCTTCTAAAATGTGCGCGCGTCTTTCCGCTGCATCAAGATCGAACTGGGTGCGCTTTTTCAGCACGTCCATTCTGTGTTCAAGGAAATACTGCATCATCTGCTGAAGCGTTAAAACTTTTGGCTGTCCGTTAACAAGCGCAAGCATTATAACGCCGAACGTTACCTGCATTGCTGTGTGTTTAAAAAGCTGGTTCAGCGTCAAAGCCGGTTGTCCATCACGTTTCAATTCAATAACGACACGCATACCGTCGCGGTCTGATTCATCGCGGATGTTTGAGATGCCGTCAACTTTTCCTTCGCGCACGAGATCAGCAATTTTTTCTATCAGCACAGCTTTATTAACTTGATACGGAATTTCCGTGATGATAATATTCTCGCGGTCGTTTTTCAATACTTCAATATTTGCTTTAGCGCGGATAACAATTCTTCCGCGTCCGGTAAGGAATGCTTCTTTCACTCCTTCGTAGCCGTAAATAATTCCACCCGTTGGAAAATCCGGCGCCTTAACGATTTTTATTAACTCTTCCGGTTTCAGTTTCGGATTTTCTATTGTTGCTACGAGTCCGTCAACTATTTCGCCAAGATTATGCGGCGGAATATTTGTCGCCATACCAACTGCAATACCGCTTGCGCCATTGATTAATAAGTTTGGTAAATATGATGGAAGAACCGTCGGCTCTTGTAATGATTCATCAAAGTTTGCAGCAAAGCTGACCGTGTTTTTATCAAGGTCGCGAAGCATTTCATCTGCAATTCTTGCAAGACGCGCTTCAGTGTAACGCATTGCCGCTGGCGAGTCGCCGTCAACGGAACCGAAGTTTCCTTGTCCATCCACCAAAGGATAACGCAAAGAAAAATCTTGAACCATACGCACCATTGAATCGTAAACCGCTGTGTCTCCGTGCGGATGATATTTACCAAGCACTTCACCAACTATACGTGCGGATTTTTTATATGGTTTGTTGTGAGGAACACCGAGCTCGTGCATGCCGAATAGAACTCTGCGGTGAACCGGTTTTAATCCGTCTCTTACATCGGGTAATGCGCGCGCTACAATTACGCTCATCGCATAATCTATGTAAGATGATTTCATTTCTTCTTCAAGTGATACGGGAACTACTTTTTCAAAAATGGTTGTCATTAGTGTGAATTCTGTTTTTATTTATAAAATTCTGTTTTGTTCTTGCTCATAATTTTTGTTGTCTAATACATTAGCTCAGTGATTGTTTCTATTATTTTTTTACTTCCAAAAAGAACGCAAATCTTGCTGGCTCTGGTTGTCCAAAAAATACTTTTAGCAACACCTCGTCTTTCGCATATTTTATTTCTTCATCGAATTGTAGATCGAGAGTTATGGGGGTTGAATATTTTGCATCAATTATATTTAAATCGTTGCTTTGATAACCATAAGACTGTGTAAATTCTTTTTCTTCTCCAACTCCTAATTCCATCCAATGAAGCCCGTTTGAAAACGCTTTTATTTTTGATTCTTTCTTAAAATACATAACTACTTTAACGTTTCTTGTTGGCGCATCGCCATTGTTCAAAAGTTCTAAATTTAGGCTCCACCAGTTGGGAGAAGATAATGTAATTATCTTTCCGTTAATATCTTCGCCCTTATATAGACACTTTATTATTGGTTTGGCAAGCTGTTGACCAATTAAAGATTGTGCTTGTTCTTTGGTTTCTTTTAATGTTTTTTCGGCGTTGTTAGAAATTGTCGTAAGGGCAGAGTTTTGTTGGGAGTTAATTTCCCGAACTGTTTCCTTAAAATTTTTTTCGTTATCAATATTCTTTTGCTCATACTGTGCCTGAACTTCTTTCATTTCTTTTTTCGTTTCTGAAATTGCCTCATCAACTTTATCTGACGATCGATTTGACCACCATAAAGGAATTAAAACACCAAAAACAGTTAATAACACTCCAAAAAACCACAGCAGAAAGCGAATGGTTTTTTCTTGAGTTATTACCTTAACCTTTAATACTTCTCTTTCAACTAATTTTTCTACTTCTTTCTCTTCCATTTTTCCTTCCCCTAAAAAATGTTTATAAAAGTATTGTTGCCAATCCAAAATAAAACAATATCGTTGTTACGTCTGTCAGCGCAAGAGTAATTGGTCCTGCTGCTAATTTCGGGTCGAGCTTTGTCTTGTGTAAAATTGCCGGCACGCTCAATCCCCAGAAAGCCGCGCTGATCTCTACAAACACAATGCTTGAACCGATCACTGCCGTTGGAAGTAATTGTCCCTTCCATAAATAAACAACAACCGCAACCAGCGCTCCGCAGCTTACGCC
>Ga0182021_10000976_pt1 | contig 32656 bp, 35 predicted proteins | sample 612E3MmetaG_FD_120493 | JGI IMG/M metagenome (GOLD analysis project Ga0182021, IMG submission 120493) | Permafrost microbial communities from Stordalen Mire, Sweden - 612E3M metaG (Illumina Assembly) | ecosystem: Environmental > Terrestrial > Soil > Wetlands > Permafrost | place: Sweden... | reverse complement strand
TATGTTCAAAGACAGATGGCTACAGAAGTTCAGAAAGGAAGAGGATGGTTGGAAAGAATATAGCCGAAACGGAACAATTCGGCCATGTACTGCAGAACAATTTATATCCCATGTCCTTCCGCCTATGGCTGGAATAAAAGGACCAAACGTTACAGTTAAGGTTGAACCCGACAGAAAAAATCTTTAACAACTCCAAACGGGGAAAGTACCTCTGGCAAATTCAAAAGTAGCCGGGTTTAGACTTGAACCAACATACTATCGAGACATTAACCGCTTTTTCTCTTTTAAATCGTAAGTTTTCCCGAGATGTTCAGACGCAAGAGCAATAACCATAAAAGGTATTGTGGTATTTTTTAGTACGTGGTCAGCTAAAATCTTCTCTGACCACACGGTACAAGAACCACTCCAATCGTTTGGCTTTGTTTTTTTCATAGAATTCCTGCGCGGACTTGTTCCATTTCAAAACGGTAAATTCTATTCTGCCGCATCCTTCGAGTTTGGCTATTTTTTTTAAGTGGTCAAACATTTTTTGACCGACCCCTTGCCTTCTATATTCTTCAAGAACAAAAATATCTTCAAGATATAATGTTGGTAACGCAAGAAAGCTCGAATAAGTATAGAAATAAATTATGTACGTTACGCATTTGTTTCCAATTTTTCCAATGAATGCTTGATATTTAGGCTTGTCAGATAGACAGTCTATTCGTAGTCTTGTCCTAGCTTCTTCGTTGGGGGGAGCCAGTTTTTCGTATTCTGCAAGCTTATCAATTAAGCCTAAAAAATCGTCAAATATTTCGTCATTAACTTGCTGAATAACTATTGAGTTCTCTTCTCTATTCATGAAAGTCATTGGTTGGTTATAGGTTATAAATTTATTTGAGAGTGTTTGGGGCAAAGAATGGAGTTGAACTTCCGCCTCCTATGTAAATTTGGCAGAGGCATCACTTAACCAACTGGGAGCTCTATGCCAGTCGATCTTAGGTCTTCCACAACTGACAGGTTTTTGTGGAATCACTGACTTTGATTAAGAAAGAAAAATAGATTAAGAGGCAATTTAGGTATAAACTAAATACTTCAAGAATGATACATTTTGTTCATGGCATACCCGTCTCGGATAAAATCGCCTAAAGGCGCCATTCATGAGTACAAAAAGCCTTTTCGCGAAAAACGCAAGGATAAAAAACGTATTCATAGACGTATTGGCAGTCCAATTCGGGAAGAGAAGATAACCGCAACTGAAAGAGAGGTTTCAGAAGGAACCATTAAGCAACTTCATACCTTGGGTAGCCAGAAGTTTGGTTCTTCCCCTTTCAGCATCCATTTTGATCGTTGGCTGGCAGATGTTGCGGTTGTTCTGAGCGAGTTTGAGTCTCACCCCAACCTAAGCGTTGACGATCAATATGTGAAGGAGCGTGCACAAACTCTCGTCGTTATTAAATCGCAACTTGAAGAGAGACGCAAGAAGGAAGCCTCACTGGATCAAGAAATAACAAACCTCGCTTATTACAAAAGCAGCCTAAAACAAATCGACACTGAATATGTAACTCTGATGGTGGAGCTTAAGAGACGAAAAAACCGAGAAATCAAGCGCATGTATACCCTTGTGGACCAAGTGAAAAAAGAGCAGGACAAGGTTATTCGGATGAAAACGGGATTTTTTCGTGGTATTTCCAGAAAGGACAGGGAGCAGAAAGAAATAGAGACAGTACAGAAATTAAACGATAAACAAAGGGAACTTGAACTGGTTGAATTGGATTTTAATGCCGAGCAAAAGAAACTCCGAGAGGAGTATGAAACAAGACGTGAGCCGGTGTTGGAGCAGCTAAAAAAGTTCCGGAAAATTTCCCAGAACTTAGAGACGGATGGTTCCTTGGAAGAAAGATGGTTTGCTTGTGAAACCCTCATTGACATCGTGATTACATTTCTTCAGAGAAAAGCGGCGCAGTCGCATAACCCGTTTAAAGCTGATCCTGCATGAATTTGATTGAGATAAAAGAAGTTAGTGCAACAATTTTTTTCACGAAAAAAATAAGAAAAGAGTTAGAAAATTACTCTTTCTTTTTTTGTTTGCCAGGGCGTAGTGAGCGAACGGTTTGGCCTGCACGCCACATTTCGCTGTTGCCCATTTCTTTGAGTTCGTCGGAAAGTTTCTGGCGGTAGTCTGGTGCTTTGCTTTTTTCCAGCACGATACGTGTTTCTTCGCCTGCTGCAACGAGTTCGTAGAGTGAATCGAAAACGGGTTGAGTGGCTTCACGGAATCTTGGCCTCCATCGTAAGGCGCCGATGCGTGCGGTTTCACTGCAATTGCAGTACATCCAATCCATGCCGTTCTCATCGACGAGGCGTATAAGACTCTGGGTGAGTTCCTCGACGGATTCGTTGAAAGCTTCACTTGGGCTATGACCATGAGCACGAAGGGTGTTGTACTGTGCTTCAAGTATACCTGCGAGTGCTCCCATTAGTGTTCCGCGTTCGCCTGTAAGGTCGCTGTAAACTTCTTTTTCAAAAGTAGTTGGAAAGAGATACCCTCCGCCTATAGCTATACCCAGCGCTTTTGTCCGATCCAATGCTTTGCCAGTTGCATCTTGATGAACAGCAAAGCTGCAGTTTATGCCGCTTCCATCAACAAAGTTTCTGCGCACGGATGTGCCTGAACCTTTTGGCGCAACAAGTATTACATCAATATCTTTGGGCGGGATAACGCCTGTTTGTTCTTTGTAAACGATACTAAAGCCATGGCTGAAGTAGAGCGCATCGCCTGCTTTTAGAGTTGCTTTGATTTTTGGCCAGACCAATTTTTGTGCTGCATCCGTTAGGAGGAACATTTTGATGGTTCCTTTTTTGGCCGCTTCTTCCATCGGGAAGAGGTTTTCGCCTGGTTTCCAGCCGTCTGCTATTGCTTTGTCCCATTCTTTTTTGAAGACGCCTTCTTTTTCTTGTCCAATTATTACTTTTACTCCGTTGTCTCGCATGTTAAGTGATTGAGCTTGGCCTTGAATGCCGTAGCCAAGGGAGACGACGACTTCGTCTTTTAGGATTTTTTGGGCTTTCGCCACTGTGAACTCTTCTCTAGTGATGACATCTTCTTTGACGCCACCGAAATCCATCTTTACCATTTTGTTTACCTTCAAGCCAGAGACTTTGGGCAATGAGGTAATTAAGAATTACGCAGTGCCAAATAGAGATAATTATTCTTGGCTCAAACAAAATGCCGAAGTTTTTCTGTTATGGTTATAGCGAATTTCTCGACACTTGAGTACTGTTTATAACCCCAGTATGTTACCCTATTATCCAAGCAGTCGCACTTACAAAGAATATAGCCGATAACAAAACCAAAGCTATTATTTTTTATACATTCTCTCTACGATCTGTCTTTCAACCTACTCAATGCTTGCGTTTTTTGAAGTAAACTAACAAAGCAATCACCACGACCACAACCACGGCTGACACTTCTGAAACAATAACGTACGTATCGTTAGGAGGCATCTCAGGTTTTGAAATAGTGAACGTTACTGTTTGATTGCCAACGTTTCCAAAACTATCATTCGCATACAGAATCAGTGTATGCAACCCACTCGGTAACCCTGTTAAAGTTGTGCTGCTTTTAGTAGTAATGTTCTCTTTTCCGTCAAGGCTGTAGCAAGTCCAATTAAAAGGCTTATTGACCGTGAAATTTAGCATAACCTCGATAGAATAATAACTCGCGTTTATGGGCGATGTAACGGAAATCTCAGGTGAAACAGTTCCGTATCCAAAAGGGATATACTGTTGGTTTATTGTAAGTTCAGATATGTCTTCGGGGTAAAACCTGCTATTAGCATATTCCTTTGAAACTGTAACGGTGTCACCGCCAACAACGTAAATTACATCATTACAAACTGTAACGCCGTAATCTTCAAGGTTGGATATCGTTCTACCAACATCTTGACTAGGCTTTGTTAAAACTGTCGGCAATTCAGCGCCAGCGATCCAAAAATTAGTCTGAGGATCATAGGCTCCAACTATATTTTCATCTAACACATAGATTCTTGCCAGGGCATCAATGCCCGAAGTTGCTGCAGCAACTGGCTGAGTCATAGAAACAGGTATTTGTGCACCAGTTGTCCACCTGTCTTTGTCAGGATCATAAATCTGGATACAGGGCGAGCCTAACACGAAAATCTTATTGTCAAAAACGCATGAACATACCGAACCGTTTTGCGTGATTGGCGCTGGTGTTATAGTTGTCCAATTATCAGCGGTAGGATTGTAAACATAGTTTGTTCCACCACCGATTATGTATATTTTTCCGTTTACAATATTAGCCTGCATTCCCTCTTCAGATGTTGGCATGGGTGCTTTATTCTCCCAACTGTCTTTTGTTAGATCATAGACTCCAGTTAGTGATACAACGACCGAATCAGTTGTGCCTCCGATGCAATATATTTTATTTTGGAAAGCTGCTATTGCGAAATTCGCTTTTGGGATGGGCATTTCTACTTTAAAAGACCAACTGTTAGTTGATGGGTCGTATTCTTCATTTGCCCCAGTGAGTTGAGGGTTAGAAAACACAGGCAAAGGAGAGGGTGCATTTACGTCTAATAAAGACGGGACTTTAATGCCTCCAATAGCATAGATTTTGCCGTTAACTGTAGCAACACCCAAGTCACTTCTTGCAACATTCATTGATGTTCTTGACAGCCAAGAATTCTCCACGTAAACATTTGCCTTGATGGGGATAGTCTCAAAAAACAATGAAAGGACAAGTGCTAAAAGAGTTAGTAGCGAAATGATTGTTGCTTTTTTCATCCATCACACCAGGCAATCAAGAAACCCATTGCAACAAGTAACGTATAGCTCTCCTCAAGGAACAGAATGTTCCAAAGCTGGAACAGTTAAAACCTAATCATCTGAGCAAAAGCAAAAATTTTAAGAACATGCTTTCCTTAACGACTTAACCAGTCTCTTGATTTAACAATTGTTTTACCGGCAAACTTGAGTTGCAGACAATCCTCGTATGGACACATCTCAATGCATCGTAGACACCATATGCATTGAGAGTTTGCAACATCCCCGACTTTTTGCTCGTAGACACTTTTAACTTGAGTAGGACAAACTTGCTTGCAGATGCCACAATTCTTGCATTTCTCCCCTTGCTTGTTTAAGCGCACACCGGAAATCCATTTGAAAGGGGGAAACCTGTTAAACAAAGCCATCAAAGCGCCAAGAGGACAGACCCGACACCATGAACGCCTGATAAAGAACGCAGCCACCGTTACTAACACAAGTATCAACAAGTTAATTGATGTCAGGTAGTAGCCAAGCGTGTCTAGTATGCCAGTTGAGGTTTGAGTCGCATGTGATAGCGGCATTATGCCCACACTGATTTCTGCCAAAACGCATAAGGGTTTCATGGGGCAAACTTGGCAAAACGGCGCTGAAAAATAGTTCCAGACGAAGCCTTCCTTTTGAGTTCCAGGTACGAGTTGGATGCCAGCAATCGCTTGGGAACCAAAAAGTACGCTTACAATGATAATGAGCGCTAAAATAAGGTAGCCTAACTGGTGAAATCGTTCGTTAAACTTTGGCGAAAGGTTGCGCCGTCTAACTTTAAGCGTTTTTCTTATTCGGGTTACCAGATCCAAATATAAGCCGAAAGGACATACCCACCCGCAAAACAGCCTGCCTAAAAGCACTGCAGCCACAATTATAACTCCTAAAACAATGCCTAATCGTTCGATGCCTGTTGAAGAATACTGGACGCCCCAACCGCTTCCAGTGTTAAAAAATGGGTAAATGTATGTTTGGAGCTCCCAAAGAGCACATGTTACCGTTTTTCCACAAGGAAAATAACACGAAAGGAAGGGTGCTGGTATTCCATCGGGCATTTGTACCCCAAAAGCGCTGGTTGCAACTAGGGCTTCATGAGGACTGATTGTTGCCGCTGGTATTGGATAACGGCCTTCAACAAAAACGCCGAAGAAAATCAAAAAGAGCAAACCAATTTGGACAAATAGCCTAACGGAGCTAATTCTTATAGTCTTTCTTTTCATACCATAGACTGCTCCAACTATGCCTACGCTTAGCAAGGCTCCTGTTGCACCTAGAAGTGAATAATTTGTGTTTACTTTCAGTGGAACTGTTGGAGTTGGTTCAGGCGCATTAGGATTCGTCGGATCTGTTACTACAACAAACAATCTGTCGAGAATAGCGCCGTTTAGCGAGAAAATGTTCCAGTATCCAATCATGTCAAGCGTTTGAGTTATAGAGAAATTGCCAGTTTTCGGGTCCGCAATCATATATTGTTGAATAAAAGTGTAATCTGGTCTGGTAAAAATTACTTCAACTGTAATATTTTGTCCAGGAGGACACACCTGTCCAGTTATCGTGACAGTACCGTTAATGTTCACTTGAGTCTTGTCAATTTTAGCGGTTATGCAGGGACCATAACAGGAACTTGCTGGCTGAATAAAATTAATGTTAATAAGATAAGCAGCTATTATGATTGCAATAGCAAAGTAAATAGCAATTCGCCGTTTAATATGCCTCACCCTGAACGTTTTAATAAGTTAAGGGAATTCGAGGGTTGAAGGCAAAAACTCCAGTGAAAATTAATTATTATTTGATTTTCCATTTTAGATATCTCTATTTTGAGCGAGTGTTTTTTCAGCGGAAATCAAATTGATTCGTTTAATAATTGAGATTGTGACAATAACAATCAATGTGACAACTGTTATAGCCGCAGCTAAAATCAAGTAGTAGCCTGTAAGAGTTTTTGCTTCGTGGTTTTTGGGTTCGGCAAATGGTGTAGCCGTTGAATTCGGCAAAGACGTTGACTGCGCAGATTGTAAGGGCTCAAGAGTAAGATCCCGATTTTGCGAAGATGCCGCCGCAATTGGACTTGGCGATGCAGAAACACCCAAGGAATCTGATATCACCGACAAAGTGCCATGTTCAGAATGGGGCACAAATAATTCTCCTTTGCCAGAATCGTAAGCTATGCTTTGAGATTGGATTTCTGAGGGTATGTTTGCAACAACGGTATTGTTACTATCTGATATTGCTGAGATTGATGCATAGTTTACCACGAATATCTCTCCTTTACCTGAATCATAACCGCAGCCAAAAGGTTGATTTAATGATGCAATATTTGCAACAACTGTGTTGTTGCTATCTGATATCACAGAGACTGAGCTGGAATTATAATTGGTTACGAAGATTTCACCCAAAGCGCAATCATAAGCTGCACAATAGGGTGCTTTTCCTACAGCTATAGTCGTAACAACGTTGTTTGTTTTATCTGAGATTATTGAAACCGTATCATTCCCATAATTAATTACAAAGATCTCATTTTTAGCGGAATCATATACCAAGTTATAGGGGCTATTTCCCACATTTACAGTTGCAAGGACACTGTTATTGCTGTCAGAAATCACCGAAATCGTGTTGTCAAGTCTATTGGTAATAAAAATTTCTCCTTTTCCGGAATCATAAGCCACGCCAGAAGGTTGGCCTCCTACGGCTACGTTTGCCACTACCGAATTATTGCTATCCGATATGACTGAGACTGAATTGGAACCATAGTTTGCAACAAATATCTCGCTTTTGCCAGAATCATAGATTACGCCAAGGGGTAATTTTCCAACGGTTATTTTAGCAACTTCAGTATTGTTGCTGTCCGATAATACGGAAACCGAGTTGTAATCCGCATTAGTTACGAATATCTCTCCTTTATCAGAATCATAGGCTGCGCCGTAATAACCTCCCGGAGTTTTCAAGGTTATTTTGTCAATTACTCCTCGGGCATCGAGAGCATTGGTAGCTGGTGCTTGGTAAGAGATAGCTAATGCAACAATTAAAGAAGCTGATAGCATTGCTATAACTATTGAGGCAATTACGATATCTCTTTGTTTTTTTGAAGATTGGGCCACAGTTTAAGCCTCTTTCTTTTGATGCTTTCTTACAAGGCGAGGAATAAACCTGGATGTTGTGCGTTTGTATTGGCTGAATTCTTCCCCGTATTTTGCTTCGGATTCTTTTTCCTCTATCTTTGACAGGCGATAGTACAAGATGGCTAGAACTGGCCAAATGGCTGTTGTAATGATCGTTAACCACTGGACGTTTAAGCCACCAGTTATCATAAGAAATCCGAGATATTGCGGGTTGCGAGTGTATTTGTAGAGTCCAGTTGTTACCAGTTTTCCTTTGGCTTGGAAGATTTGGTACCAGCCGAAGATTACCAAAAGCATGCCTGCACCAATTATTATTTTTGAGGCAGGAAAGACCCAATAGTGGTATACGATATAGAAGGGCTGTTGTCCCGTTACTTGGGTCAGAAGGAATTCAATGCTGAAGATTTTGTCGTAGCCGAAAATGCCCATGAAAAAGTACATTGTCAATGGAATGCCATACATTTCTGCGAACAGGGCAACGATGAAAGCTACGTAGACGCTATTAGGCAACCGGTTGAGTTTTCTTCGGAAGCCTGCGAGCAAAAAGAAAACGCTGAAGAGGACAATATTCATGATTACAAATTGCCAATTGTTGTATCCAACCGACGTAAAAGTGAAGTAATACATGAAAAAACCGATAATTACGGTTACTACGGCAACAAGAAGAGTAGTTCTAATTTTGCTCTTTGTTTGCCCTGATAATTTTTCTTTTTGCATTCTTGACACCTTACAAGCTATGAATGCAACAGCTAACTCTTAGTTCTACACATGGAACAAAACGTTCCAAAGATGGAACACCAATTATAGACTAAGCTATGATTTCAACAAGTTCTCTGGCTTTTTCTAACAATTATAAAGACTGATAGAAAGGCAGCAATAATGACTAAGATTATGGCAACAATAATAGCCAATGATTCATTGGACGTTTTGGCTGGGCTAGTCAACGCGTAAATATTACTGTCTAAAGAGCCTACATAAACTACTCCGTCGATGACAGCAGGGGACGATTCAATGAAACCTTCAGTTTTGTAGCTCCAAAGTTTATCGCCGTTTGTGGCGTTTAGCGAATAAATGTTTCCATCTTGGGAACCCACATATAATATGCCATCAATTATTGCAGGAGCTGAATAAACGGTGCCATCGGTGGTATAATTCCAAATTTTTGCTCCGTTAGTAGCATTCAAGGCATAAATATTATGATCTAAAGAGCCGATGTAAACTACATTGTCAGCGACGGCGGGAGAGGATTTAATAATGTTGCCAGTGGGGAAACTCCAGACTTCCGCGCCGTTAGCTGCATCTAAAGCATAAACGCTACCGTTCTCGTAACCGGTGTAAACGAATCCTCCTAGAACAGTAGGTGATGATTCAGTTGCGTAGCCGTTAGTATAATTCCACAGTCTGTTGCCGCTAGAGGCGTTTAATGCATAAGTATAGCCGTCGGTGGAGCCTATGTAAACCACACCTGCAACAATTGCGGGAGAGGACCAAATTGGGGCGGATGTGCTGAAAATCCAAAGTTTTGCTCCGTCGGTAGTGTTTAATGCATAGACATTGTTGTCGTATGATCCTACGTAGACTACGCCGTTTACTACAGTTGGAGAAGAATCAACCTCGCTTCCAGTTGTGAAACTCCAAAGTTTGTCGCCATTTGTAGCATTAAGGCAATAAACTTTGCCATCAGCTGAGCCTACATATACGCTGCCGCTAGAAATAGCTGGACAAGAATAAACTGGGCCACCAGTACTATAAGTCCACAGGGTTGCCCCAGTGTTAGCTTTAAGCGCATAAATGTTGCCGTTTAATGAACCGATGTAAACCACACCGACAACTACTGCTGGAGATGAATAGATTTGATTGCCAGTAGAATAATTCCAGAGCAAGGTGGCGGTTAACACAGGATTGCCCGTTCCTGCTCCACTATGAGATGGGTCTGCACGGAACATTGGCCAATCTCTTGAATTCTGTTGAGCAGTCACCATTGAAGCGAGCGTTGAAAAAGTGGATAAAAACAAAATTGCAACAAACATAACCGCTAATAGGCCCTTCAAGTTTTCTTTTCCTTTACAACTTGATCTTTCACAAAATATATTAAATTTGCTTTTAACATTTTGCATATTTAGTTAGCAAATGTTCTCGCCCTGGAAGCGTCGCCTTTAGAGGTTAGTTTTAGATTTCATCCTAAACCGAATTGCTTCAAATAGGAAAACCGAGGCAGCAACAATAGTCGTTAATATCCAAAACCAAAATGACTCTTGAATTGGTGCTCCTACAAGCAAATGAGGAACCAGGATAGCAATCTCTGCGATTAGGATGCCAACGAAAATGAAACCAATGATGACAAAGCTCGGCATTAATGTCTTCCCAACCCAAACATAACCCTTCTTGCTTACTTTTTCCTTGACCACGTAATTGTTGTATTCGTCTTTAACAACCACACCTAAGTCAATAAGCTTCTGCAGATTTCTGTAAGCGACGCTTGGGCTGCTGAGGTTTGCTCCGCGCATAACATCTCTTGGACCAACAGGCCTCCCAACTTTTACAAGATACATGTAAGTTTGGAAAGTTGACGCGTTAAGTTCTTCGCTTGGTTCCAAGCTAGCAACACCTTGAATCATCTAATATGGTCTTCCTTAAAAACCCGAGCCAAAAAACGCTTCACAAAAAACATTTTCTCTGGATGCAACAATGAGCTCGACTGTAACGGAAACTAGTAAACGGGGGGGGGGAGAGAAAATATCTTTATTCAAAAGCCGAGATTAATTCTCAAATTCCAGTGATAGATAACAAATTAGGGATTCGTTAGGTACGTTATGTTTTGGCATTTCAGCGTTTTGTAGTCTAACTGATTCAGAAAACTGATCAATGTTTATGACTAGGGGACGATTCCGTCGTCATGATGAACGGTATATGCAGCTTGTAGCAGGCGATTTAAACGGCAAAGCTCAGGATAGATTTTTTTGTATTCTTCCGATGAATAATAAGCAATATCGCTAGGATAGGCTTTTGCTTGACGAGTTATATACCTTAATGCTTCGTTTATGTTTCTAAATTGCATGTTTTCCATATTTCCTCATCTTTGCTAGTTTAAATGAAGCGCACTAGTTTCCTGTATTACGCCTTGATTTTGAGTTCTGATCTGATGTTGTATACTACGAAGGCGAATGAACCAATTATTGCAGCAATTGAGACTAATTCAATTATTCCAAACATGTTTTCACCATTTTAATTTTTAGTTAGTTAATTGCCCAGCTAAATATAAATACAGTTGTGATTTGTTCATAACTAATCATAAAACATAGACGTGCGTCTAAATGAGGTGAGGGAAATTCATTGAAAACTCTCGATAGAAGTTATTCATTTGCTCGTCATTTTGAGAGCAACAAAGCAAAAAACAAAAAAAGCAGCTCCAAAACCTGAAAGAATTAAGAAAGAAAACCAAGGAAATGGCTGTCCAAGAGCTGAAGCTCGCAGACATAAGCATGCATGCGTCAGCGGTGATAAAGAAAGAATTATGCTCAACGCCTCTGGGACCTGGCTTAAAGAAAAGAAGGTTCCACTGAGAAAAGCCATAGGCAGAATTACCAAACTCATGAACAAAGTCATATCCTGATGAGTTTTGGACAATAAAGCAATAGTCACTCCAAGAAACGAGAACACAAAGCAAGTCACAAACAAACTCATTGGGAACAACAAGCTAACCGCAGGTAAAGGCGAAAAAACAAGACAAGCTAAAAGCAAAGCTGCTGAACTTAATAACCCGCGCAACACTCCGATTAGAGTTTTACCCATAATTATCGAAAAAGCGCTAACCGGTGACATCAAAGTCTCATCAAAACACTTATAGAACAATCGGTCAACATGTAATTTCAAGCCTGAAGTGTTAAAAGCTGTCGTCATAGCTGTAAGCGCTAAGATTCCTGGAATAACGAATTCAATGTAACTGAAGCCTTCAATGTTGGCACCTCTTCCTAAGCCGTAACCGAAAGCCACAAGATAAAGCACTGGAGCGATTAGCGTTAACGCCATCGTCTTTAATAAATTTCGACTTAGATACTTGAGATCAACCCACACGACTGTGTAAGTGTCGCGAAGAATTTCAAGATTCAATCTTCGCCCACCTTCTTGCCTGTTAATTCGACGAATACATCTTCGAGACTTGAATCGCGAATTATGATGGTTTTAGCGTCCGAGGAAAGACTCTGCACATAATTTGTAGCAGCTTCCCGATCAGGAAAGTGCTCATAACGAGTAAACTTGCCATCAACAAGAATCTCAACAGTTGCCATACCAACTGTCTTCCGCAATTCTGAAGGGATTCCCAACGCAATCAAACGTCCTTCGTTAACTATACCCACACGTTGACAAAGTGCCTCCGCCTCTTCTATGTAATGTGTTGTTAGAAAAACTGTAGTACCGTTTCCACTTAAACTACGAATCAAATCCCACATTCGACGTCGCACCTGCACATCCAAACCCACAGTCGGCTCATCGAGAAAAAGCACTTTCGGCTTGTGAATTAGGGCGCGAGCAATCATTGCAGCCTTCTTCATCCCGCCCGATAATTCTTCAATCATCTTCTCACTCTGCTTCATTAAGCCTACATATTCAAGGAGTTCATCAATTCGCTTTCTATGTTCATTTGAAGGAATGTGGTGCAATCTGGCATGTAATTCCATATTTTCTCTTACGTTCAAGTCCAAGTCAAGCGTCAAGTGTTGTTGTACCACGCCAATTACTTTCTTGACTTTGTCGGGTTCTTTTGCTACGTCGAAGCCGGAAACCCAAATAGATCCCGAAGAGGGTTTGGCTAGGGTTGTAAGGACCCGCACGGTTGTAGTTTTGCCTGCTCCATTTGGTCCGAGAAAACCGAAGATTTCGCCTGAATTGACGTTGAGATTCAGATCTTTTACTGCGCTGACATCTTTGTAGGTCTTTGTCAGGTTTCGGATTGCTATGACTTCGTCCAATTACTAACCTCGTTAATAGATAGGTTGGATTATCCAACTAACCCTATAAATCTTAGTTAAGAAAGCTTCAAATCTATACCAGTACTATTAATTGTTGCTTCATAACCGATAAATCAGTTCTGAACATGCATACTCTGTTGATATGAGTAACAAATCAGAAATTCCCTGTACACTTTGTCACAATTATGATTCATCAACAAGAATTTTCTCCTGCGACCCAGACAAATGCCATAAACTTACTAGATGGCTTTTTGAACATACGCAAATAAGACCCTTGAAATCAGCAAAGTATGTCGATGATCCGATACAATACGTAGTTTAATAAATTGAACTTTGCATAAGGCAATTAAACAACAAGAGGTAAATAGAAACTTATGAGCAACGGCAAATTCACTTTGGAACTGATTGCTCCCTGCGGAATGAACTGCGCGATCTGCAAAGCCTACTTAGCTTACACGCATGAGATTCCACGGGTAAGAGGTAAAGTAACCTATTGCGTAGGCTGTATTACTAGAGCCAAAAACTGTTATGTAATAAGAGGCTGTAAGAAACTTTCCAAGCATCTAATCCAATCCTGCCAACAATGTGAAGAGATCCCTTGCAAGAACCTTGCTCACTTAGACAAACGCTACCGCGAACGCTACGGCATGAGCATGGTAGAAAACCTCAAAGAACTAAAAGAGAAAGGAATGGACGAGTTCTTGAAAAGCCAAGCCGAAAAGTATAGTTGCCCAACCTGTGGTGATCCGGTATCTGTGCACGATGGAAAATGTTACAGTTGCGGCTACAAAAGAAAGATTTAAACCCCAAACTTTTCAACGATTTCTCTAATGATGTTCAAGTTTCGAGTAGTCGATTTCACTTTCAGCTTTGACTCAACAAACGGGTTGGGTAATGCGCCTTCACCGCCTCCGTGAGTCACGCTGAACACTTCTGTGGCGTTAGCTGAGATTATTTTGGCAGTTGACTTGGGAATAGTTAAAGGTAATTGCAAAAGGAAAAATGCTTGTGGGGTTGGAAGAAATGTAACTAAAAAGCTTGAACCTTCGTTTTCTTGACCTTTGAACGGGTCTTGATTGATTATGTTCTTCAAATGCGGGATTGTGTGGACAAAAACAGCAACGTCATAACCGAGCATGCTTTGTAAATTGGCTTCTAGTTTGCTCTTGATTTCTTCAATATTTATTATCGAGGTTTCGATAATTACATTGCCACTTTGCTTGTACGTAACGACGTTTTGAAATCCTGAAGAAATGAAGGCTTCTTGTAACCTGTCTTTTTTAACAATGTGGCCTCCAACATTGATTCCCCTAAGGAAAACTACAAAACGCGCCATAAACGGTACTGAGACCTAAGAAGTAATAAATTTTGCTTAGAAGTGTTTTGGGTTAATGCAGCTTGCCCCGTACGCAGAAAAACTTCTACTTTTTCCAACCTCTATAACCCTTGATCAGATAAAGCCATTTGGGATCATTTGTTTAACCACTAAATCAGCTGCCTTCATCAAACGAATCAGCCTTCTGACAAATCTATTGCTACCAAATTCTTAAAGACTTTTCAAAACCTGAACGCTCATTAATTAACTCCAATTGAGAGAAGAAGTGTGCACCCCGCAAGGTTTCTTCTTCTTTCAGAAGATTAGAATAAGGAGGACACGGTGCTCCCTATGATTATCTACATTCATCTTTCAAGAGAAGAACAACACCGGTGCTGCGGGCATCTGTTGTTGTTCTTCTTTCAAAATCAGCCCCAAATCTAAAAGCTTTTTGTAAATCGCATTCTCGCTTTCTTAATAGCGCAATCAAATGAGGTGTTTCTATTTCAGCAGTTTTAGCATTATCGCTTTAGCTGAGTACAGTCTATTTTCTGCTTGTTCATAAATCACCGATTTTGGGCTCTCAATTGCCTCTGCACTTATTTCGTATCCTCGGTGAATGGGCATGTCATGCATAACGTAGGTGTTACTGCTTTTGAGAAGTTCAGCGTTTATTTGGTAGGGCATCATAAGTCTAATACGTTTTTCTTTTTCATGGGCAAACTTTGGATCAGTGAAAAACTCCATGTCAATCCAAGTGTCGGTATAAACGAAATCCGCGTCTTTTATGGCGTTTTTTGCATCTAAAGTTGACTTCCAAAGCCCAGTTTTGTTGGCTTCAGTAAGCACTTCTTCATCTCGTGCTGCTTCATTAAAAATGGGGGTTACAGTTGTGATTTGGACTCCGGTTTTTATGCAGCCTTCAATTAGTGAGTTGCAAACATTATTGTGCACGCCGATGTAAACTAATTTAGCACCTTTGAGCGTGCCCTTTTTCTCTTTCATGGTAATTAAGTCGGCTAAGGCTTGGCTTGGATGATACTTCTCGTCACACCCATTTATAACTGGAACACGAGACGCTTTAGCCATCTTCAACAAATCAGTATCGTAGAGCAATCTGGCCATGATGCAGTCAACATTACGTGATAAATACTGTACCTCATCGGTTATGTCTGCCATTGTAAAGTTGGTTGTTCGCCAATCAATAAATAAACCGTGACCACCAAGCTGCGTGGCAGCAACTTCAAAAGAAACTCTAGTACGAGTGGAAGTTTTCTGAAAAACCAAAGCAAATGATTTACCTTCAAAAGCTTTGCAATATTTTTTGGGGTTATGCTTAACTTCAATGCCTAAATCAACCAACGCATTAAGTTCTTGGCTTGATAGGTCTTTGAAATTGATCAGATGCATCTTTCTTTGCCTTCCAGATACGCTGACGAACCAGCAATTATAAGCTTTATGGAAACCCTTTTCACCTAAACAACACATTATAAAACAGAACCGATATGATTCTAATTGTAGCATCGACCAAAGACATTGCAAGCCTAAACATCAAAGAGCAAATTCTCAACAATTATCCTTTTATAGATACAACAGAAGTCTTTCAGCAAAACCCCATCTACACCACTAACTTAAATGACAAAAACGTAACTCTTGCGACTTTAAACCAAGAATCTGTAAATGCACAAAATCTGCCGCAAAGCTTTCCTGAAGCAGAAATGATTGTTTTTATTTCAAGGCATAGCAGTGCCAGCGGCAAACCTACATTGTCAGTCCATACGCCCGGAAACTTTGCTGAAGCAGGGTTAGGGGGTTTGCCGAAAGTGGTTTCGGTTTCTCCCGCAATAGCTATGCAAAATGCCCTGAAAGCTCTCTTGCATTATAAAGAACGATTTGGTCTAAACTATGAAGTATCATATGAATGTACTCATCACGGTCCCAGCTTAGACGTGCCAGCTATGTTTGTTGAGCTAGGAAGTTCCCCCACCCAATGGAGCGATTCTGTGGCAGCAGAAGCTGTTGCCCATGCAGCAATCTCAGCAATTGTCAACTTTTCTTCACTGGCGGGTTCAGCGGTTTTAGGCATCGGTGGAACCCATTATAATCAGAAGTTTACGCTAATGGGGTTGGTTGGTGAAGCTACCTTCGGTCATATGATACCCAAGCATGCTGTCAATCTGATTGGCACTCAAATGCTGTCCCAGTGCATAGAGAAAACGTTTGAGAAAGTTCCATTGGCAATTCTTGATTGGAAAGGAATTAGAAGCGAAGACAAGCCAAAACTGCTTGCTACTCTCGAGGCTGTAAGGTTACCTTTCAAAAAAGTTTGACCTTTAGCAAGAAGATTTAAAAGCCTAATAATGGTTGTTTTTAAACTCCGAGTTACAGTAACGTTTATTATTCATAAATGAAATCTTGGTGTGCGATGACTATGGGAATAAAATCTTGGCTACAACAAGCAGCAAGAACCTTAAAGCTAGCTGTAAAGCCGGGAAGAGAAGAACTTTGGCTATCAATAAAAATCAGCATCTTAGGAATAGGAGCGATTGGATTGATAGGCTTCGTAATTAAATACTTGGCCATCGTGGTAATAGGACCAACAGGAACGGCACCAACTCCAACACCTTAGGAGGAACCTGGATTTTATGGACAAAAAAGAAGAGCAAAGACAAGTAAAAATTTTCGTGGTCAAAACGACCACAGGCCAAGAACGTAATGTTGCACGACTAATTGCTTCGAAAGTTGACATGAACCATATTCCAATTAAAGCTCTTCTTGTACCAGATACATTAAAAGGGTACGTATTTGTTGAAGCTGACGGACCGCACCTAGTGGAAGAAGCCATCACGGGCTTAAGACATGTGCGTTCCAGAATACCTGGGCTCGTAAGCTTCGCAGAAATTGAGCGGTACATAGTTAGAAAACCAGTTATGGAAGACCTCAACGAAGATGATGTCGTTGAAATTACTGGTGGACCGTTTAAAGGTATGCGCGCTAAAATAACAAGACTTGACAAGGCAAAAGGCGAAGTTACCCTCGAACTGCTTGAGGCAACATTCACTTTGCCAATTACAGTACATTCAGACTATGTAAAACTAGTAGAGAAAGCAAAATAATAAACTGGTGAAACAATATGGGAGAGAAAAAAGTAGTAGAATTGCTCGTAAACGGAGGACAAGCCAATGCAGGTCCACCATTAGGTCCGGCTTTAGGTCCGTTAGGCCTAAACGTTATGGCTGTTGTCACTAAAATTAACGAGCTTACCAAAGACTATGCTGGAATGAAGGTTCCAGTAAAAATCACCGCTGATTCAGAGGATAAAAGCTTCGAGATTTCCGTTGGTACCCCAACCGCTTCAGCGCTAATTGTTGCTGAATTGAAAATTGAGAAGGGATCAGGAACACCTAACACTGTTAAAGTGGGCAACCTGTCTATGGAGCAGATGGTGAGAATAGCCAAAATTAAGCAACCTCAACTTTTATCGCCAACTCTCAAGAAAGCAACAAAAGAGATGCTTGGAACCTGCGTTAGCTTAGGCGTTACAGTTGAGGGAAAAGATCCCCGTGAAGTTCAAAAAGAAGTTGACGCTGGCACCTACGAACAGCTATTTGGTACTGAATAATGATAAGCGAATACTTTTATAATCGATTTCCAATCCCTCATTGGCACGAGGCTTAAAAATGCCCCTAGACAACAAGACGATATTAGAAGCGATTAAACAGGCAAAGACGAAGTCTGGCGAGAAAAAGTTCAACCAGACAGTAGACTTGATCTTAGATATTATGGAAATCGATATGAAGGCCCCAGAAGGTAAAATCCAAGAGATCGTGGAACTTCCTCATGACACTGGCAAACCAAACAAAGTTTGTGTTATTGCTTCTGGAGAATTTGCGTTAAAAGCAAAAAACGCTCAAGCTGACCACGTTATTGAACGTGCAGATCTAGATTCATTAAATGGCAAAAAGAAAGAACTGCGCAAGCTTGCCAGTGACTATGATGTTTTCATTTCTGAAGCACCGCTAATGCCACTTGTAGGTAGAATACTTGGTCCAGTGCTTGGTCCAAGAGGAAAAATGCCTATTCCTGTTCCTCCTAACGCAGATATTGCAGCATTGGTGAAAAAGCATCGTAAAACTGTGGTTGTTAGAATGCGCAATCAACCGATTATTCAAGTTTCAGTTGGCACTCAACAGATGAAAGACGAAGAACTCGTTGATAATACAATGGCCGTTCTTCGTGTTTTAGATGGAAAGCTTAAGCGCGGCTTGAAAAACGTAAAGTACGCTTTTCTCAAGACATCTATGGGTGAACCAATAAAAATTAAACCTTAACAAAGAGAAGAGAAATATGCCGTCCCAACAAGTATTAGATGAAAAATCAACCGAAGTAGAAGCAATAAAGGGCATACTGAAAGAACACAAATCTATCGGAATCGCTAGCCTGAAAAAGGTTCGTGCTTCCCAGCTTCAAGAATTAAAGAAAAGTATGGCTGGAAAAGTTTACCTTCGTGTTCTAAAGAATACTCTGATGCGGTTAGCTATTGACGAGCTGAATCAAGCAGATCTTAAGAAGCTTGAAGTATACTTGGATGGGTCAAACGTTTACTTGTTTACGGACATCAACCCCTTCAAACTAGCCTTGATGCTAGAACGAGGCAAAGTAAAAACAACCGCCAAGTCCGGAGACAAAGCCGCCATGGACGTAATTGTTCCTGCAGGCAACACTGGTCAAGCTCCAGGTCCGATAATCAGCCAATTAAACGGTGTTGGCTTACCTACACGAATTGAGTCTGGAAGCGTCTGGGTCAGCAAAGATACACTCGTAGTTCGTAGAGGCGAAGAAATCAACGAGCAACTTGCAGGTGTCCTCTCAAAACTAGGAATTAAAGCAGTTGAGTTGGGCATTTCTATGCGGGCGGTTTTCGATAATGGTTTAATGATTACGGGTGACCAGCTCAAGATTGATGTTGACGCGACAAGAAGAAGCGTTGAACAAAGCAACCAAGAAGCTTTCGCTTTAGCAATGGGCATCTCTTACCCAACCAAAGACACAATTAAACCACTTCTGCAGAATGCACATCAAAAAGCTGTTGCATTAGCTGTCGGCGCTGCAATTCTAACCAAAGAAACAATCGGCGATTTGATTAGAAAAGCAAATGCAGAAATGTCAAGTTTAAGCGGTGCAGTTGAGAAAGTTAAACCAAAAGCTGCTTAAACCCAACCTTTTTTGTTTAGATTTGTTTATCGGTATTATAAAGCCCCGGGACATAAGGCTTTAAATATTATCGGCGTTTAAAAGGTAGAAAATTTTATCTTTGTTTTGACAAGGCTTAATAGTTTCTTACATCGAGTACATGTAAAATAGCGTGTGACCACTCATGGTTGATGTTTGGCTTCCCTACGGAAAAACTGACGTATGCATAAGAGTTCCAGCCCGAAATCTCCTTGGAACAATCGAACCTATAGAGCGCCAAGGCATACCCGACGGTAAGGCTGAAGTTGAAAGAGCCCTAAAAGATCCTATTCCCATTGGTTCAAAACATTTAAGTGAAATAGCCAAGCCAGAAAGCAAAGTCGCAATAGTCGTTGACGACGGCACGCGTAAAACCCCCAGTGCAATGATGCTTTTGCCAGTGCTTGCTGAGCTGAATCTGGCTGGTGTAAGAGACGACAATATAACAATTATTTTTGGATGTGGAACACATCGACCAGTTAAGCCTGAGGAAGCTATAGCAATACTTGGTGAAGAAGTGTCTAAACGGGTAAAAACCGTCAGTCACGACTGCAGAGCAACAGATTTAGTTTATTTGGACACAACCAAAACTCATGGCAACAAAGTTTTTGTTAACCGTGTTTTTGCTGAGGCAGATGTAAAGGTGCTTTTGGGTGATGTTGGTTTTCATTATTATGCAGGATATGGTGGCGGAAGAAAAAGTGTTTTGCCAGCGGTCTGTGGCGAAGAAACCATCAAACACAATCACGCTATGCTACTGCATGCCAATGCGCGGTCAGGAAATTTAGAGGACAACCCAGTTCATCAAGACATGACTGAAGCAGCGAAATTGGCCAAAGTAGATTTCATTGTAAACGTTGTGCAAAACAAGAAGGGCGAAATCGTAAAAGCTTTCGCAGGCGACTTAGAAGAGGCGTTCCTTGAAGCCGTGAAACTCGTTACGGAAATGTACCTTATAACCATTGAACGTCGGGCAGACATCTTGGTTGTAAGTGCAGGTGGTTATCCGGCAGACATTAATCTTTACCAAGCCTACAAAGCTTTAGACAACGCTTTAGACGCAGTTAAACGGGGAGGCGTAATAATTCTGGTAGCTGAATGTTCTGAAGGGCATGGGAACCAAGTGTTTTACGATTGGATGGCACGTTTAGGCGATTTGAAGAATGTTGAACGCGAGATTAGGCGCAATTTTGTCATGGGCGGTCACAAGGCTTATTATCTCTTAAAAGCGCTGCAAAATCACCAAATCATTTTGGTGTCTTCTTTGCCAGATTATTATGCTACAAGCATATTCAAATTAAAAACTGCGCGAGCCGTAAACGATGCTATGACTGAAGCGCTAAAGATTGCTGGTTCTGCCTCAAGAGTTTGGGCGATGCCCCAAGGCAGCTATTCATTGCCAGTATTTAAGGCGCCAGAAGAAACAAAGACTTAAAAAGGTAACTACGAAACTCAAAAGAAAATAATTGACGCTTAAAGCGCAAACTTTAAGTTACAACAGTGAAATGTGGTTTAAGAAGGCGAAAGAATGCAACAAACCTTCAAGCTACGTAAATTCATGCCTGATGACTTACAAAGCGTGATGCAAATTAACCGTGTTTGTTTACCCGAGAATTATACTGACTTTTTCTTTATGGACTTACATCAGCGTTTTCCCGAAACTTTTATCGTAGCAGAAGAAAATGGAGTAATCGCAGGTTACATAATGAGCCGCATTGAAGTCGGTCTATCAAATTATGGTTTTGGCGGCTTAGTAAAAAAAGGACATGTAGTATCTATAGCAGTTTTGCCGCAGCATAGGCGCAAAGGCATTGCACAATCGGTAATCAATAAGGCAATAGAGGGAATGCAATATTACAAATCTAAACAATGCTTCCTTGAAGTTAGAGTGACAAACGACATTGCAATTTCGCTATACAAGAAGCTTGGCTTTGAAATTACAAGAACCTTAACAGGGTATTATTCAGACGGCGAAGATGCATATGTCATGACAAAACGGCTTTAGGCTGATTTGTCGTTCTTTTTAAAGCAAACGGAATCGTCAAGCTTACCGTACCAATCGCAGCCAAGAGTCCAAATCGTACACCAGTTGCCAATGCCGCTGTGTCAGCGAACACTTGGAAATTTTGCGCCCCCGCCATCAAATTCATTGTACTCATACCAAGCGTTACAAGAGTTAATGGTATGGCCGCGTATAGCGAAATTTTCTCTTTAATCTTAAACAATAAAACATACGAAAAAACCAATGTGGGAGCGTAATAAGCTAACGCACCTAAAATCCCAAGCGGCCAACCCAAAGGATTCAATTCAACAGCTAAGCCAGTAACGTTAATCGCGTAGAAAGTTGTTACTAAATCAAACATCCAAAATGCCAACGCCACACCTTGGAAAGAAAAGAGTAGTTTCCGCCATTTCGAAACTTCGGGTGAGCTTTGAACATTTGTGTTTTTGTGTCTTAAATACGTGAAGCTTGACACTGGAATAAGTAGTATCAGCAGGTAAAGCAAAGCTAGCCAAGCGTCACCGTTTATGAAAAGAGAGGTTATATTGAATATCCAAATTAGCCCTGTTGCCACTAGAAAGCCTTGACCTAAACTTTTCAGTGACCGCTTCATCCGTTTTCTCCCTTATTATACCCTATATAATTATCTACATAACCTTTATTCCCAAAACTCAAGCTTAAACTAAGTGTTGTACAGCCGAACAGTTATCAGCCAGTTATCATGAAGATTACTCCAAAAAAATAGAGACCTACAAAACGATGGTCGAATGGATTGAAGATGTCATCCGGAACACGTTGCAAGCAGTATACTGCTTCTCGAGAAATTGAATAACGCAACTTCTTTAAAACGCCGAATACATAATTAGTTTTGAGGAATCAAGTTATGTCGATAACGAAAATACCAGAAAAAAACGCGGTTCTATTTGTCTGGCTAAACCCATACGCCGGAATATTGCTGAAAACCCCAAGCAAAACCCTTGTCATTGATCCAGTTGATGTCAAACCCAAAAACCTGAAGGGTGTAGATGCAATTTTAATAACTCATGAACACTATGACCATTTAGATCCACGACTAATAATTGAGGTTCAGAAAGCAACAAACTGCATTATAATTGCTGATGCCGCCTCAACCAAAAAAATTCAACACGCAATTCCAGCTGAGAAACTTCAAGAAATCAAACCGGGCGATGAAACAAAAATCGGCGATGTCTCAGTAAAAGCGGAAAAATGTAACCATCCCGCACAGGCTCCAGTGTCTTACATTGTAACCAGCGAAGATGAAGTCAAAGTATACCACACAGCAGACAGTCTACCATTCCCAGAACTCGTAGCCATGGGGCAAAAAGAGAAATTCGACGTGGTTTTCTGCACAGTTGGCATTGCTCCTGGCGCAACTCCTACAACAGGGTTTGAAATAGCACGATTAACTAAACCTCAAGTCGCTGTTCCTTATCACACAGCAACACCCACAAGCCAAGCAGAGTTTGCTGAAATGATGAAGAAGGAATTGCCAAGGATTGCCTGCTTGATTCCACAACAAAACAAAATTTATCAGATATCAAAAAGGAAGTGATAAATTGAAAACGGTAAAAGTGGGTCAAGAAAAGAAAGATCAAATGGCAAATATACTTCTCAAACTTGATGTTCTAAAATTTGGCGTATTCAAACTATCAAGCGGAAAAGCAAGTCCATACTATATAGACTTAAGAGTAATACCAAGTTTTCCAGATGCTTTTAGAGAAATCTGCGACTTCTACGCTGAATATATAGACAACGAAATTGGTCTAAAAAACTTTGATAGAATAGCGGGGGTTCCAGTAGCTGGAATTATTTTTGCATCCCAAGTAGCATATAATCTAAAGAAGCCCTTCCTTTATGTGCGCAAAGGTGTTCGAATGCATGGAAGAGAACGAAGAGTCGAAGGTGTTTTAGCATCAGGCGACAGGGTTCTTTTAATTGATGATTTAGTTACCACTGGATTAACGCTAAAAAAAACTATTGATGCTGTCAGAGCCGAAGGTGGAGTCGTAACAGATGCCGTAGTTTTCCTAGATCGAGAAGAAGGAAAACAGCAATTAGAAAAAAGCGGAATAAAACTTCATTCATTGCTTAAGGTAAGTGAAATAGCTAATACTCTCTACGAGCTAGGTGCCATAGACCATGAGAGCCTAAAAACAATCCTAAAACAAGTAAAAAAACATTAAAAACAAAATATTATTCGTAAAATATTAGGTTGGTCTCTTCTAACAGCGTATGCAATTTTTCTACAGCATCGTAAACATCATGTTCCTGTTTGGCTCCAGTACAAACAAGCTTACCACTTGCAAAAAGCAGGATCACAACTTTCGGCTCTGCCATTCTGTAGATTAAACCTGGGAATTGTTCAGGTTCGTACATGGCGTGACCAAGCGTGTAAGCAGCTTTTTCCAGGTCAATCATACCTCCTAAACCGCCTGAAGCAACGATATTTTGAATTTTAAGCTCTGGTTTGCCAATAATTATTATGCCGCCTTTTTTTAGTTCCTTGACAACTTTCATTACGGCTCGACGAGCTTCCTTCTCTGATTTAGCTCCAGTGCAAACCATTTTTCCAGAATTAAAAATTAAGGTTGCCGTCTTGGGGCGTTTTAACCTAAAAACTAGACCGGGAAATTGTTCTGGGCGATATTCAACGCCAGGATAGCCCTTAACTACTGCGTTTAAGTCCACTTTTTGGTTAAGAGTTGCAGAAGCGACCACGTTCTCGACGCTTATTACTGCTTTAACTTTTGGCAATCCATATCCCTCTTGCTTTAACCGCCCTCAAATATTCATAAATCAGAAGCTTTCTTTATAAAGACATCTGTGGCTGTGGTTGCGTTACGTTTTGTTGCTCAGTTTTCTTCTTGCCTCTTATGGCAGGAATTACAAATTCGATTATTACAAGCAAAAGTATGAGGCCAATTATCACTGGCAAACCTAATGCATTATTTCTCATAAAAAGTGTTATCCATCCGAACCAGGGAATACGCATAATCACTTTGCCAACAACGAGGTTTTGAGGAACTCCTGGTGGGTTATTGCTGTCCCATGGATCTAAGCCCTGACGTGGGGTTTGTGGCCATGGGTTTCCGTTTCCGTCACCTTTGGTTTGGTAATATGTTACTCCGTTGATGGTTTCTGTGGCAATTATGCGATGAACAATTAGGGTTCCATCTATTGGGCTGTGGAATATGATTATGTTGCTGTTTGGGTAGTTGGTGTTTAGGTCTTTGGGGTTGACTCCTTGTACTATTATGATGTCTCCTATGCTTAATGTTCGGTCAAACGGGTGAGTTATGCTTAACCAGAAGCTGTCACTGCCATCGTAGGGAATGCTCATGCTGCCGCTTTCCACAGTCAACATTGGATACGATGTCTTGAGTCCTAGTTGGAGTCCAAAAAAGAAGCCAAGAACAATTGCAATAATCAAAGCGATTGCGACTACTGTCTTGAAATAATCGTTTTTCCACATTTTCTTTAGTGCAATCAAACTTTGGCCTCTACAATCATAAAGTATTGTTGTTCATAAGAACTTCCTATGTTTTAAAACTTGCCATAAAAATAAAGAAAAAATAAAGAGGACAAAATAATGCAATCAACAGGTTTCTGGTTGCACTTTTTAGATTTTCTTTTTGCTTAGTACTTCGCGGAATACATGGCCACATTTTGTTGGGCATTCATAGAGTCCGATTTCCAGTTGCATGCGTTTTCCAGCTTTATCTGGACGACCGGCCATTTTCCATGTCTTCTTTGGTTTTGCAACTTCAGTTCCGCATTTTGGACATTTCGCCATTTTAATTTCCTCCATATCCTACTTCCATCGTTTATGCTGAAAGATAAAAAACTTTCCATTGCTTTCAAATCGATATTTTCTATTTCAACATCATATTTATACAAATTTTTGTCAAAGCCTTTGAGACCATTTAAAGGAAATGGTTGAAAGCATTCTAATGAAAGCTTCAATATTAAGCAAAACAATAATAATTAATCAAGCCAATGATTGGAATAGTGAAATAAAATAAAGAACCAGCAATTGTAATAAAACGCCCTAACATTTTTTACAGAAGACCACCCGCTTAAACTAGTATTCGAGGTTTACTTTATAGTGCAATCAACTTCCGAGAACGCTTTTGAAATGCTTGTCAAGCCGGTTCGAAGGCTAGTTGAACAGAAGGGTTTCTCTAAACCGACTGAACCACAAGAAAAAACAATCCCAAAAATCCTCGACGGCAAGAACGTTCTGTTGATTTCACCTACAGCAACAGGCAAAACGGAAGCCGCTTTTCTACCTGTGTTAAGCATGCTTCTTAAGGAGCCAAAAACCCCGGGTATCAAAGTCCTCTACATTACTCCTTTGAGGGCTTTGAACAGAGATATGCTTGATCGCCTTCAATGGTGGTGCAATAGCCTAGATATAAAACTTGCAGTTAGGCATGGCGATACTGAGACAAAAGAAAGAAACCGTCAATCGCGAAGTCCACCAGACATTCTAATAACTACGCCTGAAACTTTGCAAGCTATACTCTCAGGGTGGGTTCTGCGACAACACCTGCAAGCTTTAAAGTGGATAATTATTGATGAAGTGCACGAGTTAGCGGACAGCAAGAGGGGAAGTCAATTATCATTGGCGCTGGAACGCGTCAGAAGCCTAATTGGAAAAGACTTCCAAATGATTGGTTTATCCGCCACCATTGGCAGCCCCGAAAAAGTAGCTCAGTTCCTAGTTGGTTCCAAGCGTCCAGTAGAGATTATTCGTGTTCCTGTGGCAAAAATGGTGAAGCTGCAAGTTATCTATCCTAGGCCAACAGAAGACGATGTTCGGTTTGCATCAAAAATTTATACGCATCCAGAGGTAGCAGCTAGGCTGCGTATTATTCGCGATTACATGAATAGGCGAAAATCTGTTTTACTCTTCACAAATACCCGTTCAATTTCAGAAGTTTTAGCTTCCAGGTTTAAGGTTTGGGATATTGATTTTCCAATATCTATTCATCATGGCTCGCTAGCTAAGGTCTCACGGATAGCTGCGGAAAACGGGTTAAAACGTGGTGAACTTAAAGGTTTAATCGCTACCAGCAGTCTCGAATTAGGCATAGATGTTGGAAGAATCGATTTTGTTATTCAATATATGAGTCCACGTCAGGTTACTAGGCTTATCCAAAGGGTTGGAAGAGCTGGTCACACTTATGGCGACGTTGCTGAAGGTGTGATAATTGGCATGGATTCTGATGATACGCTTGAAGCCTTAGTTATTGCCCGTAGAGCGCTCAATGAAGAGCTAGAACCTCTGCAGATTCCAGATAAACCCTATGATGTTTTGGTTCATCAGATTGCTGGGTTGATGCTAAAAAATAGACGTTTAGAATTTAGCGGTGTTTTAGAGTTAGCCCGTAATGCAGCTCCGTACGCGAACTTAACTATCGAGGATGTTGGAAAAGCTTTCAAGTACATGCATGAGCGTTTTCCGCGTTTAGCATGGGTTTCTTTTGAAGATCAGGTAGCTTTGAAGCCTCAGCGCTCTAAGGCTCTCTTTGAATATTATTTCGATAATTTATCTATGATTCCTGTAGAGAAACAGTTCTTGGTCATTGATGAGTCAACAGACACATCTATTGGCGTCTTAGATGAAGCGTTCATAGCAGAATATGGCAAACCGGGAACAAAATTCATCATAAGGGGTAGTCCATGGCAAATAATCCATGCTACTGAAGATAAGGTATATGTGCGTCCAGTTGACGACCCCACGGGTTCAATTCCCAGCTGGATAGGGGAGGAAATTCCAGTACCCTATGCGATAGCACAGGAACTAGCTGAAATACGCGGCTTTGCAGAGGATAAAATTCATAATGGTTTCTCTCCTGAACAGGTCAGCGTTTTACTTTCTGAACGTTATCCTGCTGATGCCGAGACGATTTTGCATGCGTTGGAGGAAACGGTGGAGCAAGTGAATGCTGGTTTTTCGGTTCCCACCCCACAACGTATCATACTTGAGGATTGGGGTGAATTTGTTATTATTCATTCAAATTTTGGTTCCTTAATTAATCGTGCTTTAGCCCAGTTGCTTGGCGAGGTTTTGTCTGATAAGCTTGGTCGTGGTATGGTTGTTCAGCATGACCCTTATCGCATTTTTGTGCAGACCATGGGCAGTATGAGCGCTGAACGGCTAGTTGAGGTTTTTAATGAATTGAAAAATATGAGTACGCAAGTAGCTAAGGACACGTTAACAAGGTCAACAGTTAAGACTGGATTATTCAAGCGGCGCGTAATACAGGTTGCAAGGCGTTTTGGTGCATTAAAGAAGTGGGCTGACTTTAGCAACGTAAGTATTCAGAAGTTGATTTCAAGTTTTGAGGGGACGCCAATTTATGAAGAGGGTTTGAAGGAGGTTTTCTCTAAAGACCTTGATGTGGAGGGGCTTGTTATGGTTCTTAAGCGTTTTCATGATGGTGATGTGGGTTTTCAAGTAGTTGCGACTGGCGGAGACGCGACACCTGTTGCTCGTGTGGGAATTGAGCGGGTAAGCATGAAAACCGATTTGATTCCTCCTGAGAAAATGCGTGCTGTGCTTGTTGCAGCAGCCAAAGCACGATTGCTTAATGAATCAGGCAATTTTGTCTGCACTAATTGTTGGGATTACCTTGAGAGCATTCGGATAAAAGATTTGCCTGATCAACCAAAATGCCCCAGATGTGGCTCTTTTGCGCTTGGATTGTTGAAGGTTGATGAGGAGAAGGCTTTGCCTTTGATTGAGAAAAAGGGACATTTAGCTAAGGATGAGGAAAAAATGAGGTTGCAAGCAAAGCGCACCGCTGAGTTGATTGAAAAATATGGAAAAGCAGCTGCTACAGCGTTAAGCGCCAGACGAGTTTTAACTGCTGATATTGCGGTTGTTCTGGAGAAAGAGCCTAAGCCCTCAGACCGATTTTACGAGTTGGTTATGGAGGCTGAACGAAAATCTCTGAGCAAACGATTTTGATCACTGCAAACTCTTTATGGAATTGTGTGTCTTGGGGGAATAACAGCAGCTTTTTAAACCTAGAGCTGCTTAATCTGATATCTGCTTATAGCATCAATAGGAGACAAAAAAACAGTGGAAATAAGCCGAAAGAATCTACGTGACGAAGTTCTTGAACGAGTTAAATATGTCAAAACCTGCGTCATGGCACGGGAACTTTGCTTGCTTGTTCGCACAAACAGAGCTGTTTTGGAACCTAAAGATGTTCAGGAAATTTGCCTATACATTTCAAATCTATGCAAAGAAGAAGGGTGCTCTGAACCTAGTCAACTCTGTACCAAAGCAGCTAAAGCAGTAGGTTCGGCGGATGAAGAAAAATATCTTGAATTGTGTGCTCAAAGTTGCGTAAAATGTGGCGAAGCTAGACGACCGGTTCCGAAAAAAGACGCGTACGTGGCATGAGCATGATTGTTAGTTTTGGAAAGGTGAGGTATTGAATGTTTATTGCTCCTTTTGTTCCCAGTCCAAACACCGTTGTAGAATACATGCTGAAATTGTCTGGTTTGAAAGCTGGTGAAGTTCTTTTTGATATGGGTTCTGGCGATGGCCGAACCGTTATTATGGCGGCTAAAACTTTCGGGGCAAGAAGCGTCGGCATAGAGTTGCGGGAAGATTTAGCGAAAAAAGCGATGAGTAACATTCATGAAAATGGACTGGAAGACAGAGTGACTATTGTGAACAGCGACATGTTTACTGTTAACTTAACTTCAGCCGACGTAGTCTACCTGTACTTAACTACAAGTGCCAATGAGAAGATCAGGCCCAAACTCGATAGTGACCTAAAAAAAGGCGCCCGTGTGGTCTCACATGACTACGAGATTATTGGTTGGCACCCTGAAAAAGTTGAAAACTTCTGCGAAAACCCCCAACTAGGCTACCCCTCACACACAATCTATCTGTACAGAAAAACATAAGTTTCTTACTTCAATCAAGTTTCATGAATGAGCAATTTTCCTGCCGTTTGGCAACTTGTTTTAATTTCTCAAGAAGAACAACAACAGATGGAATTGCAATTTTTGAGCAAACAGGTTTAGATTGCTTTTTTAAAATTAAGCTTGAATCATCTGCAAGTAGGGACATTATTAGACAAAATTAGACATTATTAGACAATATTAGACATTTTTAGACAATGAAAGATGATGCATGAATCCAGATGCGCTTTGTTCTTAGAGCAAACTTTCGAGGTTGAAGATAGCAACAAGAACCCCCCGAAAAGGAGACAGCGTAGGCTGAAGCACAAGTTAATGCTTCAGGTTTTGCTTACAAAATTCCATTCTTTGACGGCGTACTTGTCTTTGAAGAGTTTATTTGCAAGCTCAACTTCTGTAGGCGTTAACTTGCCCGGCTCAAGTTGAATCTTTAGCATGGCTTTAAACCCCTGTGCGAGCGCGTTGGCGATTGTTTCAGGCGTGACAGTGTGGCCTAATTCGTTTTGGATGCCGGTGATTTTATGTTTGGCTATGTCGGCGGCTTGAGTGCAACTTGCGTTTTTTAGTTTTAGGAGCTGAAACATTTTGGGCAAATCTGCACTCCGCAACAATGTGCCATGTTGAAGAACGACTCCTCGCGTGATGTTTTGGCTGCTGCCTGAGATTTTTTTGCCTTTAACAGTCATGTTTGGACAGTTTTTTGCGTCGCCAGTGCTAAAGTCAGCGGTTATCCCCAAAAGCCTAAGTGCATCCTTTATCGCTTCGTAAATTTTCACGTAAACAGAGGTAACGTCGGAGGTGCCCAAGTCAGCAACTTTAGCGTTAACGCTGTAGGTGACTTCGCCTTCAAAATCGTGATAAACAGTGCCGCCGCCACTTATCCGCCGAACCACATCAACACCCAACTGTTGGCAAGCATCAAGGTAGACTTCAGCTTGGGGATTCTGGTTCTTTCCAATGCTTACGGCGGATGGTTGCCACCGATAGAACCTTAGTGTGTTTGGAACTTGCCCAGCGATTCGAGCCGTTAGGATTGCCTCGTCAATTGCCATATTCATAAACGCATTGTTGGTCTCGAGGGGTAGTAAACGCCAAGTATCCATACAGTTTCAATCCTTCTGCAATGAAAAATTGGGTTAAGCTTAAAACTGTTATCCCAGACCAAACCTTCATACAATTTTTAGTTGTTTTACTTTGGTTGCAGAAATAAAATTGGTTTTTTCCGAAAATATTCGAGATTTACCCGAACCAGATCTAACTAGATATGTTCTTATGCAAGTTTCTAAGTAAGGTAAAATGTTGGGATTGCCTAATGGTGACTCGTAAATTCACGGTTTTGCTTGAACCTGCCGAAGAAGGCGGTTTCGTTGTTAAGTGTTTGGAACTACCCGTTGCAAGCGAAGGCGAAACCAGAGAAGAGGCCTTAAGCAATATCAAGGAAGCCATTGAGGGTTATCTTGAAGTTAAAGCAAAACTACTTGACGGCAAAATTAAAGGTGAAAAGGCTGAAGTAATTGTCGAAGCTCCCTCTACTCTCATGGCGTGAAGTCGTAAAAGCTCTCACTAAAGACGGCTTTCAAGTAACACGCCAAAGGGGTAGCCATTTAATCCTTGTAAAAGGGGAGCGTATTGTTCCTGTTCCAAAGCATGAGCAGATAAAGAAAGGGTTGCTGATGGCAATTATAGAAGAGGTTGGCTTAACAAAGGAAGAGTTTCAGAAACTTTTAAAGTAGAATTTGTTAATTAAAGAAAACTATATCCTAAGATAACCTTAAAACCTGAACTCGTATTTTAAAGGGAAGAGGCAAAAATTAGATGAAAATTATCTCTGGTCCAGCATCCAAAGATCTCGCTGAAAAAGTTTCAAGCTTGACGGGCTACCAAAATATTCCTGTTGCAGCCAAGATTTTTCCTGATGGGGAATCGTATGTGCGCTTGGAAGGTAGCATGCAGGGCGAAGAAGTAGCTATTGTTCAAACGACTTGTCCTCCTGCTCAGGATGGGCGGCTTTTTCAGTTGGCGTTCATGGCTGACGCCGCTAAGCGTGAGGGAGCAAGCAAAGTTACCGCTGTGGTTCCGTATTTGGCGTATGCACGTCAAGATAAGATGTTTCTGGCTGGCGAAGGAATCAGCGTTGAAACTATTGCAAGGATGCTCAAAGCAGCAGGAATCGATGAATTAGTCACAGTTAACATTCACTCAGAATCCGCGCTTACACAGTTTCCGTTTCCAGCCAAAACATTAAGCGCCATACCACTTTTGGCCCAACACTTTGTAGATAAAGGCTTCAAAGGCGCATTTGCACTGTCTCCTGACAAAGGTGCTATGTATATTGCAAAACAAGCACAAGCAGTTTTAGGCGGCGAAGTAGGGCATTTGGATAAAGTACGTGACCGATACACTGGACAAACCAAGCAGACTGCAGAAGGCTTAAACGTGAAAGATCAAACCGTCATCATCTTAGATGACATTATCAGCACGGGGGGCACCATAGTGGGAGCAGCTAAAATTCTCTGTGAACAAGGCGCCAAACATGTTTTCTGTGCTTGTGTCCATGGTTTGCTGATTGGAGATGCGGAGAAGCGCATTTTGGACGCTGGTGTGGAGGAAATTGTTGGCACCGACAGCGTTCCTGGTAGCGTCAGTAAGGTTTCATTGGCACCGCTCATTAGTCAAGAACTTAAGGCGTAGAAATAGTGCCTAAACTATTCTTTCTATTATCAGGCGAGAACAAGTCGCTGCCTGCAGCGGAAGTTAAAGCGATTTTGGAAGCTGAAGGCTATCAATACGCGAATGCTGAGGAGTTTGATCAGATCCTGCGTTTGGAAGCAGAGCTGGGCAGTGTGCATCCAATTCAAGTTCGCTCAGCATACACACGCGTTTGTGCGTTAGAGCTTTTTGTATCGAACGCAAACCATAATGATGTTGCTAAAGCAGCCTCCGAGACAGACTTCAAATCTGTGCTAAAAGCTGGCGAAAGCTTCGCTGTGCGGATCAACCGCATTAAAAACTACGCTGACGAAGCGTTGAATACAATGGTGCTTGAAGGCAACCTAGGCAGGCAAATATTAGACAGAACCGAAGGGACAAAAGTAAGCCTAAAGAACCCGGATAAGACGTTCCTTGGCATAATAACTGATGAAAAGCTAATTTTAGGTTTAAAACTCACAGATATAACCTCAAAAACCTTCTCAGAGCGTAGACCACGCAAAAAACCCTTTTTTCACCCATCTGCAATGCC
>Ga0182021_10000975_pt1 | contig 32657 bp, 28 predicted proteins | sample 612E3MmetaG_FD_120493 | JGI IMG/M metagenome (GOLD analysis project Ga0182021, IMG submission 120493) | Permafrost microbial communities from Stordalen Mire, Sweden - 612E3M metaG (Illumina Assembly) | ecosystem: Environmental > Terrestrial > Soil > Wetlands > Permafrost | place: Sweden... | reverse complement strand
TTCTGAGTGGCGGGGGGCAACCTGGCGGGCTGCTTTGCCTCGCGGCCGGCCGCGCCGGCCTCCTCCGGCTACCTCGGGCCGGTGCTCCCGGCCGTCCGCGCGGCCGCCAGCCCCAGCTCGAAGTCTTCGCGCAGGTCCTCGACGTCCTCGAGACCAACCGAGCAGCGCAGCAGACCCGGGGCGATGCCCGCTTCCCGCAGAGCGGCGGCGTCCAGCTGGCGGTGAGTGGTCGAGGGCGGATGGGTCGTGATCGTCCGGACGGCGCCGAGCGAGGCGGTTCGTTCTGCCAGGCGCATGGCGTCGAGGAATGCCCGGCCGGCCTCGCGCCCACCACTCAGTTCGAAGGCGAACATTCCGCCGAATACGTCGAGCTGCCTCGTCGCGAGGGCGTGGCCCGGATCTCCGGGCAGCCCGGGGTAATGGACACGCTCGACTCCGTCCTGACCCATCAGCCAGGCCGCCAGCTCGAGAGCGGTTTCGCTGTGGCGCTCCATCCGCAGCGCGAGTGTCGGCAGGCCGCGCAGCACCAGGAACGCGGCCAGCGGGGCAAGGGCGCCGCCGACGTCCACGAGAATCGGGCGCAGAGCGTCGATCCGTTCTCGGCTTCCGACGACGACCCCGGCCAGCACGTCGGCATGGCCGGACAGGTATTTCGTGGCGGAATGCATGACCAGATCCGCGCCCCGTTCGATCGGCCGGCACGCGTACGGCGACGCGAAGGTGTTGTCGACCAGGAGCAGCGCCCCGTGGCGATGCGCGGCTTCCGCGAGCGCGGCGATGTCGGAGACGACGATCGTCGGGTTCGAGACGGTCTCGACGTAAAGGACCGGCGCCCCGGTCCGGCCAAGGGCGGCATCGACCGCGATCGGATCGGTTGGGTCGACGAATTCGGTCGCGATGCCGAGCCCGGCCAGGACTCGGACCAGCAGGTCTCGCGTGGTCCCGTACACGGCTCGCGTGGCAACGACCGTCTGCCCGGCGTGGACCGTCGACACGAGCGCGGCATGGATGGCGGCCATGCCGCTGGCGAAGGCTAGTCCGGCGTCGGCGCCCTCCAGCTCGGCGATCGCGGCCCCCAGCGTGGCCGTGGTCGGATTGTCGATTCGGCTGTAGGCGTAGCCCGGCTGCGCGCCGGTCAGGACGTCGCCGAGTTCGGCGGCGTCGTTGGCGGAGAATGCGGCGGCCTGGTAGATCGGGACGGCGGAAGGGATCTGGTCCACCTTCGGCGACCGAGTAGCGGCCAGAATCGCGCGGGTAGAGAAGCGTGCCATGGACAGATGCTACTTGATGCCGGCGCAGCCGCCTCGTCGCCCTACCGCCGCTCGCTGTCCTCGGGTTTCCCGCCGTCATCCGGGCGCCGAAGCGGCCGGAATCCCGGCGTCGGGAAGGGCGTTCGATGAGACTTCGGCGACGGTTGCGCCGGCTCCCCAGGCTGGGCGTAGCCGACCACCCGGTTCTTGCCCAGGCGTTTGGAGGAGTACATGGCCTCGTCCGCGGCGATCATCAGCTCGTCGGCGGTCTCACCGTCGTCAGGGTACGAGACGACGCCGATCGATAGAGACGTCGCTATCCGGTGACCGGCCGACTCGATGAGGAGTTCGCTGACCAGCTGGCGGATCTTCTCGGCCACGACGTATGCGCCGCTCGGGTCGGTCTCGGGCAGCAGGGCCACGAACTCGTCCCCACCGTAGCGTGCCGCGACGTCGACCCCGCGCAGGCCGGTGCGGATGAGCTCGGCCACGACCCTCAGGACCACGTCACCCTGGTAGTGGCCGTATCGGTCGTTGACCGACTTGAGACCGTCGAGGTCCATCATCAGCAGGCAGAAGCCACGCCCGTATCTCTGGCAGCGCTGGATCTCGTGATCGACAGCGTTGAAGAAGAAGGCTCGGTTGTGCAACTCGGTCAGGGAATCGACAGTCGACAGGCGGATGGCCGCGTCCCTGGTCCGGCGCTGCACACGCGCCACGACCATGCCGGAATATGAGAGCAGGACGAGGGCCGTCAGGTTGACGCCGACGCGAACCAGCGTGTCGCGGGCCGTTGCGGCGTCCATCGGTCCGGACAGGGCGGCGATGCCGTACGCGACGACTGTCTCGACGGTGAGGATCAGAGTGATGGTAGGCGAGGCGATCAATGCCGCTCCGCCAACGAGCAGCGGATAGAGGAAGAAGAATGGGCTCGACGCGTTGCCTGTGAGCAGCACGAGCATTGTCAGGAACAGGATCGCCGCGCTGCCTTCCATGACGATTCGCGCGGTTCTGAGGCTGCCCGGCGGCATCAACTCGTCGACGACCAGGACGAAGATGCCGGCCACGATCAGGGTGGCGAGGATCTGAGGCTGGACCGGCTGCCATAGCTGGCTGGTTACGACGATGAGGAGGGCGATCAGGATGAACGACCAGGCCAGGATTCGAACCGCTCGACCGTAGGTTTCGACGGCGAAGCTGCCACGGAGCACTTCGTCCAGCTCGGCGTCGTCGTTGGGGCGGACGCGGGGTCGGGGCGGCGCATCCGCGCGGGCAATTGGCCTGCGATCTCGAGCGACCAGCCTGACGATCGAGGCGGTGGGCCGGACGATGAGCGGCGCGGTGCTCATCTGCGCTTCGTCCCCGTCCTCGACCTTGGAGCGTGGCTTCGCCGGGGCCGCCGAGGCCGCCGGCACCGCCGGGGCCGCCGGGGCCCGGCCTCTCTTCGGGAATCGGCCGTACAACGGGCCCCGCCCGAGCAGGGCAGCCGTCACCAAGGCGGCCATGACCACGAGGATGGCGATGGCTGCCGCGAGGATTGCCAGGAGAGGCTCCACCGTAAACATAGCCCCTGATCTGGGCTCGGCTCGCGGGTCCAGGCTGCGACGTGAGAATCTGAGAATCATCTTAGTCGAGGGGAATGCCTGGATGGGAGGCATGCTGGCGACCGGTGCGTGCCTGCACCGGCTGGTCATCGGTTCCAGGTCGATTGGGGATGGTTTGCTGGCGTTTGGTGGAGGAGGCCCCCGCGATGGAGGCGCGGGCGATTGACGGGCGCCGGCCTGAGCCGAACTCCCGGCGGGGGCGCTAGCATCTGCAGATGGCCGTGACGAGACCTGATGGCGAGCGAATCGAGATGCTGACTGCCGCCCTGGAGGCGGAGCACGGTCCTGCGGCCGACCGGGCGCGCGTCGAGATCGTCCGGGCTCCGGGCAGAGTCAACTTGATCGGCGATCACACGGACTACAACGATGGCTTCGTCCTGCCGGCTGCGATCGACCTGGACACGTGGATCGCGTTCCGGCGACGTCAGGACGGGTGCGTCAGAGTGGTGTCGCGGCACTCGCGCGAGAACGGTTCGTTCTGGATCGATTCGCTGGCGCCTTCCCACCTCACCGGCGGCGGAGGCAGGGGTGCCGACGACTGCGGCGGCGACATCGCGGAAACGGCGGCAGGGAACGGCGCGGCGGCCACCTCATGGCCTGCAGCGGCAACCACTCCCTCAGCGTCGGGCATGGCGGCCCGACGATCCGGCCGTTGGAGCGACTACGTGGCCGGCGTCGCCTGGTCGTTGCGAGAGGCGGCCCTGCCCATCCGCGGCCTCGATGGCGTGGTCGATACCACCATCCCGATCGGGTCGGGGTTTGCCCCGGCGGCGGCGCTGGAGCTCGCCTCGGCCCTGGCGCTGCTGGGTGGCGCGGACGTTCTGACCCCGTCCGCGCTGGCGGCCCTGGCTCAGCGCGCCGAGCGCGACTACGTCGGCATCGACTGCGGCATCGTGGACCAGTTCGCCAGTGCCGCCGGCCGCGACGGCCGGGCGCTGCTGCTCGACTGTCGCTCTCTCGACTCTCGCTACGTGGCGCTGCCTTATGGGATTCGGGTCGTGCTGTGTGATACGGGGACGAGGCGCGATCCACGCTCAACCGTCGACAGGGTTCGTCGCGCCGAGTGCGCTCGGGCCGTGACCCTGCTCGCCGAGCGAATGCCGGGGCTCTGCTCGTTGCGCGATCTGGACGCAGCATCGCTGCGGCGCCACCGCGCTCTCCTGCCCGAGAACGTGGCTGCTCGGGCCGAGCACGTGGTCTCGGAGAACGCACGCGTCCTGGCTACCGCGGCTGCCCTGGAAGCGGGCGATCTGGACGAGCTTGGGCGCCTCTTCGCCGCGTCGCACGCGTCGTTGCGCGATCACTTCGAGGTGAGCTCTCCGGCGCTCGACACGATGGTGGACGTGGCCCGAGCGATCCCAGGCGTTGTCGCGGCCCGGATGACCGGCGCGGGCCTGGGCGGCTGCACGGTGAACCTGGTGCTGGCGGACGCGGTACCGGCGCTCCAGGCGGCGGTCAGTCGGGAGTACGACCGCATGACGGGCCTGCGCGGCCGCGTCTATCCCGTGGCGATCGTGGACGGGGCGGGGCCGCTCGTCACGGACTGACTCGGCCGGGCGCTCATGCCGCCCCGCCCGGTGGCGGCTCGCCCGCCGGCGGCGCGTCCGGCGGCGGTCAGCTCGAGGGCCGGTTCACCCCGGCGTAGCCGGCCAGGATCGAGGCCAATCGCTCGTACTGGCCGAGGTAGTTGTATGCCTGGGCCGAGATCCGGACGAGCAGGTCGAACTCCGTGTCAGCCGGCAGATCGCCCGAGTCGACCAGCCACGGGCACGGCCACGCCATCAGGGGCACCTCAAAGCGCCGGCCTCGCATGGCGGACTCGATCATCGCCAGGCGCCGCGTAGCTTCGGCGCGTGGCCATGGCCCGCCCGGCAGTCGCAGCGTCGCCATGGACCCCGCCATCGAGTTGGGAGATTGGACGTCCGTATGCAGCGCGTCGGCCAGCATGTCCCGGACCGATATCGCCAGCTGCCGGTTGGTCGAGATCAACACCGGCCAGCCGCCCGGAAGCATCTCTCCGAGGCCGTCGATCGCGGCGGGAATCGTCAGCCAGGCGCTCGGGTCGATGGTGCCTTGCCAGTCGAACTCCAGTCGGAACCGCGAGCGGTCCATGCGCGCGTCGTTGGCGCCGCTCGAGATGGAGAGGGGTTTGATCAGGGCCTGCCGGTCGCGCCGGACGTACAGGAAGGCCGAACCCTTCGGAGCGCAGATCCACTTGTGGCAGGTGCCGGCATAGTAGGCCGGGGCGAACTCCTTGATCTTCATCGGCACCATGCCGGGGCCGTGTGCGCCGTCGACCAGGACGTCCACGCCCTTTTCGGCCAGGGCCGCCACGAGCCGCTCGATGGGCAGGACCAGCGCCGTTGGGCTGGTGACGTGTTCCAGCATGGCGAGCTTGGTCCTCGGGGTGACCGCGGCCATGATCGCGTCGAAGGCATCGTCCGGCGACCGTATCGGGAACGGTACGTGGGCCAGAACGACCCTGGCCGAGGCCTGGGCGGCGGCAAAGCGGATTGCGTTCAGGCACGAGTTGTAGGCGTGGTCCGTCGCGATCAACTCGTCGCCTCTGTCGAAATGGAGCGACCGCAGGACAGTGTTGACGCCGGCCGTGGCGTTGGGCATGAGAGCCAGGTCGTCGGCGTCGGCGCCGACGAAAGCTCCGATTTCGGACCGCGACCAGTCGAGCAGATCCTCGAGGTCGCGGGCGAGGAAACGCACCGGGTGCGCCTCGAGCTTGTCACGCCAACCGCGCTGGACTTCGAGGGTCGCTTTCATGCACGCCCCGAACGAGCCGTGATTGAGGAAGGTCACGGTTGGGTCGAGGGCCCACTCCGTAGCGGGCGAGGCCGATCGCCCGATTTGTGCCGGGCTGTCCATGACTGTGGCCGTAGCTCCTCGTGTCGCCAGGAAATGGCCGCTGGCGGCGTCAGGCGCGCGACGCCGGTGACCCCGGCCTCGCCCCTGAGGGATCGGCTGCATCGTCTCGTCGGAGGAGCCCCACGGCGAACGACTCTCCCATCAGGTCCCATCCGAATGGGTATTGCTATGCCCCTTGGTCCCGGCATACGGTGATGCGGTCTCATCCGCGCCAGGGCTCTCTGGAGGCAAGATGCAGGCGGCGACGGCGGCCACGAGTTCGCGACTTATTCGCGCAGGTGTCGGGGCAATCCCGGTCATGGCCGATCCGACTCGTGGCGCGTCGAACCTCGAGTGGAGACCCGGCGCCGGAAACCTCAGCGGTGACACTCGCGCTGGCACGATCGCGCGGTAGGGGCCGGCGCCTCTGCCGCGCTGCAACGCCAGGACCGGCGCCAGGTGCGCCGGTCTCGTGCTATCCGGGGGCGGCGAGGGGCCGAAGAGCGGGGCCGGGCGGGGGCCCGGCGCGCCGCGCGTCGGGTGCCGCGCGTCGGGCGTCGCGGTCAGGCCGCGCGTTCGACGCCGCGTCGGAGTTCGTGACCTACCGGTCTTCGATCTTCAGCTTGTTGGCCCTGGCGATCTCACCCAGGAAACGAGCCGACGGCTTGGGCTTTCGTTCCTGAGTCGCCCGATCGACCCCGATCAGGCCGAACTCCATGGCATAGCCCTTGTCCCACTCGAAGTTGTCGAAGGCGCTCCAGTGGATGTAGCCGCGGAGCGGGATGCCGTCGTCGAGGACGGCGTGCAGGGCCTTGAGACCGTCAGTGATGAACTCGACGCGTTCGGCGTCGTCGGCCGCCGCGACGCCATGCTCCGTGACCACGATCGGCTTGCCGGGCATGAGTTTCGCCACTCGCCGAACCGTAGCCGCAACCGCCTGCGGCCGCCACTCCCAGCCCATCTGAGTGCGGCGGATTCCGTCTCGCGGGTCGATGGGCGTCTTGCCGCCGAACTGGTGGGCGACCGATTGCGCGACGACCACCTTCTCGATGGGCCCGACCGCCAGCGCTGCCTTCGCCAACCAGCCGATCGGTCGCGGCATCTCAACCCGGGCGCGCGAGTAGGTCTGGACGCCGATGAAGTCGTCCTCGTTCGACGCCTCCAGGAAGACGTCCTCGGAGAGGTTACGTGAGTACTCCATGGCCACTCGACCGCCGGCGTTCGATTCCCACTCCTGCATCGAATGGGTGAGCCCCACATGCGCGCTCGGGAGCAGCTCCTTGATGGCTGTCCGAGCCCGCCGATGGCTGGCGGTCAGCCCCCGGATCGCCCGCTTCCAGTTGTCCAGGCCGTGAGTCCTCGGCGGAAAGCCGAGGGCCCCCATGTAGCCGCCGAACGCAACGACGCCAGGCTCGTTGATGGTGCAGTACCAGTCGACGGTGTCGCCGAAGGCCTCCACGACGCGCCGGACGTAGCGCTCGAAGAGGGCCGGTGTCGTGTCGGCCAGCCAGCCGCCCTGCTTGGCCACCCACATCGGCAGAGTGAAGTGGTTCAGGGTGACCATCGGGGTGAGCTTGCTCTTGCGAACCGCGGCGACCACGCGGCGGTAGTGCTCGAGCTGGGCTTCGTCGAAGACGCCTTCGCTCGGCTCGATGCGAGGCCACTCCACCGAGAAGCGGTAGGTGTTGAAACCCAACCCGGCGAGCAGAGACACGTCCTGACCGTAGCGGTTGTAGTGGTCTATGGCCGCGCCACTCGGCTCCTTGCAGGGAGTGTCCGGCCGCAGCTCCCACTCCCACCAGTCGCTGTTCGAGTTGCCGCCCTCGACCTGATGGGCGGAGGTGGCCGTCCCCCACAGAAACCCGTTTGGAAAAGTCAGTTCGCTCATGTGTCGAGGATACCTTTGCGGGGGTCGCGGCGTAGCCCCGTCGGCGACGCTTGCTCGCGCGAGGGCCTCAGGTTAGTGTTCGCCGGCGAAATCTCGCAGGGCCCGTTCGAACGCCCGGAAAGCTTCGTCGGTGAACAGCACGAAGACAGCTCGATCGATCGAATGAGCGCGGGCCAGGCCGTTGCGAACTGCCCGCACGGCGACCGTTGCAGCCCGATCGAGCGGGTAGCCGTAGACGCCGGCGCTGATGGCCGGCAGGGCGACCGACCGGGCGCCGGCCTTGTCGGCCAGGTCGAGAGACGTCTCATACGCCGAGGCGAGCAGCCCTTCCTCGCCCCGACCGCCGCCGCGCCAGATCGGCCCGACTGCATGCACGACCCACCTGACGCCGTGATCCGCGAGCCGACCGGACCCCGTGATGACGGCGCTGCCGGTGGGGCAGCCGCGGTATCGAGACCGCAGCTCAGCCATCAGGTCGGGCCCCGCGGCGCGGTGGATGGCGCCATCCACGCCGCCGCCGCCGGCCAGCTGCGAGTTCGCGGCGTTGACGATCGCCTCGACTCGGATCGTGGTTATGTCGCCCGCCACCAGCTCGATCCGCGCGGGCCCGCCGGTGGGGCGGCGGACCTCCAGGCCGTTTCCAGCGCTCATGGTCGGTAGGTTAGGACGCCGGCCGGCTTCTTGCGACATCTTCAAGCCACGTCCCCGATACTGCGGACATGGACGAGAAGCCCCGGTTCCAACCCGGCAGCCGTGCGGATTGGCGGGCCTGGCTCGAAGCCAACTACCGCGCCTCGAGCGGCGTGTGGCTGGTCACCTGGAAGAGGCGCACCGGCCGGCCGACCGTCGCCTACGAGGAAGCGGTCGAGGAAGCGCTGTGCTTCGGCTGGATCGATGGCGTGCTGGGTCGGGTCGACGACGAACGGTCGATGCAGTGGTTCGCGCCGCGCAAGCCGAAGAGCACCTGGGCCCGATCGAACAAGGAGCGCGTGGCCCGGCTCGAGGCGGCGGGGCTTATGACCGAGGCCGGGCTTGCGGTCGTGGCCACGGCCCAAGCCAACGGGTCGTGGGCATCGCTGGATGTCATAGACGCCCTGATCGTGCCCGACGACCTGGCCGCGGCCCTGGCCGCGCGGCCGGGCGCACGAGAGAACTTCGACGCCGGTTCGGCCTCGGTCCGCCGGATGGCCCTGGCCTGGGTCTACCAGGCGAAGCGGCCCGCGACGCGTGCCACTCACGTGGAGCAGGTGGCGTCGCTCGCGGAACGCGGCCTGCCGATCACCGCTCTCACGCCGCGGCGCGACTGACAGGCCGGCCGGCCCGACTCCGCGCGCTCGACCGCCGAGCGCCGAGCGCGGAGCGCCTACGGCCGAGCGCCGCGCGCCGATGGCGCCCCTAGATGGCCCTCATCCGGTTGTTCTTCGGGTTATGCTCGACCTCGGCCAGACCCAGGACTTCCATGAGCGGCGGCACGTACATGGCGAACCGCCCGCGCAGCCCCTTCTTCATGCCGTACCAGCCGCCGACCGGGTTGTCGGCCGAGCGCCCCCAGGCTTCTACCGTGCCCTCGGCCGCGGGCTTCTGTTCGTCGGCGCTGCCGAGCGGCATCCAGTCGCCGTGCGTCTTCAGCATCGCGTGGAGGTTGGCGAGGCAGCGCAGCTGATAGCGCAGGACGGTAGTGCCCACGGTACAGACGAGAGCCGGCGGGTCCGCCGCCTCGTCACGGTACATCTGGTACTCCGACGTCCCGCTCGGCGTCGTCAGCCGCCAGGGCTTCTCGCGCGTGCCGTTGCCATGAATGTCGGTCGCGGCCATCTCGTCTCCTTGTGAGGTCCAGGCCCGTTCGACGCGACTCGGCCGGAACATCACGGCGACCGTACAGCCGGCGGCCGTGCGGCGCCACGGCTGGAGTCGCCCAATCACGTGGCGGGACGAAATCGCCGCAGCCTGGGCCGAACCCCGGCGGTTGGGCCGTGGTCTACCTGGTGAGAGCTACCCGAGAGAAGGGAGAGGAAAAGTGCAGACCGCCAATTCGGTGGCGCCGGCTGCGGCATTGAACGCCGGACCGGTTGTGGCCACGATCTTCGGCATTCCCGCGGCGGTCATCGTCCTTGCCGCCCTGAACGGGGCCAGCCTGCCGATCGTCGGAAGCGGGCTGGGCGCCTTGATCGGGCTGTGGATTCTGGTCTCGCTGATGTGCGCGCGGGGCATCGTCGCCATGAGGGGCCGGTTTGGGGTCCGCAGGTCGTTCCTGGTCGGCGGGCCGCTTGGCCTCGTCGCCATGGCCTTCATCCTGTCGGGCATCTTCGGCTGGTCTTTGCTGCTTCAGCCGATCGCCAACGCCATGGGTCCGTCCGTCTCGCTCGATCGAGCCGCCATCGTGGGCGTGGGGGCCATCATGGTCGTGAAGTGGGCGATTGCCTGGACTTCGTACCTGCCCCGATCCGGCTAGCGAACGCCGCCGGCCGCCGCGCGGCGAGGGCCAGCGGGCAGGGTTACGGGGCGCGGCGTGATCGGGGGGATGGTCGGGGTGGTGGGACTCGAACCCACGATCTCGTGCTCCCAAAGCACGTGCCTTACCAGCTAGGCCACACCCCGAGTCGGGCAATGATACGTTGCTTGCGTGGCCTGTGGCTCGTTGACGAACGTGGCTCACCAGGTCGGTCGAGGGACTCCCTTGGCCGGGACCGGCGCGGCCGAGATCCTTGCCTCGGCCGGCGCCCGTCCAGCTCTGTCCGCTCGGGACTACACCCGACCCGCGATGAGCATCGCGAGGGTCTTCTCGGCGGCCTCCAGGCTGGCAATCGATGAGCCCTTGTGGGACATCGAGACTACGAACGTGACCCCGCCCTTCTTGACGTTCAACCCCACCGTGCCGGCGCCGACGTCGTTCACGTAGTATGCGGCGTCGCCGACGCCGGAGACTTTGGTCACCTCGAATACGCCGGCGATCGAAGACTGGTCTGGGAGGAACGAGATCGGCTTCGTAAGGTAGATCTCGACCGAGTCGTCTTGGGTGGCGTGAGCGTAGAAGTAGCAGTAGGGGGCTCCCGGAGAGGAGGCCTTTGCCGGATCGACAGGTTCGCCGAGGGCGGCCTTGGCCTCATCGACGGTGATCAGCGTGCAGGGGTTCAGCGCGATCGAGGCGCTGTCTGTCGGGCTGGCGGTGGCGGTCGGTGGGCCGGGTATCCGGGCGGTCTGCGTTGCGCCCACCGGGGCGCTCCCGGTTGCCGCGGACCCACCGCAGGCCGCGACGAATCCCGCTACGAGAATGAGAGCAATCCAGGATCTACGCATCGTTGGTTCCTCCTATGATCCAAACCCATCTCTCAGAGGTTGCCGCAGTTCGTGGGCACCACTGCGCCCTCGACCGGCGGGCCGGCCCGCCGGCGACACGACGACTCGAGTCCGCCCTCGCGGCGGGCTAGATGCGAGCCAGGACGTCCATCGCAAGGGTCTTCTCGCCGGCCATCCGCTCACTGTCCGACGCGCCGTGGAGGATCACGGACGTTGTGAACGCGTTTTGGCCCTTGCGGACCTTGAGCACCACGTACCCGGGGCTCATGTTCACGTAGTAGGCGGCGTCGCCGACGCCGGAGACCGGCGTTATGGTCAGGCCGGGTATGGACTTCTGCGCCGGATTGAAGTCGGCCACGTTGTTGACTGCGATCTCAACTGAAGACGTGGCCAGCTTGGAGTCGACCCAGATGCAACTGTTGGCTCCCGGAGCCGCGACGGTTCCCGGATCGACGTTCATGCCCAGGACGGCCTCGGCCTCACCGCTGGTGATCAGCGAGCATGCGTCCAGCACCTTTGGGACGCTCGATGTTGGCGTGCTGGTGGCGCCCTGCGTTGGGGTCGCGCCCTGCGTTGGGGTCGCGGTCTGCGTCGCCGTCGCGGCCGTCTGGGTCGCCGCCGTTTGGGTCGCCGCTGTCGGCGTGGGTGCGTTCGGCGTCCCGGTCGCCTGAGGGGTGCCGGTAGCCGCGGATCCACCGCACGCCGCGACGAGTCCCGAGACGAAGGCGAGAACAATCAATGTCTGGCGCATTACTGAAAGCTCCCTGAGCCAGGACAATGGTGCCGTGGTGGCCGCGATCTGCGGGAGCCGCCTGTGGTGCTGGCAGCAGGGCAGTCCGATACCGGACGACGACGTCAGGACTCGTTCTCGAACCATAGAGCCGGGAGCCCCGAATACGGCCGTTTGGCGGGCACTGTTGCGCCGGGTGGGTTGTCGTTGCCTGAATCGGGTGGCAATGAAACCAATCGATCGGGTGGCGATGAAACCAATCGATCCGGCGGCAAAGAGGCCCACCGACGGGCGCGGCCGGCTCTACGTCTGGAACCCTGCCCTCAGCCGCGGTTCCGGGACCGAGAATCGGTCAATACGGAAGCGCTTCTCCCATGGAGCAGAGCAGCCGCACGAACAGTCTCAGCACTATGAGAGCGCCGATGGCGGTGCAGGACACCGCAAGAAGACCCAGCTTGACCCGGAGACTCGTCACGTTCCTCATCTCCTCCGTCCGATGTGGGCAAGGCGGGATTGCTCCCTCCGCTGTGAGATCCCGATCCGCCGCGCCGATCATCGCGGCCGTCGGTTAACGCGGCGGGCGCTCGAGGTTAACAGCTGACGGTTGCCCGGGAGGTCGACGCGAGGCGCCGGAGGTCCACGCGATGCGCCCGGCGTCGCGGGGACGACTGGTCGCCACGGTGCCGGCGCCCGAGACATGGCCACGCCACTTGTTTGGCCGGCCCCCACCCGGCTAGGATTCGCCTGAGTGGCAGCACGCGGGCGCCCCGCCCTCAGGCCACCGGGGAGTCGAGCAGATGAGCGACGGAGACTGGAGCGACTACGTAGCGAGTGCCGGCCCGGACCCGGCGGCTCTCGAAGGGGTAGCCGGCGACATGGGCGACGCGACCGCAGCGATCTCGCCCGACCTCGAATCCATCGACACGACCGCCCTGCCCGGCGACGCGGCCGGGGACGTCGCTTCGGCCCAGTACGGTGCGGGCGAGGCGGCCAGCTGGGACCAGTGGGCCCAGGGCGATCTGGCGAATTCGGCCAGCTGGCAGGATCAGGCCGCCGGCGACGTCCAGCAGGCGCAGCAGTGGGCCGCCTTCGGCGACATGGACGCTGCCCAGGAGTCGCTCGATTCCGCGAGCACCGCCTCCGGCATTGCCGGTGAGGCAGCGGGCGATGCCCAGACACACCTGGGCATCGGGGCCGAGTATCTGGTTGGCGCCTCCGGCGATCTGTCCGCCGCCGCCGACTCGGTCGGGTACGACCCCGGTTCGGTCGACGCCGGCTCGGACGCCGGTTCGGTCGACTCCGGTTCGGACGCCGGCTAGCAGCCCGGAGCGACGATGGCAGCGACCTGTGGCCTCGATTTCGAGCGCCGGCTCTCGGCCTCCGGCTTCGACGTGCGTGGGGCAATCACCGCCGCGATGCGTGAGCTCGGCTTCGAGATAACCGTCGACCAGCTCACGCGCATCGAGGCCAAGCGCGGCAGTTTGCTCGGCAGCTCCCTGTTGATGAAGAAACAGATGCCGATTCTGGCCGTCTTCGAGGTCACGCCCGGCGAATCCGGCTGCTCGGTGGCCGGCCACCTGACCGACCACATGAAGAACTTCGGCAAGACGTGGGGCGTCAACCGCCAGTACCGAGAGGTCTTCGACGAGGTGATCCGGCGCGTCGACCTGGGCCTGGCAAGGCTCGACGGCTCGGCCGCTGGGGCATTCGGCGAGCCGCGCTTCTGGAGCCGAGCCGGCGACATCGGCGTGCTGGAGGGCGGCAACGCGCTCACGGCGAAGGCCGTCGAAAAGGGGGTTGGCGTTGCCGGCAAGGCCCTCGAGGGCTCGACCGACACGACACCCAGGGCCTGGAAGGGCGTCGACTCGGTCACCTTCACCTCCCCGGCCGGGGTCGCGGTCCTGACCCTCGCCGAGACTCAGGCCGACCTTGGCATCGCCGTCATGGTCGTCTCGCATCCGGGGGCCATGCCGGCGAACCTGACGCGGGACGTGGAGACGTTCGCCGCCTCGGTCGAACAGACCCTCACGGCAGCGGGCGGTCGGGCCGCCCACGTCGAGGTGTCGGACGCCCAGCGACCCGTCCTGGAGTTCATCCATCAGCAGGCAGGAATCCGATCAGAGCTGCCGATGCGCGAGCTGCACATCTGCCGCAGCTGCCGGCTCGAGAAGATCACGAATCCCGAGTACCAGCGCATCGCCAAGCGAAACGAGAAGATCGGCGACATCGTGGCCGGCGTCGGAGCCACGATCGGCAAGGGTGGTATCTCGCCGACCTTCGTCCTGGGCCAGGTCTTCAAGCTGAAGCGCCTCGACCCCGAGTACGTCTGCTCGAAGTGCCAGGGCATGGAGGCCGACGAGCGAATCGTCACCTTCTGCCCGAGTTGCGCGGAGCTCCAGCGTGACGTGGTCCTGCGGTTGTGCCCCAAGTGCGGCTTCGACTTCCGAACCAGGGCCGGGAAGACGTCGATATGGTCGGCACCGATTGCGCACGAGCCGGAGCCGGTACCTCAGGCGGTGCCGGCTCCGCCCGCGGTCCCCGATCCCGAGCCTGCGCCCAGGATGAACCCCAAGCCGGCGCCCGTCGCGCCCGCGCCGGTCGCCCCCCGACCTGCCGCGCCGACTCCGACCCCCGGTCCTCGGTGGGGGCCGGTGTCCTACGGGCAGGCCGCCGCTCCGGTCCCGAAGGCCTGGCCGCACCCGGCTCAGGTACCGCTCGGCCGCCCTCTGGTCGGCAGCCACGGCAAGGTGTGCGAGGTATGCCGGCGGGAGTTCCCAGCTCTATGGCGGGTCGTCGTCCAGACGCGGGCGGGATACGAGGAGCACTTCGTCTGCGGCACTACCCCGACCTGTCAGGTTCCCTCTCTGGTAACGGCCGTCCAGGCGTAGCGCCGAGTCGGCTCCCACCGCCCCCGGCCCGATTCCTCGGCCGGGCCATCAGCGCCTCGTCGCCCGCGAATCCTGGCTCAGTACGCGTCCCCAGCCGGCGGGAACCTGGGTGCGCAGCAGCCCGCCCGCGGCCCTGATCGTGCCGCCGTCGAGCAGGTCGCGCCACTCCCCGTCATGCGGCGCCGGCACCGCCAGCTCGACCGCCCGATCCGCAGCGTTGAGAAGGACCACAACCGTCTCGCCTTCTATCTCCCTGGCGAAACCGAGTTGCTCTCCCGCCACGTGCACCTGTTCGTAGGTGCCGCGCCGTAGAGCCGCCGAACCCGATCGCATCCCGGCGAGCCTCTCGATCGCGTCCGCGAGCGCGGGCTCGGCCCCCAGGCTCGGACCGCTCGCCAGGTCGATCGCCGGTCGGACCGGGCTGTCGTCGCCCGGCTTGCGCCTGCCCGTGAGCCCCCACTCGGAGCCGTAGTAGATCGACGGCACGCCGGGCATAGTGAACAGCAGCAGGTAGAGAGGGTAGAGAAGGCGGGGCTCGCCCAGCCGGCTGGCCACCCGATCCTGGTCGTGGTTGTCGGCGAAGTTGTACAGCGGCAGCTCGGCGTACATGCCGGCGGGGCCGAACTGTCGGTTCAGCGCGTAGGCGATCTCGAAGTAGTTGCGATCGACCAGACTCGAGTAGAGCCCCTTGTAGGCCTCGTAGTTGGTCACCGAGTCCAGGATCCTGCCGGCGAGGGTCGCGGGGTGGGCCCAGCGCCGGTAATCGCCGTGCACGACTTCGCCGAACAGCCAGAAATCGGGCTCGATGCCACGGCACAGGGCCGCCAGCGCGCGCTGGAAGTCGAGATCGACCACGTCGGCGGCATCGAGGCGCAGGCCATCGATGCCGAAGTCGCGGATCCAGCTCTCGACCGCGCCGAAGAGGTGCTCCCGGACGGCCGGATTCCCCAGGTTCAGCTTCACGAGATCGTAGTGGCCGTGCCAGCCCTCGTAGGCGAACGGGTCGCCGAATGGGCTGCGGCCATCGAATCGGAGTCCGGCGAACCAGTCGCGACAGGTCGAGCTCGGCCCGTGCGCCTGCACGTCGCGGAAGGCCCAGAAGTCGCGGCCGACGTGGTTGAAGACGCCGTCGAGAACGACCCGGATCCCGGCCGAGTGGCTTGCGGCGACGAAACGGCGCAGGGTCTCGTCGGTGCCGAGCCGGCGGTCGAGGTGCCAGTAGTCGGCCGTGTCGTAGCCGTGCGCCGTCGACTCGAAGACGGGGCCGAGGTAGAGGGCGTTGCAGCCGAGCCTCCGGATGTGGTCGAGCCACTCCGTAAGTCGGTCCAGCCGTTCGACCGGCGGCATCCCGAAGTCGTTGCGCGCCGGCGCGCCCAACAGCCCCAACGGGTAGACGTGATAGAAGATCGCGTCGAGAGCCCAATCAGCCAATTCCAATCCTCCGGGTCCGCGGCCCCCCGGCCGCCTGCGGCGTCGCCTGCATTCCGAGCCGTGTAGTGCTGGGCCAGGAGAGAGAAGCCTCACGAGTAGATGCCGTGCTGGAACTGGTGGACGGCCTGGTAGACCAGTGTGTCGTCGAGGCCGGCGTAGCCGTTGAGCCACAAGCCGATGTAGGTGTTGATCATCCCGAGGAAGGTCGCGGCGTAGGCCCTCTGCCGGCCGCGCATGTTGCCGTGGTCCGCCGCGGCGGCTTCGAAGAGCCGCTCCAGGGCCGCGTGCTGGCCGAGATCGCGGGTCAAGACGGCCGCGTGCTCGTCGCTCTGCGGAGGCGCGAACCAGAACCCCAGCTGCATCCGATAGAACGCGGCTTCCTTCTGGGCGAATTCGAAGTAGGCGCGCACGACAGCCTCGAGAGTCTGGACCAGATCGCCGTCGTACTCGGCCGCGCGGGCCAGCGAGTCGCGGAGCGCCGCTGACCGCTCGTCGATCAAGGCGTCGAGCAGGCCGCGCTTGCTGCCGAAGTAGTGGTAGAGCGTCGGCTTGGTGACCCCGGCCGACGCCACGATCTCCTGGACGCCCACGGCGTCGTACCCGCGTTCGCTCCAGAGCTCGAGGGCTCGCGCCAGAATGGTGGAGCGGTTGTCCATGGCCGTACTATACCGATCGGTATACGGCGACGCAAGGGTCGTAGGCGACGTCCTGCAAAGGGGGTGTGGGGCCCTCGCCTAACCCCGGACCGGCGGCCGAGTCAGAACCCGAGATCGACCAGGATGCGGTGCATCCGTCGCGCGGCCTTGCCACGGTGCGAAATGCGATTCTTGGCCTCGGCCGTCCACTCTCCTAGGGTCCGACCGCCGGGCCGCTCCCCGGCCGGTTCGAAGATTGGGTCGTAGCCGAAACCGCCGTTCCCTTTCGGTCCCGTTGCGATCCGACCGGCCAGGGTTCCGTGGGCCAGCCTGACCGAAAGCCCGCCCTTCGGCCCGCGGACCTCTGGCAGGGCGAGGGCCAGCACGCAACGGTAGCGAGCGCCACGGTGCGCCGCCTCCAGGCCCGCCAGCGCGGCGAGCAGCTTGATGTTGTTCTCGTCGTCCGAAGCGTCGTCGCCGGCGTAGCGGCGCGTCCTCACGCCCGGCCCACCAGCCAGCGCATCGACTTCCAGACCCGAATCGTCGGCCAGGGTTGGCATACCGGACAGGCCGGCGAAGAAGCGTGCCTTCTTCGACGCGTTGGCCTCGAAGGTCTCGCCGTCCTCAATCGCCTCGCCGTCGATGCCGACATCGTCGAGGTCGATCAGCTGGGCCCGCAGGCCAAGCAGCTCGCGCAGCTCGCGCAGCTTGTGAGCCGAGCGGGTGGCGACGAGAAGCTGCGATCGGTCGCGCGGCGGCGCCTTGCCTACGGCCGTCACGTCCCGGTGGCCGCGCTCAGCGTTTGACCGAGGCAATCGCCTCGGCCTGGGCCGCGAAGAGCCGCTCCAACCCGCCGGCCGCAAGGTCGAGCATGCGGTCGACGTCCGACCGCTCGAATGGCTTGCCCTCGGCCGTGCCCTGCAGCTCGACGTACCGGCCCGCGTCCGTGGCCACTATGTTGAAGTCGACTTCGGCCTTTGAGTCCTCGGAGTAATCGAGGTCGAGGCAGGTCACGCCGCTGACGATGCCGACGCTCACGGCTGCCACCCGCCCGATCAGGCACCGCTCCATGCCGTAGGTCCGCATGGCGGCGGCCAGGGCCACCCAACCGCCGGTGATCGAGGCGGTGCGGGTGCCCCCATCGGCGTTGATCACGTCGCAATCCACCGTGATCGTTCGCTCGCCGAGCTTGGCCAGGTCCACGATGCCGCGCAGCGACCGACCGACCAGCCGCTGGATCTCGTAGGTCCGCCCGCCGAGCTTGCCCTTGGCGGCCTCGCGAATGTTCCGCTCGCTCGTGGCCCTGGGTAGCATGCTGTACTCGGCGGTCACCCAGCCCGTGCCCTTGCCGCGGAGATGGGGTGGCGTCTTGTCTTCGATGGTGGCCGCGCACAGGACCTCGGTGCCGCCGACTTTGATCAGGCACGAGCCCTCGGCCCATTTCTGCACGCCGAGCGTGAGAGTCACCGGCCTCAGGTCGCCGGGGAGGCGGCCGTCAAATCGCTGGATCGACTGAGCCCCGATTGTCATGGCGCTGTCTCCTCGGCCGGCGGATGGCGCGCCGCCTGGCGGCTGGCGGCCTCGGCTCGCGCTTCGGCCTTTGCAGCATCCCACAGTTCGTCGAGTTGGGTGAACGTCATGTCGCGCAGCTGCACGTCGCGTTCGCGGGCCATTCGCTCGACGCGCCGGAAGCGGTCTCGGAACTTGGCTGCCGCAGCGCGCAGGGCTGCCTCCGCTTCGACGCCGTGGTGCCGGGCCAGGTTCGTGACGACCAGGAGCAAGTCACCGAGTTCCTCGCGCTTCTCCTCGATCGTCGTGGCCGCGGCAAGCTCGGCCAGCTCCTCCTGAACCTTGTCGAGGACTCCGACGATCGCCGGCCAGTCGTAGCCGAGGTGGGCGGCCCGTTCCTGCATCTCCTGGGCCGCGGCAAGGGCCGGCATGGACGTTGAGATGCCGTCCAGGGCACTCCGGACCACCGCTGCCGCGCCGCTGGCGCTCGCGCCGGCAGCCGCCGCTGCGCCGGCAGCCGCCGCTGCCGCTTCGTCCTCGCGCTCGACCCGCTTGATCTGCTCCCACTGGCGGTTCACGTCCGATGCCGTTTCGACCCGGGCGTCGCCGAAGACGTGCGGATGGCGGCGGACGATCTTGCGGCTGATCGCCTCCTCGACGTCGGTCATATCGAAGACGCCGGTCTCCGCGGCCAGCTGGGCATGCAGGACGATCTGCAGGTAGAGGTCGCCGAGCTCACCCGCCAGGTCGGTTGTCGCGCCGGCGTCGAGGGCGTCGTAGACCTCGTACGTTTCCTCGAGGAGATGCTTCTTCAGGGACGCGTGGGTCTGTTCGCGATCCCACGGGCAGCCGTCGGGCTGGCGCAACCGGTTGGCGATCCACGGCAGGGCCCATGGGCTGGCGAGGGCGAGTTCCGGAGCCAGCGGCGACAGATACAGCGGACCCGCGAGCGCCGCATCGTCGAGTTCGCCGACGGTCGTGGTGTCGGTCGCTCCGATACGACCCACGACGTGGTCGGCGGGGTAGAGGCGCTGCAGCACGACTACGGCTCCGCCTCCGGCCCGCGCATGCCGGCCCGGCAGTGGAGGTGCTGCGGCGTCGGCCGCTTCACCAGCCCGAAGCAGTGCCAGCGGCACTAGGATGAGCGGCCGCGAGGGTTCGACGGGCGTGCTGCTCAGTCGCTCCGGCGTCGCGATCTGGATCCCGGCCGCTGGGTCCCAGCCCCAGCGGATCCTGGCTTCGGCGAGGAATGCGTCGAGCACCGTCCTGCGCGGCTACTGACCGGGCGAGGCAGAAGCTGCCGCCGACACCGCCGCGTTGTCCTCCCAGACGAGTGCGCCGGCCTGAAGCTCGTCGAGCCAGTTCGGGAAGACCACCTTCAGGAGCTTGGCCTGTTGATCGGCGTCGGCTGTTCTGGTCTGCTCGCTGACCACCAGGAAGATGAAGTAGCCGCTGCTATTGACCATCGTGCTGACTCGGCCGACCGGAGTCGCGTCGATGGCCTGCAACTGAACGGACTTGAGCATGTAGGGCGAGACCCAACCCAGGTCGCCTCCTGTCGCGGCGTCGGCCGCCTCTGACATGAGCTTGGCCTCGGCTCCGAAATCGGTCCCGTTGTTGACCTCGAACTGGGCGTTGGCGATGCGCTGGTCAGGAGCCGGGCGACGACCCTGGAATTGGACCACGGCCCAGCCCTGCGCGGGGATCTGGATTGGGTCGAGGATCGTGCCGGGCGCAAGGCCGTCCTTGAAGACCGCTGTCGCCACCGACTGCATGTCCAGGCCCTGCTGTTGGGTTTCGGTCGTCGTGTTGAAGATGTCATACGGGATCCAGGGGATCACCCCGCCGCCGGTGTTCCAGCCCGTGTCGTCGTTGATCTTGGTGTCGGCGACCATCGACGCCCACTTCGTTGGATCCGCGCGGAGGGCGGCCACGGCCGCATCGGCACGCGTCTTGGCCTCGGTCCAGGCGGGGTCTGTGGTGACGACGTTGGCTGCGCCCGACTCGTCGTGGGAAGGGGAGCATACGATGATGCGGAGCTCGACCTCGTCGCCGTCGCCGGGCTGGCCGTAGCCGGCCTTGACCCCGATCTCCCGGACTTCGCGCTGGTCGGTCGGGCCGGTGACGTACTTGGCTTCGATCACGTTCTCGACGGCCTTCTTGATGGCCTCGTTCCTGGCGTAGGCCCGGTAGAGGTCGCCGTTGGAGGTCGCGGCGATGGTGCTCTCCCAGGCGGAGTCGAGGAACTGGGGCGCGATGTCCGTGACCGTCGCGAAACGATATGAGTTGTCGGTGCCCTTGAGGACGCTCGTGATGTCGCCCGGCTTGGCCAGGGCGAAGATTGCGTCGGCGAGGTTTGGATCGACCACCAGAGCGCTCTTGGTGATCAGACCCAGGTCGCCGCCGCCGGAGTTGGTACTGTCGCCGCTGGCATCCGCCTCCGTCATGACGTCGGCGAACTTCTTGCCGCCCTGGATCTCCGTGAGATACCCCTGGGCCTTGGTCTGAGCGCTGTCGATGTCGGACTGGGTGATGGCACTGGCCGGCGGCGTGGGCTGCGACGGAACGCTGATGATCTCCACGTGGCGCATCTCGGCGAACGTGCTGTCGGTCTGGATCTGTGCGTCGACCTGCTGGTCGCTGACGTTGATGTTGTTCTTGGAGGCGTACTGGCGGATCTCGGCCTCGTTGATCAACTCGGTCAGCGCATCGCCATTCACCGTCGACTCGCTCGTGGTGACCGTCTGCTCCAGGGCGGAGTACTCGTCGGTCGTGATCTTTCCCTGGTTCCGCATCGTCTGGTAGTCGGCTATCTCCCGATCATAGCGCGCCAGGTCGAGCTTCTCTCGATCCTTGACCGCGTCCTTGCTGATAGCTTCGCCGTTGACCCCCGCAATCGGTGCGCCGTGGTCGGTGTAGTAGCTGGCCACGAAGACACCGCCCATCAGCGAAAGAGAGCACGCGATGGCCAGCGTGAAGGTGATCGTGATGTAGACCGCGCGGCGGGTGTCGCTGCGGCGGACTCGGCGGCGTGTGGGCTTGGGAGCCGTTCTGGTACGGAAGGTCATCTGGGCGTCCTGGTGCGGGCGTGGTCCCGGCGGATCACGCCGGCTAACGGAGCCGTATGCTACCGCATTCCGCCATATGGTCGGGGAAGGGCATGCGTCGACGATGCCCGGCGCGAGCTTGTCGATGGCCGACTTTGTGACCGTTTTCAGCCGGCCGTTGGCTTGCGACTCAGCGTTCTCCGCGCCGGGCCTGCGTTCTGGCCTCGAGCCGCTCGACAACGCGGCGATAAGCCTCGAACTGGCGGGCCCAGCTCAGCTCTTCGATCCGCCGGCCGGTCCTCTCCACCCGCGCCGCCGTCTCGCCCCGATCGTCGACGAGCCCCAGGATCGCGTCGGCCATGGAACCGGGGTCGCCCGGGTCGTAGAAAGCGAGGGTGTCCGGCGCGAAGTAACCCGCCACCGATGGCAGGCGCGAGGCCACGACCGGCTTGCCCATCGCCGCGTACTCGAGGACTTTGCCTGAGAGTGTCATTTCGGTGAACGGGTCGAGGCGCGTCGGGGCCACGCCGATATCGGCGGCTGCCACCCTCGCCGCCACTTCCTCGATCGGGATCCGGCCGGGCATAGTGACCATATCGGCAATACCAAGCTCAGCCGCCAGGGCCTCGAGAGGCTCCTTCGCGTCGCCACGGCCGAAGAAGTCGACCGTCACCGGCAGGCCGGGGCGGGCCTGGCGCAATCGGGCGATCGCGCGGAGCACCACGTCCAGCTCGTAGGTCGGGGTCAACGCTCCGGTGTAGATGATTCGAAGCTTGCCGCCGGCCATGAACGCGCGGTGCGGGTGAGCGGCAGGATCGAAGAGACGCAGATCCGGGCTGTTCATGACCACCGTCAGGCGGTCGGGCGCGAGGCCGTTCCGGAGCAAGCGATCCGCAAACGGGTCGCACACGGTCATGACCTCGTCGGCGAAGGCGATCGACAGGCGCTCCTGCAGGCGAAGCAGAACGTTGGTGAGCGGGTTGGCCGACCCGGGAAAGCGCGTCTTGAAGAACTCGACCATGACCTCGTGGAGATCGAGCAGGACGGACACGCCGGCCATCTTCATCGGCGCCGCGGCAAAGACGAGGTAGTCCGGCATGGAGTGGACCTGGACCAGGCCGTAGTGCCGGCGGGCATGCGCTCGGGTCGTGGCGAACATGGCTCGCACGAGGAAAGCACCGTACTCGGCCACGTACATGAGCGGACCCGCGCCCTGATGGCGCCGAACGGGCAGCCGGTACACGTTAACGCCGGCCAGGGTCCCCGTCGGTGCCTCGCCCTCGCGTCGCAGCCCGAACACGTCGACCGACCAGCCGGCCGCGGCCAGCGCTTCGGCCTGCCGGCGGACCCGCGGGTCCTCCTCGTAGTAGGCGTGAACGACCATGCACACCGGCCGCGGGCTCATGAGCGAGTGCCCGCGGTCGCAGCGTTGCGAAGGACCGATGCCCGCAGGGCCTCGATCACCTGGTCCTGTTCGGTCTCGGCCAGGCTCGGGTACATGGGCAGCGAGATGCTGCTTGCCGCGGCGGCGTCGGTGTTGGGCAGGTCCGCCTCGATGGCGAGCTCCAAGACGTAGGCCTGGCGATGGCACGGGATTGGGTAATAGACGCCGCAGGTCACGCCGGCGCCCTCCAGCTCGGCCACTACCCGGTCGCGGGCCGACCCAACACCCAGGGTGTACTGGTGGTACACGTGCGTCCTGCCCTCCGGCCGGACCGGCAGTCGAATCGGCAGGTCGGCGAGAGCCTCGTCGTACCGTCTGGCGATCGCCTGACGGCGAGCCGTGTTCCGCTCCAGCTTGTCGAGCTGGACAAGGCCGATGGCCGCGGCGATGTCGGTCATGCGGAAGTTGTAGCCGAGGATCTCGTGGTGATACCGCTCCCGCATGCCCTGGTTACGGTAGAGCCTGAGCCAATCGGCCAGCCGGTCGTCCTGAGTGGTTACGAAACCACCCTCGCCCGTGGTCACGCTCCCGGTTCCGCAGAGGCTGAATGCCGCGTAGCCGAAGCTTCCCGAACGGCGGCCGCGGTACTGGGCGCCATGAGCGTGGCACGCATTCTCGACGACTGTCAGGCCGTGGCGATCGGCGATGGCCTGGATGGCGTCCATGTCTGCGACCATGCCGAACAGGCTGACCGGGCAGATGGCCCTGGTGTTGGACGTGATCGCGGCCTCGATCCGGCCGGCGTTCATCAAGTAGGTGTCGGGCTCGATGTCCACGAAGACCGGCAAGGCGCCGGTGAACAGGATCGAACTGACAGTTGCGTTGGAGGTGTGTGAGACGGTGATGACCTCGTCTCCGGGGCCGAGACCGAGCCCCGCGAAGAGGGACATCAGCGCGACCGTGCCGTTGGACAGGGCGATCGCGTGCTTCACGCCGCAGAAGGCAGCCCACCGCTCCTCCAGCTCGGCGACCCTGGGTCCCTGGGCGATCATGCCGCCATTCAAGACTTCCGTGACGGCGGCGATCTCCTCGGGGCCTAGATCGGGGCGCGAGAGCGGGATCATGCCGAAGCTCCCGTGCTCGACCCGCGCCACTCCACCGGTGAGCCGCCTGCAGCTGCAGGGCTGGCGTTGATGCCGCCTTCGATCTCTGCAAACGCGCGAACTCTCGCTGCGGGGTCGATCACGAAGAACTCCTGCAATGGATCAGACGTGGCGGAGGGATCGCCGGGCGCCGCTCGGCCGAAAGCGGAGTATACCGACACGATCGCGAGCCAGGCTTCGCCCGGCTTGCGGGCGGCCGATGCCGTAGGCCAAGGCAGCTGGCTGGGCCAGCTCCACCTGGCTCGGCTCGCGGCTGTCGTGCCGCACGGCGCGGCAAGCGGCGCGGGTCAGTGGCGGCGTCGCGCGAGCAGGCCGATTGCGATGCCCAGAGCGGCTCCCGCCGCAAGCGCCCCGCGCCAGTCGAGCACCGCTCGAACGTCGCCTTCGACCTTGCGGGCAACCAGCAGGAATGCGCCGCTCGGCTTCTCGAGCGTGACGTTGGCGGCGATGATGGTTCCGGCGCCTCCCTGCCGGATGTGCACATCGTTGGCGAGAATGGCCCTGGCGTAGCCTTGCGTCACGGACACGTCCCTGCCGACGGCGAAGCCGATGTAGCCACGTTCAGACGACACATGCTCGCCCCTGGCCATGCCCACAGCGCCCATGCGGACTGCAATATCGTCGGCCTGAGCCATGCCGATGCCACCCATCGACACCGTGATGTCTTCAGCGGCAGCGGTGCCGATGCCGCCCTGGTTGATGACGATCGACCGAGCCTCAACCTCGCCTGCGCCGCCCCTGCTGATGGTGACGTTCGTGGCTTCGACAAGTTGCTCTGCCTCGCCGGCGGCGTGGGCGGGGGCCGGCTTTGCCGGACGGATCGCCCGCGCGCCGGGAGCGATGGCCCGCTTCGCCGGAGCAGCGGCCGCGGACGTGGGTGCGGTCCGAGCAGACGTGGTGCCGGACACGGGCCTGGCGGATACAGTCGCCGTCGCGGCCTTGCGCGGAGGTCGAGCGGCGGCAGGCGATATCGTGTCGGTCGCGGCCTTGCGCGGAGGTCGAGCGACTGCAGGTTCGGTGCTTTGCTTCGGCTGCCGACCCTTGACCGCCGCTCGTCCGCCCGACGTACCGACGGGCTCATTCTGTGGCTTGCTGCCCGGCTCTTCGTCCATGTCGCCCTTCTCCGCTGCTGCGAGCCGTCCTGCCCGGCCCGGGCGGCGGCGACTGCTGGCGCCAGCCTACAGCGAGCGGCCTCGCTTGCGGAAGGACCGCGAGACATCCACCGTCAGCAGGTCGATCTCTTGGCCGCACTCCGGGCGGTGGCGATGGGGCGGCCCGACGCCCTAAGCGTCTTGCGGCAGCAGGTCGAAGTAATCCGCGAGAGCGTCCGGCCAGGCCCGCAGCGGGCCGTCCGGCAGTGGCGTCGGCTCGAGCACTCCCCATGCCGGCGGATTCGAGGGGCGCGACCAGGTGCTCATCGGCACGTCCTCCGTGTGGATGTCGATGCGGGCCAGGCGCAAGACTTCGCGGGCCCACTCCGCTCGGGATGCCTGGCCGGCGTTGACGACCTGGTGGATACCGCCAAAGCCGTGGCCACCGGCCCGGCCCGACTCGCGAACCAGAGCCACGATCGCTGCTGCCAGGTCGGTGGCATAGGTTGGGCAACCGATCTCGTCGGCCACCACTCGCAGGGGCGCGCCGGAGAGGCGTGCGGCTCTTGCCGCGGCCAGGATCTTCTGCGGAAAGTCGGCACCGGGCAGGCCAAACAGCCATGCCGTCCGAACGATCGCCAGAGCCGGAACGGCCGGCGTATCGGCCTTCCCGCCACGGTCCCGCGCCATGGCTGCGGCCGCGAAGTCCTCGCCGGTCGCCTGAAACGCGGCTCGGGCGGCCTGCTCGCCGGCAAGCTTGGCCATGCCGTATGGGTTCGGGGCGTGCGGTACGTCGGTCGGTCGATAGGGCAGGCCGTCGGTTCGGGAACCGTCGAAGACTTCGTTCGTGGAGACCAGGACAAGCGCCGCCCCAGCCCTGACGCAGGCCTCTGCCATCTCGCCGGCGGCGGTGCCGTTGCGGCGCAGGGCAACGGCCGGGCGTTCGGCGCAGCCGTTCACGTCCGTCCAGGCGGCGGCGTGGATGACGACATCGGGCCGCGAAGCGGAAACGAGCCGGCCGGCCGACAGGGGATCGTCGAGGTCGTGCTCGGGCAGATCCCAGGCCAGGACCTCTCCGGCGAACGCTGCTTCGGAGAGCCCCTTAACCAGAGCGCTGCCGAGCCGCCCGCCCGCTCCTGTGACGGCCACTCGCATCAGCGCCGGAACCTCATCGCCCGGCCTCCCGCGAGCCTGCCAGGCGGTCGCCGTACTGGCGGCGGTAGTAGGAATCCCATTCTCCGGACTTGATAGGGCGCCACCAATCCTGGTTGTCGCGGTACCAATCGACGGTGGCAGACAGGCCGTCCTCGAAACGCATCCTGTTCGTCCAGCCGAGGGCCGCGAGCTTGGAGCCGTCCATGGCGTAGCGACGGTCGTGGCCCGGCCGATCGTCCACCTGGCGTACCAGCGACCACGGCTTGCCGAGCCGGTTGAGCAGTTCCGTCACGACCTCACGATTGGTCCGCTCGTTGTCGGCCGGGATGTTGTATGTCTCGCCCGGCTGGCCGTGCTCCAGCACGTGGTCGATGGCGCCGGCGTGATCCGCAACGTAGAGCCAATCTCGTCGCTGGAGGCCGTCGCCGTAGAGCGGCAGCTGCTGGTCGTCGATGGCGTTGGTGATGAAGAGCGGAATGAGCTTCTCGGGATGGTGGTAGGGCCCGAAAGTGTTGGAGCCGCGGGTCACCACGATGTCCATGCCGTAGGTGACGAAGTAGGAACGGACCAGCAGCTCCCCCGCGGCTTTGGCCGCTGAGTAGGGCGAGCGGGGCTCGACTCGGTCGCCTTCGACGCTCGCGCCGGTCTCCACCGAGCCGTAGATCTCGTCCGTGGAAACCTGGAGGAACCTCGGCGCGGCGGCTCGGTCTCCGTTGGCGGCTCGCCCCTGCTCGACGCGGCAGGCCTCGAGCAGGACATGGACGCCCATGACGTCGGTGCGCAGGAAGGCTTCCGGATCGAGGATGGAGCGATCGACGTGTGACTCGGCGGCGAAGTTGACGACTGCGTCGACTTCGGGCACGAGCGGCGCCACGGCAGCCGGGTCGGCGATGTCGCCGACGACGAAGCGAAGGCGGGAGGCCTGCTCGGGATCCGTCTCGACCGGCGCCAGGTTGGCCCGGTTGCCCGCGTAGGTCAGCTTGTCGAGGACGGTGATTTCGGTGCCGTCACGTCGGGCCAGCAGGTCTCGGACGAAGCATGAGCCGATGAAGCCGGCTCCGCCGGTCACGAGCAAACGGCGAAACCGCGGGGCGTTGGGGTCGCTCACGCTTTCGGCCTCGAGGGTGGATCGGTGAGATTCCCGGCGCGCGATTCCTGCTCGGCCAATTCTGCAGCTCTGATGAGCGAGGTCACGGTACCGGCGTCCGTCCACAGCCCGTCGAACCTGGGTGCGTAGAGGCTGCCGGGGAGATAGTGATTGAGGAGGTCCGTGATCTCGAGCTCGTTCCGTTGCGAGGGCAGCAGCTTGTCGACGACGCCGAAGGCGTCGGGGCGCAGGAAGTAGACCCCGATCGGGATCAGGTTGCTCTTGGGATGCGCGGGCTTCTCCTCGAAACCGACGACATTGCCGGCGGCGTCGAACTCCGCGACGCCGAACCTCTCCGGGTCGGCGACTTCGTACAGCAGCGTTCCGGCGCCCCACGGCCCGGCCTCGAACTCGTGCGCTATGTCGGCCAGCGGCTGGCCCAGCAAGACGTTGTCGCCGAGGATGCAGCAGAAGGCATCGTCGCCGACGAAGTCGCGTGCCAGGCCGACGGCATGGGCGATCCCCAGGGCCCCGCGCTGGTAGCGGTAGGTGAGGTCGAGGCCGAAGTGTTCGCCGTCGGCGAGCAGCTCCACTATGTCCCCGACGCTCTTGCCGCCGACGATGACCATCACCTCACGAATGCCCATGCTCGCCAGGGTGGCAATGGGGTAGTAGATCATCGGCCGGTCGTAGATCGGCAGGAGGTGCTTGTTGGTAACGATGGTGAGCGGGAAGAGGCGAGTAGCAGTGCCTCCCGCAAGCACGAGACCCTTCACTGTGGCTCCCTGGGCAACGAGGTCGTGAGCGTACCAGGTTTGACTTGACGGGCGTTCAAGCCTGTCGTTCAAGCCACCGATCGTCAGTAGGCCGCCGTTACTCTCGGCGCGATCGATGGGGACACCGTTGGCGGCCCCGAGCTGCCGGGAACGCAGTTGCCGCCCGGCACGGCGGAGCTGCCGGGGCTGACGGAGCTGCCGGGGCTGACGGAGCTGCCGGGGCTACCGGGGCTGCTGGAGCTGCCGGGGCTGCTGGAGCTGCCGGGGCAGGTCACAACGGGCCCGAAGCCGCCCTGGTAGTCGACGATCACCAGCAGGAACGTGGAGTCGTTCAGATGAGCCGCGGGCGTGATCGTCGCGCTCTGGACAACCGCGTTGGGGTCCTTGGTGATCGAGGCGATACTCCCGATCAAGAGGCCGGGCGGGTAGGGCGATGTGGCGCTTGCGCAGGCCAGCGCGTCGGTGGCGCAAGGAAGCGATTCCCCGGCCGTAGTCACCGGCTCTCCTATGGTCATCTTCGAGGCCGCCGTCGAGTCGATGTAGGACATCTGGAGCTGGCCGCTGATCGAACCGTGAATCGTCCCCGTTGCGCCGGACTTGGCTTCGGTGCCGACCACGACCGACGTGGGGTCGCTGACGAGAAGGACGGTCGAAACGGTTGCGTCGACGTCCTGAATCCGGCCGACGACCGCCCCGCCGGCATCGACGACGACCTGGCCCTCTCGCAGGCCGTCATCACTGCCTTTATCGACGATGAGGGTCAGTTCGCTTACGTCCGAGATGTCCCTGACGATGACTCGGACGGGTGTTGTCTGATACGGCACTCCTGCGGCGGCGGCGGTGATCTTCGACCAGTCGTCGTTGAGCTTGGCGATCGCAGCCATACGGTTCAACTCTTCCTGGAGCGTCGTGTTCTGCTGCTTGAGCTGTTCGTTCTGGGTGCGCAGGCGGTCGATCTGGGTCAGTGCGGACCAGTAGGAGCTGGCTGTGTCGTTGAGTCCGTTGAGGAACGTCTCCACCGGGCCGACGGCCACGTTCACGGCGGACTGGATCTGGTGGGCGGTTTCGGTGCCGGACATGCCCATCAGGCCGACGCTGACGATGAGGAGGGCGCCGAATGCCGTCCACTCGCGGCGAATGGTCCGCCGGGTCGCCGTGATCGCGTTCATATGGCCACCCTGGCCATGCCCTGAGTCAGCGCCCAGGGCGGGCGTACGTGTCCGCCACCAGTACTTCTTCCATCAGATCGAGCTCTTCGAGCACGACGCCGGTACCGCGGACCACACATGTCAGAGGGTCGTTGGCGATGTGGACCGGCATCTGGGTCGCCTCGGCGATGCGGCGATCGAAGCCGGATAGCAAAGCCCCACCGCCGGCGAGGACGATGCCCTGATCCATGACGTCGGCTACGAGCTCCGGTGGCGTCTCTTCGATCGTGTCCTTGATCGTGTCGACGATGAGGCTGAGCGACGGATCGAGGGCCTCGCGGATCTGCTCGCCCCCCACCTCGACGCTCCGGGGCAGGCCGGTCAACAGGTCACGGCCGCGGAGAGTGACTCGCTGGGAGTCCCACTCACCGGGGGAGGCCGATCCGATTGCGATCTTGATGTCCTCGGCCGTGCGCTCGCCGAGGAACAGGTTGTACTCGCGGCGGGCGTAGGCAACGATGTCGGCGTCCATCTCGTCGCCGCCGATGCGGATGCTCCGGGCAACGACGATGCCACCAAGACTAATGACCGCGACTTCGGTGGTGCCGCCGCCGATGTCGATGATCATGCTGCCGGTCGGCTCGTTGATGGGCAGGCCCGCACCGATTGCGGCCGCCATCGGCTCCTCGATCAAGCCGGCCCAGCGCGCTCCGGCGTTCATGGCCGCGTCGCGCACCGCGCGCTTCTCGACTTCGGTCACGCCCGAAGGGATGCCGAGCAGCATGCGCGGCCGAGGCACCATTCCGATCCGGTCGTGAACCTTGCGCACGAAGTAGGCGATCATCTGCTGTGTCACGTCGAAGTCGCTGATGACCCCGTCGCGGAGCGGCCGGACGGCGATGATGCTCGCCGGAGTCCGTCCGACCATTCGCTTGGCTTCTGCCCCGACGGCCAGGACCTTCCTGGTTTTTGCCTCCAGGGCGACCACGCTGGGCTCGCTGATGACGATGCCGCGGTCGCGGACCCAGACCAGGGTATTTGCCGTGCCCAGGTCGATCCCGACGTCGCGCGAGAAGAGGCCGAGCAGGGAATGCAGTCCGAACATGATTCGAGGCTGTTCCTTCTTGTCGTGGCGCTGGCTTCCCCGATGGTGGGGACGGGATCACCAGCCTGAAGACTCAAGTGATCGAGTGGCTCAAAGGCCATCGGATTGTGACGGAGATGCCGCAATCCACTTTGCGGGAAGACGGGTCGACCCGCCTCGATCCTGGAAAGCGCGAGCAGTATACGCGCCCGACCATGTTCGAGCTGTTGTGCGGTCGAGCGGACCCTTGCGGGCTGCGGCAGTTTACCGCCCCAGCGCAAGGGGCGGCGCGGGTTCAGGTGTTGCGGTCGAACGCCACGCCGCGGTCGCGCAGTGACACGAAACTGTCCCCGGCCACGATCAGGTGGTCGAGCAGCTGGATGTCGAGAAGGCGGCCCGCGGCCAGCGCCTCGGCCGTGAGTCGCAGGTCATCCGGGCTGGGTGTCGAGTCGCCGGAGGGGTGGTTGTGGACCAGGATGACGCCCGTGGCGTTGAGACGAACGGCGTCGCGGAACAGCTCGCCGATGCGGACAAGACTCGACGACACGTTGCCCTGATAGACCGTAACCTGCCGCAGGACGACGTTGCGAGTGTTGAGGAGCACCACGCGAAGCTCCTCCCGCTCCAGGTAGCCCATCTGTGGCACGAGCCGCTCGCCCACGTCGCGCGGGGCCCTGACGGTCCAGCGACCCTGGGGCCAGTCGGTGACGACCCTGCGGCCGAGCTCGAACGCGGCGCTCAGCTGGGCGGCTCGCACCGGGCCGACGCCGGGTACATCCTCCAGCTCGACGTCCGAGGCGCGCGCCAGTCCAACCAGCCCTTCGTGACGCCGGAGCGCATCGAGAGCCGCGTCGACGGCTGTGTAGCCACGGGTCCCAGATCCCCACAGGACACCGATCAGCTCCGCCGCGCTCAAGGCTGCGGCGCCGTGAAGGGCCAGGCGCTCCCGTGGACGTTCCACTTGAGGCGTGAACCCGCTCGCGCCGATCGTGCGCTCGGCCGCACTCCGAGACGTATGCTGAGCCTCGGCGCGCTCGGCTCGCTCGTCTGGCAGACCCACGAATCGAGCCCTCCGACGTCGGCGAGCGGTTGGTCTACCCGTTCCCGGAGCCGAACGACGGAAGCCCGCCGATTCCTCCCGCCATCCGGCTCCGGAAACGATGGGAGCCTACGCGACGCCGCTCATCGGCCGCCCAACTGCGGCTTATCAGGAGCCTCTCGGGCCGAAATGCTGGATCGGGAATTCCGGTTGCCGCTCCGGTGGGCATCGGCGAACACTGGCCGCGGTCGGGTCCTGGGCGCCGTCGGGCCCTGGGCGCGGTTGAGCCAGAACGGGGCTACAGGAAAGAGATGATCGTGATCAGGCCGTTGTAGCCGGCGTGCAGCGTCCCCGAGGCGAGAATGGATCGGCGTCGCATGTACAGCCAGGTCAGGGCGAAGGCCACGGGGACTCGGGCTCCGAAGTTGAAGATCGCGACCCGCCACGAGAGACTTGCGTCCGTGGTCGCTGTGTTCATGATGTGGATGAAGGCGAAGAAGAGGGAGGCGCGGAGGATCGCCGAGTTGTGGCTCAAGGACCGACCCCAGGCATTGGTCGCGAAGCCGCGGAAGAAGATCTCCTCCCCAATCGGGGCAACGATGGCGACGGCTACGAACATGAGCACCATTGACAGACCGTCTGTCGGCACAGATGTGTCCGGAGAGATGTCCTTGGCGTGCAGACCGAGCACCAGCAGCATTCCTGCCGACAGCAGGTCCGACGCGAGCATCAGCGGTATGACCATGGCCAGTGCCACCAGGATGTCGCCCACTCGGCCGCCCGACACCCGCGATCGCACCCAGCCGACGGTCGTACTCCACGGGCCCGTCGGGCCCTGGGCCGGCTCCGAGCTGCCCCAGTCATCCGAGCTGGGGGCCAGCTTCTGAGGACTGGCGATATCCCGCCATGTCAGGGCACCGGTGCGCACCGCGAGGAAGTGAACGAGGCCGACGTATGTGGCCAGGTACACCAGAAGCAGAAGCAGCGTCGCGGGCGCCGACTGCAGATCGACATGGACCGCCTTGAGGCCCATCTCGACCGGGATCTCCAGGGCGGTCGTGACTCCAAGGAACGCCCCCACCGTCAGCAACGGCGACGGACCGGCATAGTCGCGCCAGCCGTCGGCTCGTCTCTGGCGTGCCTGAGCGATTGCCCATCCGACCAGAGCCACGGCCGCCACGAGGCTCGCCGCTTCAATCAGCAGCCAGGGCGGCACAGGCCCAAGTGCGAGCTTGATGCCGGCCGTCAGGCAGACGAGGTACAGCAAGAGGACCGATATGCCGGGCAGACCGGCGGCCAGGCCCAGGCCGTAGAGTCGCGGCGACGTGCGGCCCTTCAGCGAGAGGGTCGGCCGTTGCGAGATCGGGGGGTGGAAGCTGCCCGGCGGCTCGAGCACGGGCAAGACGGCCGGCGGATTCGTGTAGCCCCACGGCACGTAGCCAGGCGGCCAGGAGGCCGGCGCCAAAGCCCACGCTCCTGGGTAGCCGGCTGGACCGTACGCGGGCTGCTGCCACGAACCGGGCTGCTGCCACGAACCGGGCTGCTGCCACGAACCGGGCTGCTGCCACGAACCGGGCTGCTGCTCTTTGCGAATG
>Ga0182021_10000973_pt1 | contig 32662 bp, 30 predicted proteins | sample 612E3MmetaG_FD_120493 | JGI IMG/M metagenome (GOLD analysis project Ga0182021, IMG submission 120493) | Permafrost microbial communities from Stordalen Mire, Sweden - 612E3M metaG (Illumina Assembly) | ecosystem: Environmental > Terrestrial > Soil > Wetlands > Permafrost | place: Sweden... | reverse complement strand
GCAGCTTTCGTGATAGTTTCTTATCTTTTCGGATGTTTCATCTGTTGAGTCATCACAAAGAATCACTTCATATTCGGGATAGTCAAAGTTCGTTGCTGCGTTAATTGATCTTTCAACCACATTTCTTTCGTTGTAAAAAGGAATGTGAACAGAAACGAAAGGATATTTTTTAATTTGGCTGGTGCTTAAGTCGGCATTCATGCCCGGATTTTCCAGATCAACCCTATCTTTTTTCTGCCTGTTTGAAAATGAAAGTAGAATTGCTGTGGTCAGATAGTACTTAAGCGAGTAGAGGAAAAAGAACATTCCAAAGGCCAAGGCAAGCACTGCGAAAACCATACCCAACGAAGAACCAAAACTTGAGGCCCCAACGATTGTGGACATCCAGTAGAAAACGGCTAGGAATATTGATAAGGAGAAGAAAATTGTCAAGAAAAAGGGAAGAGTTTTTGATTCGGCAGGAGGCGGAGCCGGAGCCAAATTCGGAGTAAAGGTCTCGAAAACTGATTTTATACGGTCGAAAAAGCCAATGGCTTCCGGCTGAGTAGCACTTTGAGGGACGTGAGATTGCGAATATGCAATTCTGGAACCTTTATGGGTCAAAAAATTTCTTTGAAGAATATTAAAGACTGCGTGATTGGAATAGTTCAGACTTTTGGACAAGGAATGAATGGAAAGTTCCGGTTTCTTTACAACTCCCGAAAGCACCACCGCTTCAACCTCGCGCCCAAGCGCCCTGGGATGATCAAAACCGCTCAAATATTTATTCTTTACGGCTCCATTTTTCTTAAATTCTCTCAACCACTTATATATAGTCTTTCTTGAAACCCGCAGTTCTCTGGAAATATCCGATATGCGTCCTTCAGAATTTATGACTTTTCTGGCAACCGATTCTTTAATTTCGGAGTTAAAAATACCGGGGTGAGCATAAATATTACAATATGCGAGCCTGGAATCCTCTGTGTTCAAATTTAAAGCCCTTAAAAGATTATAAACGGCGTGGTGTCCTGCATTTAATCTTTTTGCCATTTGGGAAATGCTGAGGGTTGGCTCCTTCTTCATTAAACGAAGAGTCTTCTGTTCCAAAGTGTGCTTATATTCCCTCGGGTGAGCCTTTCCTTTTGTGTATTTAGCAATAAGACATGTTTTTTTACATCTCCTGGGAGATGTTTTGTATATCTTCAGCCATGAATAAATTGTTTTCCTGGCTATTCCGAGCTCTTTGGCGATTGCGGTGACGCTACTTTTTCCGTCGATTATTTTCTTGACAGCGGAGATTTTTAATTTTGTGGGCATTTTTTATTACTTAATAAGTGTTACCAACCATGGGAACGGTTGTCAATAGGCTTATAGGCCGAGAGAGTTTTAAAGATAGAGCACGATTTTGAGTGAAAAGAGACATGATTTGAAGCTAAATTTAGCTATAGGTTCATGAAATAAATAATTACCGCAACGACTACAGGACTATTCAAACTCAGAAAAACAGCAAAAAATTTCTAGTTGGAGTAAATAGTGTCGCCGGATCCTTGCCAAACTGCCTTACCAATGCCGTCCCAGAGATAAATGTTCTTAAAATCATGATAATAATCGGGGGAATCTTCCGAATTAACCAAAACATATCGGATATTTAAGTCATTTAAACCTTTTGAGATAGCATTTACGTCTGTACTTTCCCTTAAGGTGTAAGAAATAGGAAGCCATTTTGAATTTGTTGACACTTCGTCCCTCCCTCCTCTCACTTGAGGCGTATTATAAAAGGCGTTCAGCCAAAAGACCCCTGTTCCTGACGTAAAAACCAGTTTTTCCCCTGCAGTTTCCGCAAGTTTTGCGGTAGTTTCTGTCTCGAGAGGTGGACTATTGGTAATCAGAACAGGTGAACCAAGAGCTCTGAAAATAAAAAGTGAAGCTAAAAAGGGTAAAGTCAAAAGATAAAGACGGCGGAGGTTCTTGAAGTCGGCTGCAATGAGAATTCCGATACCGATTTCAATCTCGGAAAACCAACTCGTCCAGTCCATCCAAAAGTTAATATTCCCCAGAGCCCGCCAAAAAGTCAGAAAGGAGAAAACCAAAATCCATGTCCAACCGAAAAAGTTAATTCTATCTTTAATTTTTTCGGAAAAATAAATCACAATCAAGGCCAAAAGAACCGGGATCATGTTTCTGGCCATGCCAAGAAGAGAAAGTATGGCTTTCGCGCCCGGTGCTCCTCCAATGGAGGGATTTACCAGAATTGTCAGCCAAAAAGCCGGTGTGTAGTAGAATGTCGCCAGGATAAAACCTATACCAAAAATAATCAGCGTCTTTTTCAAAGGTTTTTTCCACTTTTTCAGTTTTGTGCCAACGTGTGCGCCCGTCAAACTTAAAATAATCAGGCCTGTTAAAAGGACCGGCAAAACGTTAGTACTTACCAATAGTACCGCCGCGACACCAAGGGCGCCCCAATAGGAATTCTTCCGGTTAGCAAGAAGGACAAAGGGAATGAGCGTCCCGGCAATGAACGCCGAAGGCTCGGCTAAGGCTAAACCATTCAGATATTTGTAGGGTAAAACCACGAAAAGTAGAAAATAAACAATGAACGATGACGAATTTAGTTTTTCTTCCTTAATCTTGGCCGTAAGAAGCGCCCAGCCCAAAGCTGAAATCAAGCATGAAACCAGGACCAGAATAGTCATAATATCGAAATATGAGGCTCCCGTAACCTTTCTAATTAAAACATTTAGGATCGGAACAACCGGTCCCGTCAAAAATCTAAAAGGAGTCGTGCCTAAATACCAGTAGGGATAATTTGAAGAAAAAGCCGTCAGTCCCCTTTCTCCCAAAAACCTGGCAAGCGCTACGCCTATTGGAATCAGGGAAGTTTGGGTAGGAAACATACAATAAAATTTTAAATTATTAATTTCTAATTCCTAATATCAAATCACGGCCGGAGGCAGGGATAAGTTGTGGGTCTTCGGACTGTATCAAGTCATTGACAGGTTTGGCTGCATCCTGTTCCTGCATTTCAATTTCCTTCACTTTTGGAGGAAATACGAGTAAAGCGGTGATAACACCGCCAAAATAACCAAGAGTAAAGAACGCAAAAATTAATATCATATAAGTAAAAGGTAGAAGAAAAAACCTTCCCGGGCAGAAAGGTTGGGGCGAATTCTCCTATCTAGGGTTTTATCCTATGAAAATTGAGCAGTCAATTGGAACTATATGGATCAAAGATCACCGGCATTGTAGCACTTAGGCTCAACTTGTCAATTTGGCGAAGAAACCTGAAGCCTTACTCTTCCTTGCTTTGCATACCGAGAAGCCAGAGGACGGCCTCTTTTTTATAACGACGATCACCTCTACTATTGATCCGAATTGCGGGAAGTTTTCCCCTTTTCCCCCAACGCTTAATGGTTAATGGCGAAACACGAAGAAGCTCACTGACTTCACGAACAGTAAGTAAATCCGGAAGATCTTCTAATCTGAGTTTCTTTTTAATGCTTTGATCCATTTCTATAGTGTCCCCTGCCTGACGCTTATCTTTCTTAATCAGAAAATATCAAAGTACTGCATGTGTGTCAATAGTCATTTACCAAAAATATGAAGCCAAATTAGAAACCGTAAATCTTTGCGTATTTCTTCCGGAGATAATTGAGATTCACACTTGGATCAAACTTCATTTTGTTTTTCGTGAGTAAATCCTGAAGTGTATATGTTGAGCCATATTTGTGAATGTGATCTTTCAGCCATTTTTCCATTTTTCCGTATTCCCCAATCGCGAGTCCATAATCTACAATCTCCTTTTCCCATTGAGCGCCAAGGAAAGTTCCAAGAGAATAAGTTGGAAAATACCCAACCGATCCCCCGCTCCAGTGAATATCCTGGAGAACTCCATCCGAGTCGGTTTTAGGAGTAATACCAAGATATTCTTTCATTTTTGAGTTCCAAATCTCCGGCAAATCTTTAATCTTTAATCCGCCTTCTATAATCCCCTTCTCGATCTCAAACCTAAGCATGATGTGGAAATGATAAGTGACTTCGTCAGCCTCAACCCTGAGCATGCTCGGAGAGACTTTGTTGAAATATGCGTACACATCTTCTACCGACAGTTTCCTCCCAACTGCTTTTTGAAAATCATTAAGGAAATATTCAATGAAGTTTCTGCTTCTGCCTACAAAATTCTCCCAGAACCTGCTTTGCGACTCATGGATGACCAAGGAACTGCCGCCCTGGATCGGGGTCATTTGGAGAGCAGGATCGCATTGCAGGTCGTACAGAGCATGCCCGAACTCGTGAACTGTGGCAAGAACGCTCCTGGCAAAATCGCGGTCGTGGTACCAGGTGGTTATACGTGTGTCGGTGTTGGCAAAAGATGTGGTAAAAGGATGGGCAGAAATGTCCATTCTGAAATTTTTACCAAAACCGGACCAGAAAAGTTTTAAAATCTTGTCATTAACTTCCGACAATTTTTCCTTATCGTATTTTGCGTTTTCCAAAGGAAGAACCTTTGAATACTTTTTGGAATGAGTAATTTGACTCAAAATATTTTTTAGAGGATCTTTTATTTCGGTGAAGAACGACTCGACATCTTTAGAAGTCAATCCTTCCTCATACTGATCAAGAAGTGCATCATAAGGTGATTTAGTGTAACTTAGATACTCAGCCATTTGGCGGTTCATATCAAATATTTTCGACAGATATGGCGCAAACAGTTTAAAATCATTTGTATCTTTAGCGTTTCTCCAGACAACAGTTGCAGTACTTGTCAGTTTCTCGAATTCTTCAACGAAACTTGGTGGTAATTTTTCGTAGTACTTTAAACTCCGTAAAAGAATTCTGACAACTCCCCCCTCGACGTCGCTCAGGGTCTTCGACCTTTCTGCCTGATGAATCAAGTTAACGAAATTTTTATCCAGGAAAATTTTTTGCCTTAGAGATGAAATCTTGGCAAGTGCTTCTCCGCGCATCCCGGCACCATTTGAAGGCATGTAAGTCTCCAAATCCCAGTGAGCAATACCTGTCACGTAAGAAAGTGCCCAGGGAAGTTTGTAATATTCAATGATCTCTTTAATTTTTTTGTTTTTGAAGACGGGAGTCATATGGAGAATTTAAGCAACATGCTCTTTAAGAGCTGCGTAATATTTTTGAAGATAATCTTCGGCTTTCTGCCAATGTTCCTCCCCTAACCCGGCTTGACCCAGATTCTTTTCAACCTCGGCCAAAACTCTAAGATGAGCCGCTTTGGCAGCCTGAAGAAGAGAAATTCTATAAACCTCGGCCAAGTGCTGCCTGGCAATAATTTCGGCTTCCGAAGCAGAAGCAATAGTATCTTTATCTCCCATCTTTTTGGCAAAGTCGACTTCCATTGAGGCTGCAATCTTGGGTTCGAAGGCAAGTTTAATTTCACCTTTTATCAGTTTATAAAATTTTCTCATACTGTCCTTGGCCTTATCCCATTTCTCATCCTTTTCTTCAGTAATAGCCTCGACCAAATATTTGGCCGCCTCAAAGGCCAGCTTCTTTGAAAGGCCGTATTGTTCTTTAAGATGCTTCATAGCGTAATCCCTAAGTCTCATTCCCGCAGGAACATTGGCAAGTCTCCACCAGGAAAGTTCAAGCTTGGCAGTAATTTTTGGATCAAAGGCAAGATGTTTGACTTCGTCTTCCCCGCCAAACCTCCGGCGCCGCCTGGAGTAATCAATTATGATATCCGCAAGCTTTCTTGGAGTCATGTCGGGCAAATGGTCAACTTCCCAATGAAATTCGGCATAATTAAGTTGCCAAAGCAAAAACCCCGAAGTTCTCTGCTCCCCCGAGGTTCTAATGTATAAATCGACATCGGGATATGGCTGATCACCATTATCAAGATATGAACCGAAAAGTTTTTCTGTAACATCCTCGGGTTTAACACCGTCTTTGATGATTTTACGTGTAGCCCTGACTATTTCATCTCTTCCCCCATAATCAATAGCAACGTTAACTACGTGGGATTTATTATTTTTGGTTTTTGCCTCAATTCTTTTAATATAGAGGGCCAGACTTTTGGGAATTCTGTCCTTTCTGCCCAAATGAACGAATCTGACGTCATCCTTCTTGGATTCTTTCTCAATTACCGAGACCATTTTCCAATAAAGTTTCATTAAGTATGCAAGCTCTTTCGGGGATCTGTCCCAATTTTCTGTAGAAAGTCCCCAAACAGTAAAAGTGTGAACTCCCCAGACGCGCGAGGCTCTGGCAATGTTGAGTCCCGCTTCAAAACCTGCTTTATGACCTTCGAGAGTCGGTAAACCGCGGGACCTGGCCCAACGACGATTACCGTCAAGAATTATGGATATATGATTAGGCACAATTGTGCCTTTGGGTAAAATAATATTTTTAGGTTCTTTCATGCTTGAAAGTATACCACATTAGTCTCCACGGTTACCCTAAAACCCACGCAGAAAACTATAGCATGAAATCTCCGCGGACTAATAATCCGCGGTTACTCACCTAAGTGAGATTACATACGGGTTCAATTCCTCCGTAAACTAAAAGTTTACGGTTTTCTTGAATCCTTTAATAAAACAACAAAAAAAGTTAAAATACCGGCAATGGCAAACAAAGAAACGCTTTTACAGGCTCTTATACGGCCAAAATTGATAGAACTGGGGGGTAAACTCGATTTTTGGAAACAGAAAATCAACGTTCAGGAAGGTGAAGATTGGGTCACCCCCACATCCCTCACTCTGGAAAAATTTCTGGAACTCCGCCCGTGTCCGGCTTCAGCCGATGAGGTCACTACCTATGGAATTGCCTGGGAATTTATTTGGGGAGAAAAGCCGCCGGAAGTTGTGACAAAAGCAAGGGGAAAACTGCTCGAAAAAGCCGTTGGCGGAGGAAGACTGGAACCAAACGAAGAATTGTGGCTAAAATTGATAATGGTTGATACTGATTTATTCTAACTTAATTCACTGAGTCTTCAGGCCTTACATCAACATTTATAATAAACTCCTCAAGTTCCTCAACCACTTTCACCGTTCCATCCAAGTTGTCCATAGCTGCAAAAACCTTGCCACGCCTATCGGGTGTGTCTGAATCCATTTCAGCATTTCCATGAAACGTGATCAAGGGAACATCCCATCTTTCCAAAACTCCGGCTTCTATTAGACCGTTTTTAATAAGATCAATATCACTTTTAAGAATTAACTGGGATACCGTATCCCCGTTTTCAATGCCACGAAGAAGTTCTTTTTTATTTTCCTCAGGAACAGCAACAACCACCATCTTGTTATATCTTTCCTTCATATGAGCCTAAATATACAACTAACTTATGAGGGTTGAAAGGACTTTTCTTCCTAAAACCGCATCTTTCAGTAGGCCAGGACTGTTGCCGTTAATTATCAATGTTTCAATACCGGTTTCTTTTGCCAATTTTAAACTCTCCTCTACTTTGTGAAGCATCCCGCCGGTAACATCCACACCACTTGCACCAATTATTGACGATTTGAGAGATTTGAAGTTTTTATCTGTAATTACCGGAATTGTTTTCCCTTTTTCGTCGTACACCCCGTCAACATTTGTTACATAAATAATTCTTATTTTGTAGTTCTTTAAAAGTTCTTTGGCTAAAATAGAAAGCACTTTTTCTGTCGAAAAAATGGTGCATCCGATTTTTTTATCGATGATCACATCCCCGTGGACAACTGGGATGGAACCGATTTGAAGTGCTATTTTAATAGGATCAATATATGATTTAGTGTATACCTTAGTATCAGAAATCAGGAAACTTGCAGGAGAAAATGGAAAAACAGGAAGTTTTTGACTGACAAATTCTTTAATTACAATATCATTAAGCCACCGGGCGGCTTCTTCGGTCACACTCATTCCAAAAAGGCTTTTCTTATTGATAAGACCCTCCTTTGTTTGGTAGATTGAAGCGGGTGTGTGGGCAAAACTTCCGGCACCATGGCCGACGATAATTTTCACCCCGGTTTTCTTCAGTGCCGAGTCAATCTCCTTCGCCAAACGGGTTATGTTTTCTTTGCGCACCACATATTCCTTACTTTTATCCGTAATAATACTTCCGCCGAGTTTAATTAAAATTAGTTTTTTCATGAATTCATTGAGTATAACTTCTCCAAATTGAATTTTGTAAAAGTTACTAAATTATCACTAAATTTACCAAAATCCGGTCCACCAATCTCACCCAGAACTTTCTTAACCCCAAATCTAATATTTTTTGAGGCTTTCAGGAAAAAGTCCGGTGAAATCCAGCCTATTACATCTATTTCCGTATTTGGTTTGATGGTATTCAGAAATAGTTGCGGGTCTTTGCATTTTATTTGCAAAACACTGGCCAGACAACTTTCCCTGAATTTTGTTTCACCTATAAAGGACTGCGATAAATCTAATTCCAACAAACTTTGTATTTGATCATCATCAAGGCCGAACTCTTCATATAGACCTCGAAAAAACGTATCTACCCAATGTTCACCTATTTCCCTGGTTTCCGTAAAAAGTCCCAATTGATCAGGCTTTCTCAGCGAACCTCTCCCATAGGCGGTTTCTTTATCGTGCTTCTCTCTGGTAATAAGAAGCCGGCCAATGGGATCAAAAATAAATACTACCACGCCGGAATGATTGTATAACTCAGCCACCACTTCGGTTGGAGTTGTCCTTTTTTCCATGGGGGCATTTTAACACTCAACTCCCATCAGGAACAAATATCTCCGGTCTGGCTACGACACCCTGAAGGCTAAGCTGGTCGACAAGCCTTCCCAAACCGTTTGGGGTCAAAAATTCGTAATCCCAATTAACCAGGAGGTCAATACCGATAAATCCGGCGGGGTCATTCTGACTATCTATAAGTTTTCGCCCGGCTTTTAGATCAGCAAGAATACCAACTATTTCAACCTTCTTCCCCTGAAACTCAGTTCTAAAAGTCTCAGGAAAAACACTGAGGCCACTTAAATCCTCTTCAGATAACCCTTTGGCCTGAAGTTCATTTATCATCCATCCCCCCAGAGACACTTTTGGATCCACTTTACCATGGATGGTATCAAAACCGGTTTTTTCGTTGCCCGAAAGAAATATGTCTCCGGTTTTATTGAAAACAAATACATAAGTTTCAATGTCACTAAGTACTTCACGCTCACCGGTTTCTTCCCTTGCCAACAAAAATTCAGTTTCAAGTGCTACCATGATATAGTATTAGTCACCAATATGAAAAAAAACCCATGGGTTCGACAAGCTCACCACTCGCTAAATGCTCGCACGTCTGAATCACAAAGCTCGGGCTGGTTTGAGTCAATTTATAGAGAACTAGCACTTCCTCTCACTAAATTTGTAATGAAAAGAATCGGGGCGGATAAAAGCGAAGTTGATGAGATCGTTGAAGAAACTTTTGTAGCTGCCTGGAGAGGCTGGAATACTTTTAAGCATAAAAGCAGTTACTTTACTTGGCTTTGTAGAATTGCACTCAATAAGACCGCAGATTATTACCATGATCAGGTAAACAAAAAATCAGGCATCATTGTTCCTCTGATTGAGGCTATGACCAAGACGGATAAAAAATCCCTCTCCCCTGAGGAAGATCTGGCTCTAAAAGAGCTCAGAAAATCCGTTAACGATTGTTTAAACCTTCTGCCGACAGAAAAAAGGAGACTCCTTTGGTTCAGATATTGGGCAGACATGTCCTACGATGAAATTTCAAAGATAATGGGTATCAGCAGGCGCGCTGTTGAGGGCCAGATATACCGCGCCAAGCATGAGTTTGCAAAAATCTGGACTTCAGAAACGAAATAATCATTTTTATCATGCCCAAGAAATAATATGTTCATTTCTTTGCTTCTTGCAAAGGTGTATGTCAATTTCTTGCTTCTCCAAGCAAACATAATATTCATTCTTTGCATGCCCAAAGAATGAATTCAAGAAAAGGCACCGCCGAGTAAAATTTAGACTGAACTTTCATTTGCCCATGTTTTGTCTCTCGAACTCCTCGGTCAAGCCTTCGTCGGACCTTCGGACTTTTGAAATGTATTCGCAAACTCCAATTCTAGTAAATTTTACAGACGGTTATGCCAGGCAGATAGGACCCACTATATTTTTTAGCCTGAAATGAAGCGAACGAACACGTCTCGAAATTGCGATAGTCCGAGGCGAGTCTACCGAGCCGAGTTTGAGACAAATAGCGTGAGAGGGCGAAATGGCTGGCTAACAAAATATTCGTGGGCGTCCTTCTTTCTCCAAATTCTTAGACGAGCAAGAATTTGGATATTATTGTTTGAAAAACGACGACTTGTATATTCAGCGACTTAATTTGTAAAGAAACAGTTTTACCGGGAAGACGATAACTGCATTGAAAATGCGCCCGACGCGTCTAGGCTCGGTAAAAAGCCTCCAGAGCCACTCTAGACCAATATCCGCCATCCATTTGGGCGGAAGGCACACTTGACCCGCAACATAGCGGAAAGCCCCTCCAACAGCCATAGCTCCGCCGATACTTAATTTTGAATAGTTGTCGTGAACCCAAATCTCCTGGTTCGGATTACCAAAAGCAACAAACAGGAGTTGTGGAGAATACTTATTAATTCTGTCAATTGCATCTTTAAGTAACTTTTTATCAATTTCTGTAACAGGCTCCCCGTCTTTATCCAGTCTTGGCCCCCGTGCATATTCAATTTTTAATTTTAAATTTAAAATTATTAATTTTCTTGCTGTTAACTCCGCTTCGTTCCCCAACCCTCCCAGTAAAAAAACTCTCCAACCTTTACCGGCGGCAAGTTTAACTAACTGATCAAAAAGCTCTCTGCCTTTAATAATATTAAGACCCGGCATCGCAATTTTTAAACCAACACCGTCCGGTATTGCCAAATCGGTTCCGTTAAGAGCGTTTTTCAAGTTTTCATTCCTCTGAGCCATTAAAATGATCTCAGGATTAGGGGTAAGAATATAAAATTTCTGATTATGGGATATCAAACCCTCCACTCTTGGTAGCACCTCGGACAACTGAGTGCTACTAACGTGAATTCCCAGGATTTGTCCGAATTTAAGGGCATTAATATTATATTTTTTGCTATCTTTCTTCATAAAAATATTGCTTTTAACTTATAATTTATCGATATATCTTTATTAGCCTCACTATTACCGCAGACCAATATAACTTATATTTATTAAGAAATAAAAATTTAAAAATTAAAAATTTACTATATTACTACAGGTATGTAATTTATAATTTATAATTCGTAATTTTGACTGTATTGTGTATATTTATTGTCCAATTTTTATGCATTAGTTTAATGGACTTATCCTCAATCGACTCACAATTCTTATGGATAAAATTGGCTATTATTATAAGTACTAATTATTAGGAATTTTATTCTTGAAAATTATTTAAAAATAGTAATTAGAAATTAGGAATTCGTAAACTTATAATATGCCAATGTTCCGGCTTTCCCTATTATCCTATAACACCTCCTACAATTTGCGAAACGAGTTTTATATATTTTCCTCTAACCCCTTGTTGTTACACTTCTTTTCCAAAGTTCAATGTTCTCAAGTACTAACCCCGTTCCTCTAACAACACAAAGCAGCGGTTCGTCGGCAACATGAGCAGGAACTCCTGTCTCTGTAGTAATCAGTTTATCAAAATTCCGGAGTATTGAAGTACCGCCGCTCATGATTATTCCTTTATCAATAATGTCGGCCGCAAGTTCGGGGGGTGTATCCTCCAAAACTCCTTTGACAGCACCGATAATCTGCATCAAGACAGGTTTTATTGCCTCAGTTACCTCGGTTGAGGTGATAATTACTGTCCTTGGCAGGCCAAAAACCAGGTCACGGCCGGAAATCTCAAGTTTTTCAACCTTAGAACCGGTGGTTGCGGAACCAATTTTGAGCTTAATATCCTCTGCCGTTTGATCCCCTACTATTAAATTGTGTTTCTTTTTGAGATAGCTTTGAATTGCCTCGTCTATCTTATTTCCGGCGACGCGGACTGATTTATGGGTGACAACTCCCCCCAGAGAAATTACAGCAGCCTCAGTTGAGCCTCCGCCGATGTCCACAATCATGTGTCCTGAGGGGGCTGAAACGGGAATTTGGGCGCCAATTGCCGCAGCCAAAGGTTCATCAATAAGGTATGCATGTCCGGCCCCTGCCGAAAGGGTGGCATCCAAGGCGGCTCTTCTTTCAACCTGGGTGCAACCGGCAGGCACACAAACCATAACATTGGGTTTAAAAAGCTGGAAACGGCCTATGACCTTACCAATGAAATACCGAAGCATCGCTTCCGTTACCTGATAATCGGCGATTACTCCGTCCCGCATCGGGCGGCTGGCAATAAGCGCCTCCGGAGTCCGTCCGAGCATGTGTTTGGCCTCTTCTCCGACTGCAACCACTTTGCTGTCTTCGGCTGAAATGGCCACAACTGTAGGCTCATTTACGACAAGGCCCTCACCCGCTACCCAAACCAATGTATTGGCAGTACCCAAATCTATAGCTATATTCTTTCTCCACATGTTAATCGGATTATATCAGATTCACAAATACTCCAAGTTATAACTTTGAGACAAAAATGCCATGTCAGGCAGTTCTTTGCTATAATGCACTCACATGACAAGAATCAGAGTCATCTTTTTTCTGATCACCCTAATTGTGGTGGGAACCGTGGGTCTTTTCGTTTCCTATTATGCCCGGGGTTATAAACTCGACCTAAGGACATTTAAGTTTCAACCCAACGGTATTTTAGTGCTTAAATCCGAGCCTGACGGAGCCTCTGTTTACATTAATGGCGAGCTCAAAACTGCGACAAATGCGAGCATTTCCATTTCCCCTGGAACTTATGACGTGGAAGTGCGTAAAGATGGCTATTTCACCTGGTACAAAAGACTGACTATTGAGAAAGAAATAGTTACCGAAGCAGATATATCGCTCTTCAAGGACGTGCCTTCTCTTTCTCCTGTTACTTCAACGGGTGCCATAAACCCTGTTATGTCGGAGGACGGTTCAAAAATCGTATTCAGTATTCTTCCGTCAAAGGATACCGGCAGTGAACAGACAGGTCTTTGGGAATTAGATACATTTAGTCTTCCCCTAGGATTTGGCGCCGGACCGAGAAAAATCACTGACGGAGATATGACCGGTGCGAGCTATATATTTTCACCCGACGGCAAGCAAATTCTTTTGACAATATCAAACGGTAGCTATCTAATCGATACAGGATCATTAACGGCACAAAATCAAAGAGTAAATATTGCCTCCAAGAAGGACGTAACTCTAAATACCTGGAAAGCCGAAAAAGAAGCAAAAAACCAAGATTTGATCAGGAACTTCCCTCCGGAATTATCCGATATTTTATCAAGGAAATCTTCAAATTTTGTTTTTTCACCGGATAATAATATGATTCTTTATACCGCCAGCTCTTCGGGTACTTTACCTGAAGGGTTGGTCAGACCGCTTCCGGGAGCATCAACCCAACATCAAGAGAGGGATATCCAAATCGGTCACACATATGTTTACGATATCAAAGAGGATCGGAATTTCCTGATTACAGATCAACCCGTTACTATCGATAATATAGATAACCCTCAAACAGGAGCACTTCGCTGGATGTCTACAAGTAAACATTTGTTACTTTCTCAAAACGGACAAATTGTGGTAATGGATTATGACGGAACAAACCGCCAAGTAGTCTATTCAGGTTCTTACGTCACCCCTTCGGCTTTCCCATTTTCAAATGCAACAAAACTTCTGGTCCTGACAAATCTTGGAGCCTCCCTGGCAACCCCTAACCTCTACACACTGACAGTAAAGTAAACAGCTTCATGGTATAATTTCAGAGTAATCGAGCCCTCGTAGCTCAACGGATAAGCCGCTTTCGCGTCTTGCTTCTCGCAAGGCTCGAAGTAAGCAAGCTTGTCGGTTGGCTATTTCGGCTATGAGCCCTCGTAGCTCAACGGATAGAGCAAACCCGTCCTAAGGGTGAGATGACAGTTCAATTCCGTCCGAGGGCACAGGGAGAATAAACGGGGTGTAGTGAATCGGTATCACGTTACGTTCGGGACGTAAAGACACTGGGTTCAATTCCCAGCACCCCGACTCAATCTTTTTTACACTTCTTCCTTGGAGTAAATGAGGCGGTCCATGCCGCTCTCGTAGTCAAAAATTTCGCCGCCGTTAAAGATTAATCCCAATTCTTTCTCTGCAGATTCCAAAGAGTCCGATGCGTGGATTATGTTTTGAGAACCACTCATGCCAAAATCCCCCCGGATTGACCCCGCCTCAGCTTCCCTCGCTTTTGTAATTCCCACAATTTTTCTGACGGCCGCGATAGCATCGAGTCCTTCCCAGACCATGGCAACTACAGGAGTCCAGCGCATAAAGTTTTTAAGATCGTTAAAAAACGGCTTGTCCTTGTGGTGCGCGTACCAGCTATCTAACATTTCATTGGTCATGGTTATCATCTTAAGTCCGACCAGTTTAAGCCCTTTTCTCTCAAACCTGTGCATTATCTCGCCCACAAGTCCTCTTTGAAGTCCGTCCGGTTTAATAAGTACGACTGTTCTTTCCATATTATTATGCATGATCTACAATCTCAATAATTGTACAAATTTTTTCTCATCTTTGTAAGGGCCGATTATTGCCAAATTTAATTTCTCCGGAACAAAAAGTTTTTTGGCTTCAGAAATAATATCTTGGATCGTGACTGCTTCGACTTTCTTGTAAATTTCCTCCGGAGTCAAAACTTTTTCCAAAAAGAGATGTTGTTCACCGTAAAACCCGCTGACATCGTGCGTATCCTCAAGCGCCAGGGCCAAATTGCCTTTGAGAAAACCTTTGGCCTTGGCAAGTTCCTTAGTTGTCACAGGATATTTTCCTGAGGCCAAACCGTAACACTGATCCAATATTACCTTTACCGCTTCGTCAGCTTTCTCTACATTCACTCCCGCATATGTTCCCATGTACCCGGTTTCCTGATATCTTTCCGGGCTGGTACGCACGGAATAAGCCAATCCGCGTCTTTCTCTTACTTCTATAAATAGCCTGGAACTCATTCCCCCGCCCAAAATGACAGACAGGAGACTTTGAGCATAGCGTTTTTCGTATCCTCGACCTTCGCTCATAAATCCTAAAACAAGATGGGCTTGTTCGCTCTTCTTTGTCTGAAGCTTAATTTGAGGTTTGGTTTGAGATACTTTAAAAGCCTGGCCTTTAAAGGTGACACCCCTAAGGGATGTCAGGGAGCTAAAATATTTTTTGACCAAATCGATTACTTTTTTCTCATCAACACCACCAGCTACGGTCACAAGCATGTTTTCCGGATGATAATGTACCTTACGATAATCCAAAAAGTCTTCTCTCATTATTCCACGAACTGTTTTCTCGGTTCCTGCCGTATCGCGTCCTAAAGAGCTTCCTTCAAAAGCCAGTTCCTCAAAAACATCTCCAATATGCATCATCGGAGTATCTTCATACATTTTGATTTCCTGGATGATTGTTCCCTTTTCCCTTTCGATCTCGTCAGATTTAATAAGAGGATTTAGAACCATATCGCTTAGCACATCAAATGCAGTTTCTAGGTTTTCCTTACTGGCTTTGATATAGAAGTTGGTCCAATCTTTGCTTGTAGCAGCGTTGAATTCCCCGCCGATAGCATCCACCGCCTGGGAAATGTCGCGGGCAGTCGGGCGTTTGGAACTTCCCTTGAAAACCATATGCTCCAAAAAATGGCTGATTCCTCCTACTTTTTGATCTTCGTTGCGGCTTCCGGTTTTGACCCAAATTGTTAAAGTAATAGATTCAAGACTCGGCATGGGAACGGTTACAACCCGGAGTCCCGAGGCTAAAGTGTGAAGCTTAAAATCCATATTCAAAAGTATACCACAAGAAGCTAAAAAACTTGACTTAGGCTTAATTATGGGGTACACTCGCGCCTTAGTTTAATTCAGAGGCACGTTAACATGCTTTGATGTAGTGGAGCACCCCGAGGTGCCCTTTCCAGGACGCCTCTGTGTGCTCTACTCACTTAAATCATATTTAAATAAACCTTGAAAGGAGGTTTAAATGGGAAACAAACTGTCTAATTTTGTAAGAGCAAATCGGATAGTGACTGATGAAGCGATTCTTGCGTCATTAGTGGAATACGATCCATTTTGGGATGACAGGATTATCGGCCGCATTCGGCGCCTAACAGCCCAAAATGTTCCAGTAAAACTGGATGAGGTGGTCCGGGACGTTGTTGGAACCAATAGTCCATTTGAGGCTCCTCAAAAACCGTCCCTACCTGAAGAAAATCCGACAGCTAAAGAACCCGGCAAGTTGAAATCCTGGTTTCAAGGCCAGCGCGAAAGGTTTGACCGAAGGAAACTCTTTTCCAACAAGTGGTTGACGATTGGGACTGGAGTAATCTTGATAATCGTTATACTGGTGGTGGCAATTTTGCTCTTTGGGAATTCCAATCCCGGAACAACATACTACGCCGCAACTCAAGTGCCGCAATCGACACCAATAGTTCAATCCATACCAACCACCTCTGCACCGGCTTGGGTCGCCCCACCGATAACTATACAGCCCACAACAAGCACAAGTCTTCACGGCCTGAATTTGAAGATTAATCTTCTAAGCCTGGGGTTCGTAGCGCTAATTTTATTCAGTCTGCTGGAGAGTGTGGCACGGGGGGACTTTATACTACTGGATTTCTTTGCCACATGGGGCTTGGTCGCGCTTTTTGAGTTCGGGCAGATCTATCATAACTATTCCACCTGGACCTGGGGCGTATTCTTTGGGGTCGGCATGCTCGGAATGATCATTGCGACTATTTGGAATCCATCCGAGGAGAATGAACCCAAATGGTGGAACAGAATCGATACCACCCATTGGTACGTTGTAGGGCTGGCTCTCATTATTATTTATCTGATGAGATCAACTGCCATACCCTATCCAACGTATATACCGATCATCATCCCAATTTTGGCGACAATAGTCGGCATTGGAAAGGAAATTTTCCGGCAGGTGATGTTCAGCCTTTTAGCAATAGCGATCGGGATCGTCCCTGCGGTTTTGCAAACCCCAGTTGCCCTGGCACTAGGACTCGCAGCAGAAGTCATTATAGCTGCAGCCGCAGCACACCAAGGCTGGATCACAACCCGCGGTACTGCTCATCCAATTAATATTGGCGGGAGGGAGTTCCAGCTCTTTTTGGACTGGGATGTCGTTCTGTTCTATATCGCCGAGGTTGTACTCATCGGATATGCCTTGTACGGCAATTACGTCTTACTGGCTATCCGGAGATAACAAAATATACATCAAAGCATCTCCCCCGTGAGATTTTTCCATAAAATCGGAAAAAATATCTCACGGGGGCTTCACTTCGATATCAAATCGTTTGACGTCGAAGAAAGCAAGTTCTTTAACTTAATATCCGTTTTGTTCAAACCAGATGGAGGTTCATAATGAACGATTTCAAATCTAAAATGCGCCAGGAGTGGAAACCTCAGCCGATAAAACAGCAGCTTTACCAGTTTATCGGGCTTTTGGTTATTGTTGCAGATGTAATCCTGGGCATCAAGTTCGGCATAATCGTTGCTATGGTTTTTGCGGGTTTTTTCTTCGTGATCAGCATTATTTCACTAATCGCCCAAAGAAAACCACAACCTAAAAAAACCGAGAAGGAGATCACATGATCGAATTTTTGCAAACTGTAGCTACCAACTTTTTAAAGGCAAATGAAACGATGATCATCGTTCAGATAGCAGCGATCGTTGTGATATTTATTTGCCTGGCAGCATTAAAAGTACCGGAATCGGCTTACAAAACTGTTGGCGTTGTGATCGTCCTGGGCAGCGGTGGGCTTATGATTTTTTTGGGCGTTGGCGGTTGGATTCTATTCGGGATTGAACTCCTAATATCCTTAATTGCCCTTGCGATCCATAAAGATTACACAGTCAAAACCCCACTGCACATTGAGGCTTATTCGATCGGTCCTGATGGACGTCAGGTTCACATTGCTGCCAATTCAGGCACCTTTGTTGGCCCGGGCCAATACGCTCCTGATAATGTCAAGTTGACTGACGGAGTCAGTAGGGGTGCAGCCAAACTCGCCGGGCACAGTTCGAAAGAATATCCATCGCTTCGCGGACCCGATGAGTGGTGAATCAGTGCCGGTGCGGAAAGAAATTTTAATCCTGATCTGGAAGGAGAAAATTATGTTAACCAAATGGTTCCATCGAAAACCAAAACCCGCCCCGATTCCAGAGGTTGAATGCCCAGTTACAGTCGGACAGCACCTCAAGGTTGTTGATGGAGTCGTTTCCGAGATTGTGTCGATCGATGCCAAAAGCGAATGGTCAGACTCGTGGGCGTGCCAGAGCAAAGCAATTGTCGGGCTTCCTGTCACAGCCAGAAATATCCGGGTTATTCCAGTCGTAAGTGGCAAATACGGTGTCACAGGTTACTGTGTTGTTTATGACTTTCCCAACGAAAGGGAAATTCTGATTCAATTTGACAACAAATACCGTTATCACTACACGGATAGCTATGGCAGGGATTTGTACGTAACAGCTTACATTAACAAAGTAGAGACCAATTAAGATCAATAAGAGCAGCGTTCACCCACAAGGTGATTAACCCAAAAGGAGCTGCTCTATTTTTTTGGCTTACATCCTTTCAGGAGAAGCAATCCCAAGAAGTTTGAGTCCGTTTTTTAACACTTGCCCTACCCCAAAAGTCAAAGCAAGCCTGAATTCTTCGTTATCCGAATCCAGTATTCTATTAGTATTGTAGAAGTTATTATATTTTTGCGCCAAATCGTATAGGAAGTTGCAAAGAAGGTTTGGAGAATAAGTTTTGACAGCTATTTGGATTACTTCCTGGAACTTAATCAGACTCCTGAGAACTGACAATTCTTCATTGTTCAATTGTAAATTTATTGGAAATTGGAAATTGGAAATTGGAAATTCCGCCTTGCGCAGAACAGAGTTCGTGCGGGCGGTCGTGTATTGAAGATACGGTCCGGAGTTACCTTCAACTGAAACAGATTCATTTATATCAAAAGCCATATCCTGAAGCCTCCCTACTCTCAAAATACTATATTTAACAGCCCCCACTCCCACCATTTCCGAAATTTTATCGAGTTCTTTTTGGCTAAAGTCCGATCCATCCATAATCTTTTTGACTTTTGCTTTGGCCAAGTCCAAAAGTTCATCAATATAAATCACATTTCCAAGTCTTGAGCTCATCTTTCCTTGTCCTTTAAGACTCATATAACCGTAGGCCAAATGGACAAAATCCTCAATTTTTCCGATTCCAAGCTGTTCGCAAACCGCAAATACTTGCTGCATGGCCAACGACTGTTCTGGTCCAATTACCCAGAAAAGTTTATCCGCTTTAAAAGTATCCATTTTAAGTTTGGTCAGAGCCAAATCCTGGGTTATATAAAGCGCCGTACCGTCAGACTTCATGACAATCGTGTCGGGAAGTTTATATTTGGCTAATTCTGTTACAACTGCCCCATCGTCAAGTTTTTTGAAAATTCCCTTCTTTAGTCCCTCTTCAACAAATTTTTTGCCTTGTCTGTAATGTTCGTGCTCATGCCAAACCTTATCCCACTTATTTCCCAATCTCTTAAGTGTCATTTTCTGACCTTGATATGAATATCCCAGAACCGTTTTCCATAAAGCCCATGTAATTTTATCTTCCGCTTCCCAATCAACAACAAGTTTTCTGACTTTTTCTTCGATATTTTTATCAGACTCAAAGTCTGTCGTCCCCTTGACATAGAGTTGGTCAACAAATCTGTCCGGCCTTAGATTCAGATCTTTTGGAGTCTGCCATTCGTCTTGATGATCAAACCAGTAAGTAATATCCGCCTCCTTGCCTCCGTCCTTTTTGGCAAATTTAAGATATCCCCACATAAGTTTGGCAATAGCAATTCCCCTATCATTATCGATACAGTCCCTGGTAACCTTATAGCCGCAAGCTTCAGCAATATTAGCTATAGCCATACCCGTGACGTTATTCCGAAGGTGTCCGAGGTGCATGGCTTTATTTGGATTTGGACTGGTATGTTCAATTCCCCAGGTTTTTCGTTTGCCAATATCTGAAATCCCGTATTTTTCTTTTGCCGACTCAATCTGCATCAAACTGTTAACCAGTACATCTTTTTTTAGCCAAAAATTGATAAATCCGGGGCCGGCAACTTCAATTTTTTCCACTATTTTTGAAATCTCCGGGTGACTCTTTAAGGAATTAACTATTATCTCGGCAAACTCTCTGGGGTTTTTGATATCAGCAATTGACGGCTTACCTGCTCTCTCTTTTACAACATGCAGTTTTCTTTTTGGATCAGCAAAAACCGCCATCGCCACATTAGTGGTGTAATCACCAAAGACCCCGTCACCGGGAAACTCGAGATTAACTTCCTTTGCATCAGTTATTCCCTGTAAAACTTTTATTATTTGGTCTTTAATCATTAAAGTTATTATAGCCTTTTATGATCTGTATAAAAATCTTTGTACATTTTTCGATCTTGTTCAAATAACAAAACTCGTTTGCCTTGTGCATCATTTTCGTCTCCCCCGGCCCAAAAATTACTGTTGGAACTCCCTTTTGGGTAAAAAACGGCATATCGGTTGAGCCAGGAAATGCCACAAACTTAACTTTTGCGGCTTTTTTTAATATTTTAGCTATAACAGCCTCTTTATCTGTAAAGCCGAATGCAACCGGCGGATACAGATATTCCACCTTCCCCAAGTCTCTGATGGTCCTTTTAATCTCCTTATAGGCCAGGTCATGCATTTCCGGAATAGTTCTTATATCAAAAGTCGCATCACATTTATCCGGGAATTTGTTGGGTACAGTTTCGTTCCCAGCCTTAATGGATGTGACTAAACCGATCGTGGGAGATCCCAAGGTCTGATTCTTGTATCTCTTTTTCCATGACTTTCCCAATTTTTCAAGCTTCGTCACTATGTTATACATCTTGATGACAGAATGCTTCCCGAGCTTAATCGGCTTACTGCCATGTCCGGATTCACCAACCGTGGTAATTTTCAAAAAGAGATTACCTTTATGGGCCAGGCCGATACAATCCAGGCCTGTAGGTTCACAAACAATTGCTGATACGCTTTTATATGCTTTCAAATACTTTGCACTTAAGAATTTAACTGTTTCATTTGTTCCGTGGCCATCGACCTCCTCTCCCACTGTAAAGGTAAGAATAATATCGCACTCAGGTTTTTGAACCGATAACTCTCTAGCCAATTGTAGAAGCACTGCAACCGATGATTTGTTGTCACTGGCCCCAAGACCGTAAATCTTTCCATTTTGATTCTTTCCCGAAAATGGATCCTCATGCCAAAGTTTAATATCTCCCGTGCTCACAGTGTCAACGTGGGAATTAAACACGAGACATTTATTACCATCCACCCCTTTTATAAGCACGACGACATTACCCTTAACCGGTATGGGCTTAAGGCCGTAAGAGGCCAGGAGATTCAGAATAAACTTCTGAATCTCCCCCTCTTCTCCTGTTACCGATTTAATTCGGATCAACTTTTTAAGTATTTCCATTTGGTTATCTGTAACAACCACCCACTTCAGACTTCGTCTCCTTAATCGTAACAGGTGTATCACAACAGATCTTACCTTGGTTTTTGGCCTCAATAAACTTTGGACAATGAACACACTCCCCAAATACCTCAAGGGGTAAAAGATCTGAATCTGTAATGACTTCAGCGCCGTTATCCAGAAATATCTTTAGACTTTTATCGTTACAAAGCGCAAAAAGTTTTGAATCCGGAAATATTTCTTTAGCTGTTGCGATTAGTTCTTTAACAACTTTATGACCAAATCCATGTTCCCTTTTTCCCGGATCCACAATGACCGCTCCCAGCTCTTTCCAATTATCAGGCCAGTTAAAAGTGACTGCACCAAAACCGGCAATCTCCCCTTCCTGATTTAAAACAAGAACACCTTTGCCCTCCATGAGATATTTCAAAATCTCATCGGGACTTTTTGGAAGCATTGAATTAGACTCTAGTGTCCAATCCGATATTTTTTTAGCGATTTCTTCTTTTTCCATATTTATCACCTCCTTTCGACTACGCTTAAGGTTTTACGACCTTCGGGGCACAAAAAAGCCCCTCCAATTCCCGAGAAAAATCTCAGAAACTGAAGGGGCCTTTCAAATTTCAGGCTGTACCACCCTTTTTCGATTATTTTCACAAAAAAACCGCCTAAACGCGGTTCTTGGAATCAGGAAATAATCCTTATTGATTCAAGAGCTTTGTTTCCAACACTCTCTAGCTTGCTTTTACGGTAAGCTCCCGTCAGTCATTTTGGACTGCTACGTGCCTGGATCGCGACTCCAGGTGGTGTATTTGTTAAACTGTCAGAGGTAATTATATATAAAGTGTCAAGTTTTTGTCAAACTTGACACACTCCCGCCTTTTGGGCGTAAGATGATTATTTGATGACACACGAGATTTTCTTTCCCAATTTACATAGAGATCCTCCACCCTTATCCAATGAAATACAAAAAGTGACTCTACTGGAAGACGGAGGTTGGAAAGCTGTAATTGAATGTCCGAAAACAGACCAGGACGAATTTGATAACGACTACCAGATGTTAAGCTTGGGTGCCGGAATCAATGAACGAAGAAGGCAGCAAATGCTTCGCCGCATGGGAATATAATTTAGATGTATAACTAGCCTCAGAAGTTAAACCAGCCCATTTTTCCAGTCTTCTTTAATTCACTTTCCACATTTTAGTTCCGTCTGTAACCATCTCCACATCGCCTTCCGTGTCGGTTCTATAAACCTCTACTCCGTATTTAGATAGTATGTCTAAAATCTCCGGCCGAGGGAAACCCCAGGAATTTTTGCCGACAGAAATTACCGCCACTTTAGGCATAACAGCCTTGATGAGATTTTCAGTCAATCCGTTGTTGCTTCCATGATGAGGTATTTTGATATAGTCCAGCCCTTTGATTTCGCTCAGGGTTGATAACCTGTCGGAGACTTCCGGTGGCATATCGCCGGTAAAAAGTCCTGAGAATTTTTTGAAGCTAAGTTTATAGACAATTGAATACAGGTTGGTTTCACTGGTAATGCTATATTTTGCCAATTTATCCCCTTCGTTTTTAACAGTCAGTATGTTCAACAGTTCTTCAGTCGGATTTTCTATATCTAAATATATCATACCCAACCTAAGCCTTAAGCCTTCCATCGGATTGATAACAGGTACACCATGACCCCCCACCTCTTTTTTTAGCACTTCATAAACTTGAGTGCCAGGATCGATCGGATTTATCAAGATTTCACCGACATTATAATTTTTAATCACACCGGTCAGGCCTGTCGAATGATCTGCGTCGGGATGGGTAGAAATAATGAGTTCAATGTTCCTGTCCCAAAAGGGCATATATTTACCAAGACAATTCAGAACACTTTTATCAGGACCTCCATCGGTTAAGATTTGAGTGGACCCGTAAGTTATCAAAATCGCATCCCCCTGTCCGACGTTACAAGCGATAATATGAAGATTCCCGTCGGGAAGTTGAGAAATGGCGATAATAACTCCCGCAAGGAATAACAACATAACTCCAAAGATGTATTTCCAAAAGCGCATGTTAATTTTATGTTCAAAATGCAAAGTTCAAAATTTTTAACTTTTCACTTTTAACTCTTAACTAAAAACTGACACTATCTTGCAAAACCACCAAAGCAACGGATAGCTCACAAGAAGTATAAATCTTCCTAAAAATGGCCACATTAAGCCCACCACTCCCCCCAAACTTCCCAGAATCATAACGAAAGGGACTGTCCAGAGAACCAAAACATTGATAAGCGGTGACCATATGTTAAATTGCCCGAATGTAACAAAAAGTATCGGAGATAATCCGATTTGTGCCGAAAGTGAAATCGACAAGCTTTCCTTCAAAACCTCAGGAATGAACTTTAATAGCCTTTCAATCCTCTTATTAAATAACATTATCGAAGCTATTGACACAAACGACAAGGCAAAACCAATATCTGTTAACCAATCGGGCTGAACTGCGAGCATTATCCCGGCTGTCAGGAAAAGAATACGCCATGAACTGACAAGACGCCCGGTTTCCTGGCCGAAAAAAGCCAGAAAAGCCATCACGGCTGCCCTGACAGGTGAGGCGCCAAATCCTGATATAAAAAGATACATAATGATAGCTATAATAACAATGATTATTGCTTTTTTCCGCGGTAGAAAAAAAGTTAAAACTCCCATCAGGAAAGAAACCAGAAAAGTTACTTTTATTCCCGAAGCGGAAATCATATACACTATTCCTGTATTTTTAATCTGCTGCCAAAAATCGGAAGCCAGGGTTCCCTTACTCCCCAACGTTATTCCCGCAATAAGTCCGGACATCGGTTGCGGTAAAACGGTTTGATAAAAAGAAATTATTTTGTTTCTAAATCCTGACCCGAAACCTTGACTCTCGGTAACAGAAATCAGTTTTGGATTTTTTAATTTTCCGCTATCGACAGTTCCCTCAACAATTATCCGATCACCATATGAAATTTCGGGAAAAACCGGCAGATAAAATCTTAATCCCCCAATCTTTATTCCTTGGGATCCCGGGTAATTGACCGGGTCGGAATAAACGGTTGCGGTTATCCGGACAGTGTCACCGTTTTTGTAAACCGGACGGGTGGTAAAATATCTAAAAACAATTAACAGAATTAATAAAGGCCAGATTAAATACCTCATATAATTTCTAATATCTAATTGCTCTAATTAACCTAATTAAGTCCCAATTTCCCAATTTGGGAATTGTTTAGAAATTAGAAATTAGGTTAATTAGAAATTAATAAACACTTATCTTGTCTTTTATCTTGTCGTACAAACTTTGCTTAATTGCACCCTTTGACACCAATTCTTCCGATGTTGAGTACGGTCTGTGTTCAATGATGTTTTGGGCGTAAACAGGGCCAATTCCGGGCAAAGAATCCAGTTCTGCCGAGCTTGCGGTATTGATATTAACCAAATTGTTACTATCGGATGAAAAATCGGATGATACAGTTTTATACCCTCCACTACTTTTAGCACTCGATTCATCTATCTGCTGATTGGCGGGTGGTATGTAAACTTTTTGCCCATCCGTCAGTTTCGCCGCTCTGTTTAAATATTTGTCTGTCCAGCCCCTATCGGCGTCAGCAGAAAAACCGCCGGCGGCAACTAAAAGATCGTCTACCCTACTTTCCCGCGGAAGTTTATAGACACCAGGTGATAAAACTTCTCCGGCAATTTCAACGGTTATTTCTCCGCTTATCTGACCCGATGTAGTCGCCTGCAAGACTTCCACTTTTGTTGGAGACGATAATAGTCCGCTTTTAGAAAAAAATAAACCGCAAGCGGTCAAGGTGAGTCCTACGATAAAAATTAATAAAGGATAACGATACTTTAGAAAAAGATTTTCCATTTTAAGAAAATGGACTATGTTCAAAACTGTACAAACTATTTGACTACAAAGTTAATAACTTTGCCGGGGACAAAAATTGTTTTGACAACTTCCTTTCCCTCCAGCCACTTTGTGATCTTTTCATCTTTTTTCGATAATTGAGTAACCTCCGACTCCTGATTTGAAATTTCTGTGGCAAGTTCCAAAGTTCCTCTCATCTTTCCGTTCACTTGAACAATAACCGTAACTATATCAATAGCAATCTTACTATCATCATACTTAGGCCAATTCGCCTTATGGATGCTAAACGGCTGTTTTAAAATTTCCACCCAAACTTCTTCAGCAAGATGCGGAGCAAAGGGAGCCAAAAGGAGTATAAATGTTTTTAGAGTCTCTTTATCAGCTCCGTGTTCGATTATTATATTTGTCAGCTCCATAAGGGAAGAGATTGCAGTATTAAATTTATACTCTTCGATATCTTTTGTTACCTTTTTAATCGTTTGGTGTAACTTGGAAACAACTTCGTCATTTGCTGATTGTTGATCATCGATTGACGGTTGCTGGAACAGTCTCCAAACCTTTCCTAAAAACCTACTTGAACCCTCAACACCCGAAGTGCTCCAGGGTTTCATGACATCGAAAGGTCCCATAAACATTTCGTAGAGCCTGAGCGTATCAGCACCGAATTTGGGAATAATCTCGTCGGGCGTAACCACATTCCCCCACCTTTTGCTCATCTTTCTTGAATCGCTTCCCAAAATCCAACCGGGGGCACGGAGTTTCAGGAACGGTTCATCCCCCAAAGATTTGTCAACTAAACCGGCATCAAAAAGAACTTTCCAGAAAAATCTGGCGAAAAGCAGATGCTGAACCACGTGGCCGCCACCGACATAGTCGTCAACCGGAAGCCACTTTTTAGTCGATTCCGGACTTGCAAATTCTTTACTATTTTTCGGGTCGGCAAAACGGATAAAATACCAGGAGGAATCAACATAAGTATCCATTGTATCGACTTCGCGTTTTGCCGGTTTACCACAAACGGGACAAACAACATCTTTCTGGAACATTTTTGAACGGGCAATGGGGCTTTCACCGTGAGGCTGGAAGTCTACATCAATAGGTAACATAACCGGTAAATCACTATCAGCTACCGGTTGTAAGCCGCACTTGTCACAATTAATCATCGGTATCGGGCAACCCCAATATCGTTGACGGGATATCAACCAGTCGCGGAGATGATAATTAGTGGTTGGTTTAATTGAATCTTTAAAATCTTCGACTATTCTCTTGTATATTGCCTCAGTCACCATGCCGCTATAATTTCCAGAGTTCACTGCTATTCCTGGAGATGGGAAACAATAAGGGTATATTTTTTCTGTTTGCCAGTCTGTTTGCGCCTCAGGTACCCCTAATTCACGAGCAAAAGCTCTTGCCTGTGCATCTTCTTCGGGAAGTTTGAATACTCTATTTTTAAATATAATTGATCTTGGAGTTCCATCAGTGTCTACATACCACGGATCGTCAAACAAGGAACTTTGAACTATTTTTAGGTATTCATCATAATAGTCAGAGTTGCACACAATCCTATACCCCCAGCCTTGGAAATCAAAAACCCAGCCTCCGATTTTTTTAACTTTAGATACAAAGTCCTCTGTCACACTTTTCTTTATAACTAATGACTGAAATTCACGGCCAACTTCAACCACTTTTCTTCGAGGAATATTAAATTTCAAAGCAAACTCAAAATCATCTTCATCATGCGCTGGCACACCCATAATCGCACCTGTTCCAAATTCACCTACAACATAGTCGGATATAAAAATCGGTATAGGCTCGTTGTTAACAGGGTTGATTCCATAAAAGGAGGTTTGTACGCCAGATTTTTCCTTCTTAACAGAAACATTGTCGTCCTTTTTCGTTAAGACAAGACTTAAATAGTTCATCACACCTTTGCCAATTCCCAATAAATCATTAACTAGCGGGTGGTTCGGTGACACAACCAAAAAAGTAGCTCCAAAGATAGTGTCTGGCCTGGTCGTAAATACTTCGATATATTTACCTTTTTCACCTTTAATTTCAAACCTGACCTTCGCCCCTTCTTTCTTCCCTATCCAATTTATCTGTTGTCTTTTGACATCCTCAGGCCAGTCGATTGTATCCAATCCCGATATCAACCTGTCGGCATAGTCGGTTATTTTGAAAAACCACTGATCCAGTTCTTTTTGAATAACGGGAGTGTCACACCTCTCACATTTACCATTCACAACTTGCTCATTGGCCAATACGGTTTCGTCCTTAGGACACCAATTGACGGGGGCTTTCTTTTTATAAGTCAAACCCTTTTTATATAGTTGTATAAAAAGCCACTGTGTCCACTTATAAAATTCGGGAGAGCTGGTATCGATTTCGCGGGACCAGTCGTAGGACATTCCCGAAATTTCAAGCTGGCGCCTAAATGTATTTATATTATCGTGGGTTGATTTATCGGGATCTATCCCGGTCTTTATGGCATAATTTTCAGCAGGAAGCCCAAAAGCGTCCCAACCCATCGGATGAAGAACTGAGTATCCGTTCATTCGAAGGTATCTTGAGAGAATATCTGTCCCTACATAGCCTTCCAAATGCCCTACGTGCATTGTAGAGCCGGAAGGATAAGGAAACATATCCAGGATGTATTTCTTTTTGGAGGGACTACTGCCGGTATTGTAAATCCCTGCTTCCTTCCATCTCTTTTGCCACTTGGCTTCAATTTTTTTGTGATCAAATTTTTCCGACATACCAAATTCTTTGCAAATTTTAGCACTTGTCATATACTTTTAGTAGATATGCAGATAGTACTACCCATTCTTGCCACATTAACAGTAGCCGCAGCTTTTTTGGTCTCCGTTAGTCCCCTGGCCGCATACGGTCTGCAAATCTCAGCACTTACAATAGCTGTCTACGCAGCCGTCTCATTTTTAATCCGTAAACACATTCTGTCCGCCGACCTGAAAGTTGCTCTTGATGTTTTGGTTTTCTCTATGACAGCCTCTCTCCTGATTTTTACGACAGGAGGCTTTACTTCACCCGTCTTTTTTCTAAGCTATTTCCTGCTTTTCGGAGTAGCGCTTTTTTCCTCTCCGGTTACCGCAACAGCGATTACTATTACTTATGCGCTCCTCTTTCTTGTGGCACCAAAACAGGATTTTTGGCTGGATCTTCTCCAGATAAGTTCGCTTTTGGCCATTGCCCCACTTTCAATACTTTTCGCAAAACAATATTTGAAAGTTCTTGAAGATAGAAAAATCATTACAGGTCTTTCGCAGCATGTACAAAAAAATAAGATCGAAGTAAACGCCTGGACGGAAGGAGATTTTAGGAAAAGGCTTCTTAGAATTCAAGAGTATTTGCAAAAGCTTGCAAACGACCCGACAATTAAAACCGATGAGAAAGAAAGAATCAATTCCCTTTATAGACAGATTTATGATTTATTTTTGAGCGGCAGAAAAATGGAGAAAGACATCTAGACTACAAATTTAAAATTGAAAATTACACACGAAGTGATGCATTCTAATTTAAAATTTAAAATTGCCACAAGTCTATTTGCCTATTTGCTTACCGCGTTATACGCGGCCAAGCTTGGCTTATTTGCATTTTCCTCCCCCGTCCTGGCCCAAGCCGAAATCACATCTCCCAACTATATAATACAAATGCCAAATCTGAACTCGGGGGCGGGACTGCCGAAATCCACTAACTACAACGTCAGTACAACGATCGGCCAGAATGCGGCCGGTCTTTTTTCGTCAAACGGTTACCGGGTTAAGGCGGGTTTCCAATATATTTATTCCATAATCCCGTTTTCTTTTACCATTTCTTCAGTTTCCATTAATTTGGGGCATTTAGTTGCTCAAACTCCGTCGACAACAACCGAAACATTGACTGTAGGGAGCGGTGGCGCCGGAGGGTATCAGGTAAAGGCTTCCGAAAATCACCCGCTGAAAGTCATAAGTTCCGGCTCAACTATTCCTGATACCAACTGTGACACCAGCTGCAGTGAATCTGCCGCCGGAGTTTGGTCGAGTAACTCCAAATACGGATTTGGCTTTAACATGTCGGGCAATGATATCCCCGGAGATTTTATCAATACAACATATTACCGGCAGTTTGCGGACAGGAGCATAAGCGAAAGCCCGCAGATTGTTATGTCATCAATCTACGTAGGAACTTCCAGACAATCTACAATAACCTACAAAGTCAATATTTCGGGAACCCAGAGACCGGGAATTTTTACCAACACTATTATGTATACAGCAATTCCAAGCTACTAAGCATCAAGTCACAAATGACAAATCACAAATTTAACAAAATTTTAAAGTTTGGAATTTATGTGTTCATTGTGGTTTGTTTGGAAATTGGAATTTGTTGCTTGAAATTTGCAAAGCCAACCTTTGCTCAGGAGGTTTCCCTTTCCATTTCTCCCCCGATTACCGAAATTACTATTCAACCCGGTAAAAGTTTCAGTCAAACGTTTACGGTAAAAAATGACGGCGAACCGGTTGTCATTGTGCCCGCTGTTCTTCCTTTTGTGCCATTGGATAAGGAGGGCCATGTAGAACTTGTGGAAGACCAGAATTCAGTTACTGCCTTTGCCGGCTGGTTTACTTTTGATCCGGCTCCTGTTTCTTTGGGAACAACCGGCAGTCATGATTACTATTTAAAGGTTTCTCCGCCGGCGGGGGCAGAAGAAAAGGATTATTATTTTACGTTTATTGCCGAGGTCCAAAATGATAATAATTTGGGGTTTACCAATTCTCAGTCGCAGGTTAGAGTTGGTGCTAATATTTTGGTAAATGTATCAAAAGATGGCAATCCACAAAAAAAGGCATCAATAATTAAATTTGCGGCACCACAACTGATAGATTCTTTCACCGGATTAACGTATGAGGTCCTGATAGGAAACTCCGGATACAGCTTTTTTAAACCGATCGGTAAAATTACAGTTGATCAAATTTTTGGTTCAACCTCTGTTTTAAACTTAGCGCCACTCAATATTTTAGTTGGAGGAGAGAGAGAAATTTCCTGTATTCAGGGAGAGAACCTAATCCCCTGCAAGTTACCCGGGAAGTTTTTGATTGGTATCTATCGATCTAATTTAAGTTTCACTATCGATGGCAACGGCGAAAGCGTTGAGAAACAAATTTATACTATCGCATTTCCGTTTACCATTTTGTTCGGACTTATAATAGTATTTATTTTCTATCGCGCAGTCAGAAAATCGAAATCCTAAATAAAATATTCGGTTTTCACAAACTGTCTATTGACAAGACAAAAAATATGTATCAGAATTTTTCTTATATTATGCTCAAAAGGAGGCTGACACTAGTAGGTGTAGCGGTATTTTTCGTTGTTGCTTTTATTACTCTTACTGTTCGTCTTACCAATATTGCTAAAGGTTCTTCTCTTACAGCTGCGTCCCTGACAATGAGCAATTCAAGGTTGTCATATAAGGCGCAACCCACTTCCGGAGCAATCAACACTTCTCTTATTACGATATCGGGTACGACTCAGCCTGATATTAACACCGGTCATCTTTTTCCCGGAGATGTGGTTTGTTTCACGGATGCAGGACAGAACGGGTGTATCGGTAACACCACTTATACTGTTGACAGCATTGTCGATGGAACTCATTTTAATCTGAATACTCCCCTGACAACCGCCGTAGACACTTCCGGTTGGGTTATCGCTACACAGTCAGGGACTTGGACAATAGCCTTTACCAATGTCGCCGCAGTTCCTATCGGGGGTTCCTTAACTGTTTCGATTCCTATGGCAGACAATGCCAAGGGCGCCAATGGTATTCCGGACTCGTCTACAACTATTGCATCCAGCGGTTTTGATTTGGGAACAATCGGGCCGGCTAACGTAGTAATCTCGGGTTGTACTCCTGCCAACTGGGGAGTTGCAACTATAGCCACAGGAAGCGGTGTGGTTGATCATCTTATTACCTTTACCAGGTCTTCAGGTTCTTGTGCAGCGTCAACTGCAATGGTGGTAACCATCGGAGGTCCCGGAGTTATTAATCCTGCGCCTCTTGTTGCCCCAAATCATACACAGGGCGTTGCCGATGTTTACGGAGTGACTGTAACCACCAAGGACGGTGGTGGATACACTCTTGATTCTGCCGTTCCGAGGGCTGCTCCGATTGAAGCGGTGTTGGTATCAGCAACGGTCGACGAAGCCTTGAGCTTTCAGGTTCAGGGAATGACCTCAGGCAGCCCTTACTGCGGCAATAACGCATCCGTAAGCGCTAGCGCTACGTCAATTCCTTGGGGACACTTTACAGTTACTAACGGGTTTGTCTACGCCGACCAACAATTAACAGTGAGTACTAATGCAACCAGCGGATATGTTGTAACCCTTTCGGAAAGCGACCAGATGGGTAGGAACGGTAATGTCTGTACAGGTTCAACGCCTTCCGTAGGAAACTATACATTTGGAACCGCCACATGTATCAGGGATACTACCTGCTCCCCGGGTGGTTGTACAGAGTCTGTGATGTCAGATTGGACAGACCCGGTGGGCTATGTCGGACTTGGATATTCTCTGGCAAGCCAAAGCGGAACTGATGCCATATTCTGGTACAACCAAGGTGCAAGAATATTCAACGCCAAGGCGCTTGCCGACATACAGGGTGGTAAGACTGCTCAAGCTATTATGAGTAATACCGGCCCTGTCAATGGTAACAGCATCTATGTCTGTTATAAGATCGCCGTTCCCGGTACTCAACCGTCAGGTTACTATTACAACATAGCCAAGTACACAGCAACGGCAACATTCTAAAAGAGTTAGTAAAAACACAATGAAAAAAACTGCCCTAATCATTACAACTTTCTTAGCTTTCTTGGGTGGAATACTACTGGTTAAGAGTGTCAAAGCTCAACAGATACTGCCCCTGACTGTCATTCCTCCAAAACAGGAAGCTTTGATTAATCCGGGTGAACATTTCTCCACTTCCGTGAAGTTTCTTAATCAGGGTGATTCTCCTGCAACAGGAACTCTTACCGTTCTTGATTTCATAGTCACCGATGACCAGGGAACCCCGGTATTTATTGATAACCCCGAGGTAATCGGCATCAGCACAATTCCTGCCAAGTATTCGGCTGCAAAATGGATAACTGTCCCCCAGGATTCAATAACCATAGCTGCCAAAAGTAATGTTGAAGTACCGATCACCATCAATGTTCCCAAGAATGCCGCACCCGGAGGCAGGTATGCGGCAGTCCTTTTCCAACCGT
>Ga0182021_10000972_pt1 | contig 32671 bp, 39 predicted proteins | sample 612E3MmetaG_FD_120493 | JGI IMG/M metagenome (GOLD analysis project Ga0182021, IMG submission 120493) | Permafrost microbial communities from Stordalen Mire, Sweden - 612E3M metaG (Illumina Assembly) | ecosystem: Environmental > Terrestrial > Soil > Wetlands > Permafrost | place: Sweden... | reverse complement strand
GTGCCTAATGAAAAGAAGATTTGTTTGGAATTTGCGCCCAGATAGTTTAGGAAGCCCAAGAAATCATTTAGCCTCATGTTTGAATGGGTTGCTAGGGCAACATCAAAGTTTCTTAGAAATGGCCTCCAAGTGAAGCTTCCAATTCCCTCTGTCAATTCACCAATGAACTCTTCAGTTGAAGCTCTATTCACGTTTCGCTTCAGAGTAAGCCTAACCCTTTTGAAACCATCACCATGCGATGAAGCGTCAATTCTTATGAATTTCCCATCGTCAAAGCTAATGGAACTGACTTCTGCCATAGCATCGGCATCGTCATGTGAAATTATTAAAGGCGATTTCTCGACATTTACCTTCAACGGGTACCAGGGCGACCGCAGCAGAATAATCCATAAGTCAAATGCATTAGGCAAATCGAAGTGTACTGCTGGCGCGCTAATCTCTCCGGTAACATTGGTTTTGATTATTCCTGTTGCTGGAAACATTCTGTTGCCCAATTCAACATTGGAAATTTGGCGTTTTCCATCTCCAGTTGTCGTTTGAGTGAATTCAGCGGGTGTTGGGTCGAGAAGAGATGGTGTAAACTGCCAATGAGAACTCTTGCCTGAAGACACCCACATAAACTCCAAGCTGGCGGTGCCCACATAAACTGCTCTTGGCTTCATCGGCGAAATACTGTTCACGCTGACTGTGGCTTTTCCATTCTGTGAAATGCCATACGTTGCTTCCGTTCCACCGGCCATGCCGTAAGACTATGCCAATGCATTTCTCTCCGACAACTCCCCTATGCCCTTGTAGCGATTTATTGTTTTTGTTATTTTTCTCTAACTGAAAATTCGCCGTTCACCCTTATGGAACAAATAAACATTGTTGATAGCTGTTAGGCTGCTGTTATCATATACGAGCGCAGAACCTTTTGGCACGGCATAAATATCCTCGGTTTTAGATAACTCAAGCAACTCCATGTCCCAACCTAACCTATAATGCGCCTTAAGCGTTACATCAACCAGACCCAATCCATCGATGATTTTGACTTTTGAAGTGCTTCGGTAAGTTATCACGCACCTTCTGCAAACCGCCAAAGCACCCGCACTTCGCCCCACAATAACCCCCTCAAAACTCCGAAGGAGGCTGTCAACGCCCAATTTTTTTAGTCGCTCAATCAACATGCTGGGCACACCGCCCGTTAAGTAAATTAGGTCAGATAGAGCTATTTTTTCTTGGATTTCGCTGTTTGTACTGGAATAGCTGACGGTTTTGATTGTGCTGGCGCCTAAACTTCGGAAGTAGTCAAAAATTATTTTGCTCTTAGCATAAGTATTATCAAATGACGCTTTTGCCCAAGAAAACACCAGAATTTTCGGGTCCTCTCCTGCATCGTTGAAAGCTTTTTGGTTGATTTTTTCTGCGTCTCTTTTATGGGTGTTTTCTCCGCCTAAAAGATAGTACTTGGGCATACAGGGTTTGGGGCTTTGTGGTTTAAAAAAGTTAACCCTTAGTCGTCTGCGGACATATTTCGAACTTCCAAAAAGACTTATTAGTTTTGAACGGCGATTTAGGCAGCGATAAACATGATTCCAGAAGGATACACTGAATACAAGCGGCGAGAATTCTGCAAAGACGTCAAATGCCCTGTGCAAGTCCAGTTAAACATGCAAACCGAAGGCACGCCAGCTTACGAGCAGACATGCCAAAAATGCAGTACCGCCTGCCTATGCACAACTTGGCAGTTTCATCACTGGCTAATAGAAAAAGGCTACTTAATCATGAAACAGAAAGCTTGAAAGACGATAACTTGGAACTGAGAGCTTTTTTAGGGATATGTTAGTCTGAACTCGCTGTGGTATTTTGCCTCGTGGAGTTCAACGTTTTTGCACTTGGGCAAACTGGGGTAAACATTGAAAGTAACTTGCTTGAAAGCATAAAGTTATTTAATTCTTAAGCCAAAAGCTTCCTCGGAGAAATAATGTATGGATTGGGGAATGAAGAACCGCTTAAGCAGGCTTATCCAGAAAGATGGCAAAGCCCTCTTTTTGCCAATAGACCACGGATACTTCCAAGGACCAACACACGGCCTTGAGCATCCAGAAGAAACCATCAAACCAATTTACCAGTATGCAGACGCACTCATGCTTACACGGGGAGTACTGCGCAACTGCATCGACCCAGCAATCGAGAAACCCATCATCATGCGGGTCAGCGGTGCCGTCTCTGTGGTTGGAGAAGATTTAGCTGCCGAAAGCGTCGTTACCTCTATCCAAGAAATCCTCCGCTTAAATGCTTCAGCCGTTTCAATGTCAGTTTTCGTGGGAACCAAATACGAAAACAAAAGCCTAAGCAACCTCGCCAAACTAGTCGACGAATGCGAAGACTGCGGAATACCTGTCATGGCAGTCTCAGCCGTAGGTAAAGAACTTGAAAAACGAGAAGCACGCTACCTCGCATTGGTTGCCCGTATTTCAGCAGAAATCGGTGCGCGAGTAGTAAAAACCTACTACTGCAAGGAACACTTTGAAAAAGTCGTTGACGGATGCCCAGTTCCAGTAGTCATTGCTGGTGGACCTAAGACTGATACGCAACGGGAAGTTTTCGACTTCGTTTACGACGGCATTCAGAAGGGCGCAGTCGGCGTTAATTTGGGGCGTAACATCTGGCAAACCGACGCCCCGGTTGCCTCTATAAAAGCCATCCGCGCCATAATCCATGAAGGCTATACTCCCAAAGAAGCCGAAGATCTCTACAACGAAGTAAAAGCAGGCAAAGCCTAACCCTCCCCTTTTTGGTGAACACTTTGCTCGCCGCCTTCTACTATAACAACCATGACGTTCGTGTCGAAGAAATTCCCATCCCAAGCATCGGAGAAGACGAAGCCCTGCTCAAAGTAATGGCGTCTGGCATCTGCGGTAGCGACGTCTTGGAATGGTACCGTGTCCCCAAGGCACCACGCGTGCTAGGCCACGAAGCAACAGGCGTTATAAGCAAAGTCGGCGGCAATGTCAAACATGTAAAAGTCGGCGATCGTGTCTTCGTTTCCCACCATGTACCCTGCAACCAATGCAGACATTGCCAACGGGGAAATCACACCGCCTGCCACACCCTACACACAACCAATTACTTCCCAGGCGGCTTCGCACAGTGCATCCAAATCCCAAAAATCAACATTGAATGCGGCATCTACAAACTGCCCGACGCTATGAGTTTTGAGGAAGGCACATTCATCGAGCCACTCGCATGTGTCTCCCGCGGGCAACGCCTCGCCAACCTGCAAAAAGACGACTCACTTCTAATCATCGGAAGCGGCATCTCAGGCATCCTCCACGCACAACTCGCCAAATTCAAAGGCGTAAAAAACATAATCGTCGCAGACATCAACCCCTATCGCTTGGAACTTGCCAAAAAATTCGGCGCAAACCACGCTTTAAACGCAAAAGACAACCTGTTCCAAAACCTCAAAGAAATAAACGACGGACACTTAGCTGACCAAGTAATCGTTTGCACAGGCGCAACCTCCGCATCCATGTCAGCAATGGACTGCGTTGAAAGCGGCGGAACAATCCTTTTCTTCGCCGTGCCCGATCCAACCGTAAAGCTGTCTGTGCCCATTAACCAGTTCTGGCGCAACGAAATCACCATGCGCACTAGCTACGGCGCAGCCCCAAACGACCTTAAAGATTCACTCAAATACTTGGCAACAGGAAAATTGAACGTTAAAGACATGATAACGCATCGATTTAGTTTGCGTGACTCGCAAGAAGGATTCCGTTTAATGGCGGAAGCGGGCCAATCGCTCAAAGTTATTCTAGAACCAAACAGCAGCGAATAAAGATAAAAACAAACGGCAACATACAATTTGCTATGCCAGACCTGTTTGAATTAATTCATGCGAGACGAAGCATTAGAAAATTCCAGCCGAAGCCTGTTCCCAAAGAACTAGTTTTGGAGGTTTTAGCGGCTTCTGGTTGGGCACCTTCCGCCCATAATGCGCAACCATGCAGATTTATCATTTTGGAGAATTCCCAAATCAAACAAGCGTTGGCAGATGCAATGGCTCAAGTTTGGGTTGCAGACATGTCAAAAGACGGCCAAACGATTGACGAGGATAAACGCAGGGAGCGAGTTGAACGCTTCGCAAAAGCGCCAGTCCTTATCTTGGCATGTGTAACGAGTATCGAAGGGTTGCCAAGTTATTCTGATATGCGACGGCAGGCATGTCTTCATGATTTGGCGGTTCAGAGTTTGGGTGCTGCGATTGAAAACTTGCTTTTGGCAGCGCACGCGAAGGGGTTGGGCGCATGCTGGTATTCAGCGCCGTGCTTCTGTAAAGAGACGGTTAAGCAAACGTTGAAAATTCCCGACGCGGTGGAGCCGCAGGCATTTGTCGTATTGGGTTATCCGGCAGAAAACCCTTCCGTGCCACCCAAAAAGCCGCTTACTGCCTTTTGCTTTGTGGATAAGTGGGGCAGAACGCTCTAGGATTTTATCATAGTTAGGAGCATTTTGAACTTTGTTTTTGCCGCTAGGGCGTGCGGGTGGTTTGCTGGCATGATGGTCATTTCACCCTGACTGAGAGTAAAGGGTTTGCCTGATATTGTGACTTCCACTTCACCTTCAAGCACATAGACCATTGCGTCGAAGGGTGCAGTGTGTTCACTTAAGCCTTGGTTCTCATCAAACGCAAACAACGTCACAGTTCCAGTTTTCTTGTCAATTAAGGTACGACTAACCACTGCGCCTTCCTGATAATCAATTAAGCCCGACAGGTTTGATGCTTGAGCTTGTAGCTCATGCTTTTTGTTTGACATAATAACCACTTTATAATGTTGAGGACTGTGGGAGTTATTTCTTTTGTTTGTCTTTTTCCTCATCCCAACGCTTGAGCACATCACCAATTATTTTAGGTCTTAATGTAAATATTTCTTGAGGCTTATCAACATAAATGTAAACACTAAATACTTTAGTTACGCCGGTTGACCCCGTCATCATGTATTCGGGTTTTCTTTTTAACCTGATTGAATAGGTTTCGAAGACTTGGTCGAATAAAGCGCTCAAACGCTCTGCTGAGACGGTGTGGTCAAAGCCAATTTCAAATGTGTAGCAGTAAAGACTCCCGTTTTTTGTGCTTTCATAGACATAGTTGGTGATGTCGCGATCCAAAATTTGAAGATTGCTTATTGAAACGACATTGTTGTCAGAAGTTAAAATTTTAGTGTAATTCATGGTTATTTCTTGAACTAAACCTTCATCGGCGCCGATTTTGACATACTCGCCCACTTTAAAGGGTCTAGCAGCTAAAAGAAAAAGCCCAGCGATGAAGTTACCAATGGTTTTTTGTGAAGCAAAACCGATGGCAGCGCCGCCTACGGCGGAAACTGATAGTAACCATTCGGCTTGGACTCCGCCCACGCTGCTTATGGATAATACGGCAAAGATTAGAATTAGGATTCGGAAGGTTAAGACAAGGTTGTTGCGTGCGCTGGGTTCAAGTTTAATGCGTTTGGCAAAACCTGTTAGGTAGCGGCTTAGCAATCTTTCCAAGGTAACTGCTACTATGGCAATTACTATGATGTCGAATATTGTGGAAAGTGGAATTTGGACTCCGAAGATGTCAGCCAAGCTGAACCGCTCGTTTACTGCCAACTTGCGATAAGTCGTCTATAACTCTTTCGCGAGGAAAACCCTTTAGCAATTATTCTTCTTTTTTGTCTGGAATAAAATCCATAGACATCGAATTAACACAGTGCCGCGCATCTTTTTCGGTGAAGTGCTCGCCTGTGAAGACGTGCCCGAGGTGGGCGCCGCAGTTGACGCATTGGATTTCCGTTCGCATTCCGTCTGGATCTGGCTTTCGTATGACGGCTCCCGGAATTTCGTCGTCGAAGCTTGGCCAGCCGCAGTCGGCTTCAAACTTGTTTTCAGAACGGTAAAGTTTTGCACCGCATCGCTTACAAACGTAGGTGCCTTTTTCCCAGAAAGCGTAGTATTTGCCTGTAAATGGCATCTCTGTGCCTTTGTGTACTATGACTTGTTCTTCCTCTGGGGTTAGTTTCTTAAAATTACCTTGAGTTTGAGAAGCAGACAATTAAAACACCATCAACAACTATGTATTCGGCGAGTAAAAAACGCTTCTGCAAAAAACAGATATAAAGAAGCGGTTGGTATTTACTACTTGAAGGTTTTCGTATGGTTGAAATTACACGATTATTTTGGAAACCAGCTATCACTTCCGACGGTTTCGTACTAGGAGAAGTGCAGAGCGCTGAATTGGACATGAGTAATTGGCAAATAATGAACCTGTTTGTTGCTTTAAGTGAAGAAGCCTCAAAAAAGATGGGTTTCAAACATCCTTATCTTGGCAAAGTCATAGTTTGCCTGCCCGTATTTACGGTTGAATCTGCATCCGATAAGGTGATATTGAATAAAACCATCGAGGAACTACATACCCTAAAGCAATGCAGAGAATAATCCTCCCCTTTTTGATTAAACTTTTTTAGTTTTTTCTTGGATTCATATATAAAATGCTCACCAACTTGTATTTCCATCAGAAACAAGGAAGAATTTATCAAGGTTTGGCTGAAACTTTATTAGTGGATACGAACTTTTCTGAGTCAAGCACCCAAGGTGCAATAAATTAACTGTCAAGGTTAGACTTATGACTGAGGCAGCAACAACTCCACAAAATAGGGATCATCCACCCATCAAAGCTTCCGAACTTAATCCAAAGTTCAAGTACGAGCTTCAAAAGGAGCACGGAAGCGAAAAAATTCTAAAGTGTTTCCAGTGTGGAACCTGCACCTCAGATTGCCCAGTTGCACGTTATAGCGACAGTTACAGGCCAAGAACACTTATCCACATGGCGCAACTGGGGCTAAAAGACCGCGTATTAAAAAGTGATACCTTGTGGCTTTGTGCAGCATGTTTCACGTGTACCGATCGTTGTCCCCAAGACGTTGAAGTTGCAAGCGTCATACGAGTATTCCGTAATATGGCAGCAGAAGAAGGCTGCGTGCCACAAGTCTTCAAGGATCAAGCGCAGAGCCTACTTGAATCGGGTTACGCTTACAAGATTCCAGAGTTAAGAATAAAAAAACGTGAATCCCAAGGACTCCCACCATTGCCAAAAGGATGCCCAGAAAAAGTCGGCAAAGCCCTCAAAGGCGTAAAATTCATCGAGAAAATCCAAAAACCTGCAGGAGAAAAAACAAGTGGCCAATAAATACCTCATTTTCCTCGGATGCGCAATTCCATATCGTGTTTCTGGCTACGAGATTTCTTCGCGCAAAGTTCTTGCTAAACTCGGCGTTGAGCTGGTTGAGATGCCTGAGTTTAACTGCTGCGGTTTACCATTGGACCCTGTGAGCCATGAAACGATGCTTATTTTGGCGGCGAAGAACCTTGCGTTGGCAGAACAACAAAATCTTAACATTCTTACTCTTTGTCCAGGCTGTGCTGGAACCCTCAAGAAAGTTAACAAAATCCTCAAAGCCGACAAAGCCTTCAAAGAACAAATCAATGGTCACCTCAAAGAAGCAGGCTTAGAATTCAATGGAACCATCGAAACCAAACATCTTTTGCAACTATTGAAGGAAGATATTGGGTTAGAAAAAATCAAAGCATCAGTCGTTAAACCTTTAACAGGTCTTAAAGTTGCAGAGCACAATGGTTGCCATATCCTAAGGCCAAAAGAATACATAGATTTTGATGACCCTGAAGATCCTCAAACTCTAAAAGCTCTCATCGAAGCCACAGGCGCTACTTGCTTGGATTACATCGATGAAACCGAATGCTGTGGTGCACCCAGCGTTGGAGTCAGCGATAAAGTTGCGTTGGCACTTGCAAGAGAAAAATTAAACCACGTTAAACAGGTAGCAGCTCAAGCCCTAATCACGATTTGCCCGTTCTGCCACATAATGTACGATACAAACGAGTTGCGAATAGAGAAACTGTTTAATGAAACCTATGGAATTCCAATCCTTCATTATCCGCAACTACTCGGGTTAGCAATGGGTATGACACCTGAAGAGTTAGCGTTTAATGAACTTCGAGTTAACGCATCAAATCTGCTAAAACAAATATGCCAAGGAGCAAACAAACCATGAGTCAAAACAAACTAAAAATAGCCTTCTATTGGGCTGGAAGTTGCGGCGGCTGCGAAATAGCTGTCTTAGACTTAAACGAGAAAATCCTCGACGTAGTGAAACTCGCTGACATAGTTTTCTGGCCAGTAGCCATCGATGTCAAGTACAAAGACGTAGAAGCACTTCCAGACAAACACATCGACATAACCTTCTTCAATGGCTCAATCCGCAACTCAGAGCAAGAACACATGGCAAAAGTTCTGAGAGCAAAATCCAAGACCTTAGTTGCATTCGGCTCATGTGCCCACGAAGGAAGCGTTCCAGGCTTAGCAAACCTGAACGATAAGAAAGAAATTTTCGATCAAGTTTACATAAAAGACAAATCAAATGTCAACCCGCAAGGAACTACACCAAAAACCCAAACTGTAGTCAAAGAAGGCACATTAAAAAACGCAGAGTTCTACGACACCGTAAAAACCCTCGCACAAACGGTAGACGTAGACTATTACCTTCCAGGTTGCCCACCACCAGTTAAACTAATAGCGGCGGCAGTTGACGCCATCGCAAGCAACAATCTCCCACCCAAAGGTTCAGTCCTAGCACCGCTCAAAGCTGTCTGCGATGAATGCCCCCGAAAACGCGAAAACAAAAAAATCGACAAAATCTACCGTGTCTACGAAAAAGCTCCTGAACCAGAAAAATGCCTAATGGAACAAGGCATCATCTGCATGGGAATGGCAACCAGAAGCGGCTGTGGCGCTCAATGCTTAAAAGTTGACATGCCCTGCACAGGTTGCGGTGGACCAGCACCCAGCGTTCCGGAACAAGGTGCAGCCATGATATCGGCTTTAGCGTCAATCCTCGGCTACGACGGCGTTGAAGGAAAAACTAAGTATACTGAAAAAGAAATTGAAGATTTAATTAATCAAATCAAAGACCCAGTTGGAACAATGTACATGTACAGTCTACCCAACTCCATCTTAAAACGAAAGGTGATTCAGAAATGAAAGAAATAGTAATTGACCCAATCACACGCCTTGAAGGCCACGGAAACGTATCCATATTCCTAAACGACCAAGGTGAAGTAGAAAACGCCTACCTCAAAATTCCCGAACTACGCGGCTTTGAGAAATTCTGCATTGGCAGAAGAGCCGAACTCATGCCTCAACTTACCACACGCATCTGCGGTGTCTGTCCAGTTGCACACCATTTCGCAGCAGTAAAAGCCTTAGATGCAGCATTCAACGTTGAACCAACCGAACCAGCAAAGAAGCTCCGCGAATTAATGTACAATGCATACTTCATTTACGACCACACCCTACACTTCTACTATCTCGGTGGACCGGACTTCATCGTTGGACCCGACGCACCAGCAGAAAAACGCAACATCCTCGGCGTCATCGAAAAAGTCGGTATGCCAATTGCGGCGGAGGTCATAAAACACCGAGCATACGGACAAAAGATAACTGAAATCATCGGTGGCAAAGCAACCCACCCAGTCTGCGGCTTGCCAGGCGGAATCTCCAAGCCACTGAGCGAAGAGAACAGAAAAGAAATCGAAACGATGGCTACTTCATGCCTAAACTTTGCACAGTTCACAGTGAAACTCTTCCATGACATCGTTCTAGGTAACACCAAATACGTCGACATGATAAAGAGCCCATCTTACACAATGCCAACCTACTACATGGGCATGGTTGACAAAAACAACAAAGTCAACTTTTACGACGGCAAAATCCGCGTAGTCGACCCAACCGGCAAAGAGTTCCTCAAATTCGAACCCAAAGACTACCTCAAACACATCGGCGAACACGTCGAAGAATGGACATACAGCAAATTCCCCTATCTCAAAGCAGTCGGCTGGAAAGGACAAGTTGCAGGCGCAGACAGCGGCGTCTACCGCGTTGGACCATTAGGCAGACTAAACGCTTCTGACGGCATGGCAACACCACTTGCACAAGCAGAATACCAAGAAATGTACAAGACATTAGGCGGCAAACCAATCCACAGCACGTTAGCTTTCCACTGGGCAAGAGTAATTGAATTGCTCTACGCAACAGAGAGAGCTTTGGAACTTGTAAAGGACCCAGAAATCACAAGCACAAACATCCGCAACACACCCGGCGAACCAACCGAAGGCGTCGGAGTCGTTGAAGCAGCACGCGGAACCCTAATCCACCACTACACCCTCGACAAAGATGCACTCGTAAAAGACGTGAACCTAATAGTTGCAACCACCAACAATTACCCAGCCATCTGCATGAGCATACGCGATGCAGCCAAAGGCTTAATCCACGGTGGCAAAGTCGACCAAGGCATCCTAAACAAAGTTGAAATGGCATTCCGAGCATACGACCCATGCTTTGGCTGCGCAACACACGCTGCAATCGGCCAAATGCCCCTAACCGTCAAAGTCTTTAACGCCCAAAAACAGTTAGTCAGCTCAGTCAGTCGTTAGCCCCATTTTTTGGCCAAGACTACTTTTTTCTTTTTATTCTTTTTCTTAGAAGCAAATCTTATATTCACTCTGAATGGAATATAACGTCTTTAAGGTGTGTCACATTTGAAAAGTTTAGTCGTTTACTACTCAAGAACAGGCAATGCACGTTTCGTTGCAGAAACAATCGCTGCTGAAATAGGAGCAGACGTCGAAGAAGTTATCGACATGAAAAAACGAAGCGGCGTGCTCGGATACTTGAGTGGCGGCAAGGATGCTAGGCAAGGAAAAGAAACCCAAATAGCTCCCTCAAAGAAATCGTTTGCAGACTACGATTTGATAATCGTTGGAACCCCCATTTGGGCAGCAAGACCAACACCTGCAATAATCACCTACCTCAAAAAGAACAACTTTTCAGGCAAAAAAGTCGGTGTTTTCTTTACTCAGGGAGGCAAAAACCCACAAGGAATCGAACAAACTAAAGCATTAATGCCCAATTCTGAGTGTATAGCAGAACTCACATTGGTTAGTCCTCTGAAGTCTAAAGAGGAATCGGAAAAACAAATCATAGAATGGTGCAAAACCCTCATCCCTCAATAGTTAGATTCACCCTTTTCTAATTGGGATGTTTCAATGTCGGCAAAAATTGAACAGAACCTGAAAAACTGGTTTGTCAATGCAAAAAAAATTGTTGTTGCAGGCATTGGAAACCCCATTCGATCCGATGATTATGTCGGTTTAAAAATAGTTCAAGGTTTACTGGGCAAGGGTTCCGAAAAAGTTTGTCTTTTGGAATGTGAAACAGTTCCAGAAAGCTACCTCTTAGACATCGAGAAATTCAATCCCACACATGTCTTACTGATAGACGCTGCTTTTTTGGGGTTAAAGCCTGGAGAGACCAGTTTAGAGGATGCTGAAGAAGTTGCGGATTTTCCCGCTATAACCACGCATATGTTGCCTCTTAGAGTTTTCTGTGACTACATCAAACAGGCAACAGGCGCAAAGATAGGTTTGCTGCTTGTTGAGCCGAAATCGATGGAGTTCGGTGAAGGCTTAAGCGTTGAGGTTGAATCGGCAGCGCAAAAAATAGTGGCAATTCTGAAAGATTTGCTCAGTTAAGTTTGTTTCCGTTTGAAAACGTAGTTAGTCGTGAGGGTTATTTTTCCAAACGAAAATGCAGTTTCCACTAATTCAAACTGGTCTTTTGAAACCCATTTGACGATTATTTGTTCTTCTAATTCTTGATCCTCAAAGGTTCCTCTCCAACGCAATTCAAGAGTTCTCTTATCCTTCCACGTGCCAACGTGGTCATGTGCTTCTCCTTCAGAAGTCATGCCGAAAAGATGGACTTTGCCGCTTGCCCGGTCAAAACTCCATAGATCATTCTCATAGTAATCCTCGTAGCCTTCAACATGAGTTTCAATTTCGGAGTTTACGCCTAACTCAGCGATTTCTACAGCCGTCATATCGCCACAACCGGACACGACTTTGCCATTGCTGGTTTTCATAGCTATGCCTACAGACCATTCGCCGATTAATTGTTTGAGTAACTCTAACTCTTTTGTCTGTTGCTGCGTCATTTTAACCACTCAAGTAACCAAGCACAAACAGAGAAGACCACTCATAATAAAGTAATGTGATTGATAGGCTGCAACAACTGAATCAGGTTACGTTAATTAGCCAGTGATAAGTTAGCATTCTACTGTGACAGAGTTATGGCTGGAAAAGCAGTTATCATCATGGGTTCTGAGCGCGACTTGGATTTTTCACAGGAAATTGCGAAGTATCTCAAACTCTTAGGCGTTGGCTACGAGTTTCGGGTTGCCTCCGCCCATAAGACTCCAGAAAAAGTGCTTGAAGTGATCAAAGAGTTCGAAGCAGAAAAAGTCGTTTACATCACAGTTGCAGGGCGCTCCAACGCTTTAAGCGCTTTCATCGACGGCAACACAATAAAACCCGTTATCGCTTGTCCACCGTACAGCGAAAAATTCGGTGGCGCAGACATCTACTCTTCACTTAGAGTTCCAAGCGGTATCGGCAGCGTCGTAACCATCGAATCTGAGGGGGCGGCAATCGCAACAGCAAAAATCTTAGCGCTTGAAGACCCAACGTTGGCAGCTTCTGTGAAGGCGTATCAAGAAGGCAAACGCAAAGAACTCGAAAAAGCCAACGAATCAATTAAAAAACTCAAATAAACACCCTTTTCTAATTTGTTAAAGACTTGAAAAATCGCAAATACAGCTTACCTTCTATAGGTTTCTGCATGGAACCGCTATTGGGGTCCGAATATGTTGATTTTCTGCGAATACTTTTTTTGTTTGCCCATTGTACATTCTATTGGATAGTGACTTTGGTGCCGTTGATTTCAACCTTTGACCCTTGGCGTTCAGGCCTCTGCACATGCCCACCCAAGTTGACTTTTAATCCTTACACGGGATGCGACCACCAATGCACCTATTGCTACGCATCAATCTACATCCCAAACTTCAAGGACTGCCGCCCAAAAAAAGAGGCACTGGTAATGCTTAAGCGGGAAGCGGCAAAGCTCAACGGCGAAACCATCTCGATCTCCAACTCATCCGATCCCTACCCACGGGCTGAAGCATCTGAGGGGTTGACGAGGCGTTGCCTCGAAATCCTTGTGGAAAGCAACTGCAAAATCCAAATCATAACCAAAAGCAACATCGTAACCCGAGACGACGACCTCCTATGCAAGGTGCCTGCAACGGTTGCATTAACCATAACCACCGACGACGACCAGCTAGCTAAAACCCTTGAACCCTTTGCGCCTTCGTCTTCTCAGCGCATAAGAGCTGCTCAAGACCTGATCAAAGTAGGTATACCCGTTTCCGTGCGTATTGACCCAATAATTCCCTTCGTAAATGATCAGCCGCAGAAACTCATCAAAACCCTCGCCAGCATCGGTGTCAAACACTTAACCGCTTCAACCTACAAAGCAAAAGCTGACAATTGGAAACGCCTCACGGAAGCGATGCCTCAATTGGCCGAGAAACTAAAGCCGCTGTATTTCCAGCAGGGTGAACGAGTGGGCGGAAGCATCCTTTTACCCAAAAATTATCGCTTCAAAGTCCTAAAGGGTATACACGATTTGGCTGACGCTAATGGGTTGAAGTTTGGGGTTTGCCGCGAGGGCTTAGCTCAACTGAACACTGCGCCCTGCGATGGTTCATGGCTAATGCCTAAAATGAAGGGAGCCTAACCCATGCAAACTCGCGTGGTTATGCTGGCGGATTTTGACTACTTCTTTGCCCAATGCGAAGAACTACGTAATCCAGACATAAAAGACAAACCCATCGTCGTCGGCGTCTACTCAGGCCGCACCGAAGAAAGCGGAGCAGTAAGCACCAGCAACTACATCGCCCGCAAATACGGCGTCAAATCCGGCATGCCCCTTTTTCTGGCAAAACGTAAACTGGAAGGCACGGAAGCCGTTTTCTTCAAAGTAGACCACGAATACTATGACCAAATCAGCGATCGCATAATGCAGATTTTCCGAAACTATGCAACAAGTCTCGAACAAGTCAGTGTGGACGAAGCATATTTGGATGTCACTGAGCAGGTTGAGGGCAGTTTCGAGAAGGCAAGGGATTACGCACAGAAAATCAAGGAAGACGTCAAAGCCCAAGTTGGCATATCCTTCAGCATCGGAGTTGGACCAAACAAACTTGTCGCCAAAATTGCTTGCGACAGCCAAAAACCCGATGGCTTAACCATCATTAAACCCGAAGAAACTAAGGCTTTTCTTGCACCCCTCGAAGTTGACCGCCTCTTAGGAGTAGGCAAAAAAACCATGGTCCGCATGGAACAGATGGGCATCAAAACCATCGGCGACCTAGCAAAATATGATTGTCAAATGCTCATCGAAGTCTTCGGCAAAGCATCAGGTATCTATTTTCATAACGCCGCCAACGCTGTCGACAACGAACCCGTTGTTGAGCAGGGAGAAGCCGAATCCATCAGTCGTATCGGAACCCTAAAACAAGACACCTGCGACTTGGAATTTATTCTTCAGAAAACCAACGAACTAACCGAAGGTGTCTACAGGGACCTAACCAACAGAGCCGCAAGTTTTAAGCTGGTTTCTATCTACGTGGTTAACGTTGATTTAAGCAGCAAAAGCCGCTCCGTCACACTTGAGCAGTCCGCAAAAGATAAAGAAACCATTAAACGCAACATTCGAATGCTTTTCGAGAAGTTTTTGGCGGAGTCGCCGCTTCAAGTTCGACGAGTCGGCGTTCGAGTTTCAGTTTTCAGTAAAGAAGAGCCAAGGCAGAAGCAGCTATCAAGTTTTTTCCTATAGGTGAGTAATCTTTTTCTTTCGCTGTCGTGAATGAGTTATCAGTGATATTTTTGTCTGTTAAAAAACCAAGGTTGCCACCTGACCAAGAGGCTACTGACCGCATTCTACGTTGGGGATATGACCATCCCGGTGTAACGTCAACGAATCCGCAGTTGCAGGTGGAAACCTATTCCCTGACAATTGACGGCGAAGTCGAAAAGCCCGTGAAGCTTAGCTGGAACGATTTTATAGCTTTGCCCAAAACCGTTTCTATGAGTGATTTTCACTGTGTGGAAGGTTGGAGTGTTTTGGATTGCAAGTGGGAAGGTGTTAAAATCAAAGACATCGAAAAACTCGTTAAACCCAAAGCCGTAGCACGTGCAGTAACCTTTGACTGCGCTGATAACTATCGAACTTCGCTTTTTCGAGAGGAACTTGCGGGCGACGATGTGTTATTGGCTTACAAACTTAACGGTGAGGTGCTGGAGGAGGGACTAGGTTTTCCCGTGCGTTTAATTGTGCCCAGCAAGTATGCGTATAAGAGTGCGCTTTGGGTGGTGCGTTTGGGGTTTACTCGGGGCAAAGAACTTGGGTTTTGGGAGCGGCGGGGGTACAGCGATAGCGCTGACGTTTGGAAGAATGATCGTTTCAACCGCTAATCGGATAGATTGGCTGTGTATAATTAACTCGTTATGCATGTGTCATATTTTTTCATTTACAATCATTTATTAATCCAATGACTGGTTTTAAAACCGGGATAAAGTTTATAAGCGAACTTTAACATGTCGTTGGCTCTTTAAGAGGTCGAAAAATATGGCACAGAAAAATGAAGTAAGGCACAGCGCAAAATGCCAAATAACCGCCGAAACAACGGTTGCATTAGCATCAACCGTGCCTTCACAGAAACGAAAAGAAGATGCAAAGAAAACACTATATCTAAACAGAATTTAACTAAGAAATCTGTGCGCCTATCAGAAAGTTTTGGCGCAGTTGAACTCTTTTATAGTTGAGTTTCTCAGTTTTAAGCAGAAAAGAGGCTAAACCTTGAACTACACAGAAGCTAACCTCAATAGAATCTTCATCCTAAGACTTCACAACGACGAAATCCTCCACGAAGTCATAGAAAAATTCGCCGCAGAAAAACAAATCAAAAGTGCGCTATGTTTTTTCCTCGGCGGCGCACAAGAAAAAAGCAAAGTAGTTGTGGGACCAAAAGACGGCAAAGCAATGCCCCCCGAACCCATGATAACTCTTCTCAAGGGCGTCCATGAAGGCTTGGGCGTTGGAACAATATTTGCTGATGAAGAGGGTAAACCCAAACTTCACATGCACGCAAGTTTTGGCAGAAACGACAACGCAGTCACAGGTTGTGTTCGGATGGGTGTAGAGGTTTGGCAAATCGGCGAAGTCGTAATTCTTGAATTAGCTGGCAGTTCTGCTAAACGCGAAAAGAACAAGAAAACCGGCTTTGAATTTCTGGAATGTTAACCTAAGAAGCGGACAAGAAAGATTCTGTGTCCCATCCAACCATTGAAGTCACCCCAGAATGGCTGGTCCTGAGGATCCCCAAACCTGCCTGTTGTCGCAATCATAGCCTTAACCTGTGTATAGTCGAGTGTTGAGTTGAAGAATTGTGTGTTAATGCCGAAGTCGTAGAGGATTATGTATTTTACGTTTCTCTGGACGCAGAGGTTCACGAACTCGGTGATGTTAAAGTTAGGTGTGAAAGCATCCACTGCCAATGCGGGGTACTGCCAGATTTGGTCACTTGACATGTTAGCGGGCAAGTAGAAACGGAACATGTCTTGGTCGAGGAGGTTAAACGAGCAGACCAGCACGGCTGATTGGTTTTGGTCTAAATGGTGTGCTAAGTAATCGGTGGCTTCTTGGATGGGGATGTGGATTTGGTCTCTAACTGTCATCTGGTAAGAGTCGTAGATGGCGTAAGCCACCGCTGTCGCTATCAAAACTATGAAGAATGTTGCCGCAAGCTTCTTTGTGCGGTCCGCTTTGAATCCAATTTGATGCGGTTTCCAAGAGTGGAGCCTGCTGTAAAGGAACATGATGAAGCATGCGGCGGATATGGCTAAGATCGGAAACAACGGAGTAACGTAACGCCACTGCCTATTCGGAATTATTGTAAAGAACACATAAACCACCACAAACCAAGTCAAAAAGAAAATGTCCTGTTTCTTTCTTCGATACGCAAACAAACCTAACCCAGCCAAGCCCAACGCAAAAATCGGCAGCGAAATCGGGTGGACAGCGATGTCGTTGAAGGGCCATGCCATCTCGACGAGGTAGTAGATGGGGATGGGTTGGAATCGGTTGCTGTAGGCTGGGCGGTCCTGTCCGCCTTCACTCATAACATACTGTAAGGTTTGGAATTTGGTGACGCCGTCGTAGTGATAAATCATAACAAGCCATGGAACCACAACCAAGATGGCAATCGCACAAATCACCAGAAACTTTGTTAGGCTAAGCTTTAGGTGTTTTCGGGACAGAAACAGGATGCTAAGCAACATGGCGAGGGCGGCTACCACAATCTGGTATTTTGCCAAAACTCCTATGCCTAAGGCTAAACCGCTGAAAATGAGTGCCTTATTGCTGTCTTTGGTTATCCATGAGTAAAACGCGAACATTACAAGTGTGAAGAAGAAGATGAGCATGGTTTCCAGCATGGTTACTCTGGAGAGCCAAAAGAACCCGGGCATAGTGCCGAGCAGAATGCTTGCGATTAACGCGTTTCTTTGCCCATATGTGCGCTTGGTAAATTCATAGAGAACCCCTATTGACAGCAACGAAAAAGTTACCGCCACCAAACGCCCTGCTACCTGAGTTGCCCCAAAAATTTGGAAGAAACCCGTTGTCACAAGGTCAAAAATGGGTGGGTAATAGCCGTAAGTGGTCATGTAATCCCAGGTTTGCCCACGCGAAAGCATTGTGGCACCGTAGAGATGAGGCATTTCATCCCATTGAACCGACATATAACCCAAATTATATAATGCAAAAAGGGCGAAAACAACCAAGAAAACCAGCAATAACAGTCGATATTGATGTTTTTTAGCGAACCTTGCTAATCTTTGTGTGGCTTGTTCGCTGGTGCTGGTTGGTAAGGTAATCTTTAGCGACCCCTTTATGGAGTGAGAATTAATGCTTGCGTCTAAAAAGAGTTTGCGATAGCTCGAGAAATACGGGTGTGAAAGTTTATGCGGAGATACAAAAGTCATTTATGGGTTAGAATCATCATTTGTTTCCCAGTTTGGAAAGGTCGAATACTGCTTGAAGAGTGGGATGCCTAACAAAGAAATTTCAATCCTGCTGCCCGCCTATAATGAAGCGGCGCAGATTGAAAAATGCGTGCGGGAAGTCGAAGCCGCCGTTAAATCCTTTTCCAAATCATACGAAATCATCGTTTCAGAAGACGGAAGCACCGACGGCACCGACACAATCGTCGCTAAAATGGCTAAGAACAACCCAAACCTCGTTCTACTCCATTCGTCCAGCCGTCTTGGAAAGGGCAAAGGCATCAAAAACGCATTATGCACTTCCAAAGGGAAATTCATAACTTTCATGGATGTTGACTTAGCGACAGACCTCGCATGCTTACCAAAGCTTATGCAAATAGTAAAAACTAACGGCGGCATGGCAATTGGCTCCCGACACATCGAAGGTTCACGTGTTCAACGCCGCGTTACGCGGACACTGTTTAGTTTAACCTACAATTTGGCGGTGCGAGTGCTTTTTTTAGACGGTGTCCATGACCATCAATGCGGCTTCAAAACCATGAGCCGCGAAGTCGCCGAATCCGTTTTGAGCGCTTCGAAATCTGACGGCTACTTCTTTGATACTGAAATGATTGTGCGCTGCAAAAAACTCGGTTTTCCTGTTGCAGAAGTTGCGGTTCAATGGTCTGAGAGAGGTACGGGCGCCTCAAAAGTTAACCCCGTAAGGGATGCCAAGAAGATTGGTTTAGATTTATTGGCTTTTAGGCTCAAATCCTTAAAATAAAAATGTGATTATGTGCGAATGCTTTTGGTTAACATGCGCTTTATCCTTTCAAACTCCTGCATAAGATTCAACTTAAGTGGTACAGCTTGCCCGAATGGTTGACAATGCCCATCTACAATGGCTTTTGTGAGAGCTTCCACAGTTGCCTCTTCAGCCTCGATTATGGTGTAGCCACAGCCTATTTGGGGACCATAATGAGCGTCAGTTCCGGCCACCCTTGAAAGGTTTAGGCGGTCTGCGGTTTCTGTGGCTTTTTTTACGTTTCTTTTGAATGGGAATGCTCGGGCGTTTATGATTTCTATGGCGTCGAAGGTTTCGCAGACGTTTCCTTCTAGGCTACCTTTGAAGTAGGCGTAGGGGTGGCATGCGATTGCGACTCCTCCTGCCTTATGAATTCGAAGGACGGTTTCGGGGGCGCTAAGACCTCGAGGGATGAGCTCTTTAACGTTTAGGGCGACTATGTGCCCGTCGCTGCTGGAAACCTCCATGCCTGGGATAACTAAAAAATCTGTTTCTTTAGCGATTTTGTAGGCGCCATCGAGTTCGTTGTGGTCGGTGACGGCTACCGCGTTCAACCCTTGTTTCTTGGCATAGTAAATGAGGTCTTTGGGGGTTATCAGTGAATCTTTCGAGTAGGTTGTGTGAACGTGAAGGTCTGCTTTAATCTGCATATGTGAGCCCCTATTTTGCAGGTGCCTTCGCTCTTATCTGTGCCAGCATCTCCTCGAGTTTTGCTTCATCAGCATCGATTTTATGGAATAGCGGGGTTGGCTTAGCGATTTTGTGTCCCGCTTCTATCGGTTTTAATGCATCGCTCCAGTTGCTTTTGCCTATGGTTTCGGGCAGATTGAGGGTTTGCCAGAGTTGTTGCGATGTCTGGGGTATGAAGGGTTCTGAAACCACTGCGATTGCTTTTACCACTTGGGCTGCCACGTAGAAGATGGTTCCTGCTTTTTCTTTGTCGGTCTTCATGAGGTTCCAGGGTTCTTTGGTATTTAGGTACTGGTTGCCTATGCGGCTGATGCTGATTAGCGTGTTTGCGGCGGATTGTAGCCATGAATCCTCAATTTCCTTTCCAGCCTGCTCAACCTTATCCTTTATCGTTTGCAATAACGCTTCATCGTCCTTGTCGAGTTTGGTTGGCGCTGGGATTTGTCCATCGAATTTGCTATTGATGAAGCTCAGGGTGCGGTGGATGAAGTTGCCGAAGGTATCATTTAGGTCGGCGTTGATTTTTTCGGTGAAGGCTGTCCAGGTGAAGTTGGTGTCTTTGCTTTCGGGGCGGGTTGCAATGAGGAAGAAACGCCAGTAGTCAACGGGGAACATTTCGAGGGCTTCATCTATCCAGATGCCGACTCGCTGACTTTTTGAGGCTTTTTGGCCTTTGAACTGTAGGAATTCGGTGGCGGAAACGTTCCATGGCAGGTTATAGCCTTGACCAGACGCTAACAGCAGCGCTGGAAGGATTATGGTGTGGAAGGGTATGTTGTCTTTGCCCACAAAATACAATGTTTTAGCTTCTTTGTCGAACCAGAATTCACGCCACTTCTCAGGCTGCCCAATCCGTTGGCTTTGCTCGATTGTTGCTGAAACATATCCCAGCACGGCATCTACCCAGACGTAGATGGTTTTGCCCTCTGCTCCTTCAAACGGCGCTGGGATGCCCCATTCGACGTCGCGGGTGACTGCGCGGGGTTTTAATCCTTCTTTTATCCAGTTTAAACTAAAGTTTTTAACGTTAGTAGGGAGGTGTGGGTTATTTTTTAGGTATTCAGTTAGGGGGTCGGCGAGTTTTGTGAGGTCGATATACCAGTGCCGTGTGGTTTTCACGGTGGGTTTGCTCTTGCATATGACACAGTACGGGTCCACAAGGGCGGTTGGCTCGAGGAGTTTGCCGCAAATGTCGCATTGGTCACCGCGGGCTTTTTCGCAGCCGCAATAGGGGCATTTGCCTTCGACGAAGCGATCGGGTAGGAAGCGTTGGTCGTGTTCGCAGTAGAGCATCTGGGTGTCTTGAGCGAAGATGTAACCATTTTTCTGGATTTCGAGAAGTGTTTTTTGGACGAAGGCTTTGTGAATTGGGCTTTCGGTGCTAGTATAATTGTCAAAAGAAGTATCCCATCGTCGGAAGAGTTCGGCGACTTTGGCGTGGTTTCGGTCAGTCAACGCTTTTGGCGTTATGCCTTGTTTTATGGCTTCAACTTCGATGGGTGTGCCATGGGTGTCTGAACCGCTCACCATCATCGTGTCGGAACCTTTTAGGCGGTAATAGCGGGCTGTCACGTCGGCGGATAAGACGGAGCCGACGAGGTTGCCAAGGTGCGGGGTGACGTTGATGTATGGCCAAGCGGATGTTACAAGAACTTTTTCAGACAAAGGTATCACAACAAATCGTTCAGCGCCAACCTTATTAAAATTCCTATAAGACCCGTTGAACTAAAAATCTGCAAACCAGAAAAAAATGGCGTATTTGGATCTAATATAATATCATTGCCGAACCCTGTCAGGGTAGGTTGCCATTGACGAGTTATCAACAACTAAAACTGTTTTGGTAAGCCTTAAATTTCTAAGACGTAATCCCTCTAACTTGAGGATTCAAAGTTGCCATATTGCCAAAGATGCGGAACAAAACTAGCTGACGACGCACATTTTTGCCAGAAATGCGGAACGCCAGTAATCGCCAATTATGCGTCCCAAGCACCCCCTCCAGCCCCCACAGTTCCAATGAAGCCGATAAGAAATGACCCGCTAATAATTGGAGCAATTGTATTAATCGCTATTTTAGTTGGAGGTGTGGTGGTAGCGGTTTTGCTGGCTGCGCCGTTCGCGACGGTGAACATTAGCCGGTCATACGTAGACAACACGGCAAACATTAACAAATTAAACTTGAATATAGAGTCCCAAGCATTAAAAATTAACGTTTTCACCCAAAACATAACTCGCAACAATAATTTTTTAATTACACTTGATGGTTCGGCTTCAAAAGGACCCTTCTCAGGTGGCAACAACAGCCCCATCCAAGTCACTTTCACCAACGACACAGTAAACAATGAGTTAACATTAACCGCGAATATTACGCAATCAACTGCTTTTTCCAGGTTAAACGTTAATTGCAACATCTACATCAACCCCGTATTAACATTAAACCTCAATGTTACTTCACAAGCAGGGCAAGTTAGCTTAACAGCGGATAAAGTTGCCACTTTTGAATCCATTAACTTGCAGTCCTCAGCGGGCGCAGTCGAAGCAAACCTTGAGAACATGACTTTAGCTGGAAACATGACGTTTAGAACTCAAGCAGGAACCGTAGATTTGCGAATGAACGAAGTCAACGTTGAAGGAAACAACACCGTTACTCTACAAACCAACGCTGGCTCAGTCAACATGGATATAACTCAAACCAAAACTCTTCAAGGAAACCTGCTGGTTAACGCATCCACGAATTTGGGTTCAGTAAAAGTAGGCTTGATCGTTGACGGAGATGTTGGAGCAAAACTTGTTTCGCAAACCAACTTGGGCAGTCTACGCACCTATGTGCAGCATTTTTCGGGTAACCAATCTCCAATCGAATCTGACAATTACCCAGCTGATAGCAACATCGAAATAGATAGCCGCACAAACCTTGGCAACATCAGCATAAATGCCAACTATGAATCGTTAACTGGCCCCAGTATAAGAAACTAGTCCTATTGGCATTCCCTAAACCTTTAAAACTATCCTTAAACTTTTAGTTTTTAAGTAAATGGTGAATTTTTTGTCACAACCAAAAAAAGTAACACGTCAAGAACTACAAGAAAATAACGGAAAAAACGGTAAACCAGCCTACCTTGCTTACAAGGGTAAAGTCTACGATGTTTCTGACAGCAGTTTCTGGATGGATGGAGACCACATGGGTATGCATGATGCCGGCAAAGACTTAACGGAAGAATTAGAGATGGCGCCGCACCGCGATGAAACGTTTGCGAGAGTAAAGTACGTGGGCGACCTTGTCTAAAATAGGCACTGAAGCACGCTATCAACTCTACGCAAGTCATTCAATACATTTTTTATTTCTTCCGCCTTTAGCGACTGCCTTTTTTTATGGGCTTCCCTAACTGTCTTATAGAGGCTATCGAAGGCAGCTTTTACGTCTAAATCAGTATTCATGAATTCTTCGAATTCAGAGGTTATTTTGGTATTTTCTTGCTTTCCCGCATTGCTTGAGGCCTTTGTCTTTTCTAAATCGGTAACCATACTTCTAAACGATTCCAGCCACTGAGTTGTCTGAGCCAACCTTTCAAACGTGAAATTCAGCTTTTTTCTGTAATGTCTATAGATCAAAAAGAATCTTAACTGTGAGCCACTGAAGCCTTTGGCATAGATATCATTGGGATAAACGACGTTACCCTTGCTTTTGCTCATTTTTTTACCGTCGACAAACAAGTGGGCACCGTGCAACCAATATCTGGAGAACTGTTTCCCAGAAACCGCTTCTGCAACAGCAAGCGTGTAATCGTGGTGGCGCACTAAGTTATCTATTCCGCCGCATCCGACATCGATCGTGAAGCCCAAGTGTTTAGTCACGATTGCGGCGTCTTGGATGTTCCATGCTGGTCTGCCCCTACCAATCGAGGTTTCATAGCATACGTCGTCTTGGCTGCAGCCATGCCACAACACAAAATCTCCCAGGTTCCATGGTGTCCCTGGGTACGTATCTTCGTGGAAACGTCGCTTCTTCTTGGGCCACTTGCTCATGTCGAGATGGGCGAGTTTGCCGAAGCCCTCAAATTTTAAGGGGTCAAAATAAACGTTCTTTGCGCCCTCGTAAGTGAATGTGTAGGCAATGCTGTTTTCTAGAAGCTTTGAGATTAAGTTTACCGCTTGATCCACCGCTGTTGAAGCCCTCACAGGGTAATCTGGCTTCTTGATTTTTAAAACCTCAAAATCATTAAAGAAAACTATTTCGTTTTTACGTGTCAGCTCTTCAACCGTGAGGTTTTCTTTTTTGGCTTGAAGTATCGCCTTATCTTCAACATCAGTGAGCGTCATCAACCGCTTAACATTGTACCCTAAATACTCAAGGTACCTCTGAAAGATATCTTCAAAGAGGAAAGTACGGTAGTTTCCGATGTGTGCAAGCTGGTAAGTGGATGGACCGCAAGTGTACATTTTAACCTGCTTGTCTTCTGAGGGCTGGAACTGCTCCATTCTTTGTGATAGCGTGTTGTAGATATTAAGCAACTTTTTCCCCTAAGTCGTTACTTTTTCTTCTTTCTCTATTTCCATAAGCGTTTTCTTAGCTTCTTCCACATGCCGCGGCGCTTGGGTTTGGGAATTGAAAATGTGGCGAACAATGCCTTTCTTGTCGATTATGTAGGTTACTCGTCCGGGAAGAAAACCCATAGTTGAAGGCACACCGTATAATTCTCTGACTTTGTTGTCTTCGTCGCTTAGGAGAATAAATGGCAATCCATAGTGGGTTGCGAAGGATTTGTGGGATTCCACGCTTTGCCCACTTACCCCAAGCACTTCTGCTCCCAACTTAGTTAATTCTTCATAGTTATCTCTAAATGTGCAAGCTTCTTTTGTGCATCCTGGTGTTTCATCTTTTGGATAAAAGTACAGGATAACGTTCTTTTTGCCGAAGAATTCTGAGAGCGTTACATTGTCGCCCATTTGGGATGGAAGAGTGAAATCAGGCGCTTTATCGCCAACTTTAACGTTCAAAAAATCACCAGACAATAGTGGCTTTTTAGGGCTATTATCCTTTTCGCACCCAATTAAACGATATAAGGGTCTGTGTACATAGCAACAATGGTGAGTTGGTTGGAGAAATCTTTGAACGTTTCAGGGTACAAGTGCCCAGCATTATACTATACAGCACCCGGGATTCCTGTAGTTTTCCTCCATGGCTTATCGTATACCGCTGATATTTGGCAGCGCATAGGCGTAACCGATTTGCTTATGAAAAAACGCGTGCCCTTTCTTGCCTTGAACATGCCTTATGGCTTGAAGAGTGAATGCCAACCTAAAACCCGTGACCCAGAAAAAAACGTTGCTTTCGTGAATGAAGCAGTCAAAACCTTTTTTGGTTCAGTTGCCCCTGTTCTTGTCGGTGCCAGCATAGGCGGCAACATTGCATTGCGATATGCGGTGCGGTTTCCGGTGAAGGGATTACTATTGGTTTCACCTGCAAGGGCTCTTGAACCAGACTTAGTGCCTATGTACAGTCAATTCAAGTTTTCAACTACCATCGTTTGGGGCTCGGAAGACAACATAGTTGCAAGCGAAGACATGCGTGTTTTAGCTGACAAACTTCCCAACGCTAAACTCATCGTCTACGATGGAGCAAACCACTCAGCCTACAAGGATGATTCAGACAGGTTTAAACAGGATTTGCTAGAGCTCTACGCAAACGCCGAATAGCCAGCTTATGGTTTTGCAGTTATTAAATAATGGTAACGTCCAGCGTCCCTAACATCCGTAACAGTAAAACCTGCAGATTCAATCAATCCTGACGCTTTTTCTTCGCTGAACCTAATAGAAACTGGTGGACCAAACGGCATCTCGATTTTTTTCCAATCCAAATCTAACAGTTGCCCGTTGGGTTTTATCATTTGTTTGGCATTTTGGAGCACTTTGACCGAGTCGCTGAAGTCATGAAGGTCCATGCTATAGAATATGAAGTCAGCGCAACTCTTACAAAACACTGTGTCTTCGGCTTTGCCTGCCCGCGCATTGATGTTGTTTAAGCCTTCAACTTTCGCTTTTTGTTTGACCTTTTCAATGGCTGAAGCGTCGATATCTACAGCATAGACTTTTCCGCTGTCGCCTACTTTTTTTGCAGCTAAAATGGAGAAGAATCCGTCGCCGCAACCTACATCAACAAAAACCATGCCTGCTTGCAGTTCTTTTAAGATGGCGTCTGGATTGTACCATGACCGCCTTGTTGCCTCATCTAGGCTAAAACCACCGTGACAACCCACATTTAAAACCCGCTTGCTATGGCTTTAGGAGTTCTCGGATTTGTTTTTCATGCGTTTGGCGAGTAGTTAAGGGATAGATTTCACGTTCAGAATCGAAGAACATTGGGTCCTGTCCTATGATTTTTGAGAGTTTCTCGTCAGAGTCAACGTTGACGATGAGCATGCTGCCCTGTTGCCCTATGAGGTGGTAGGTGGCTTCGAGAACTTTTTCTTTTTCTAATGTGTCAAAATATTTGAATTGCAACGGAAGCAGTTTTGACCATTTCTCGAGTGGAACATCGCGTTTAATTTTTTGTATGATTAAAAACTTCATAAGTATCCTCATTTAGAAAATGATTGTTTGGGTATAAAATCTTTCTTTGAATCAGCATCGCATCGGAGCGCCGTAGATGCTATTCATGCCCTGGGTAAATGAAATTGTGGCTTTTAATTTTTTTAATTAGGGTCAAAAAAATTATCGCTAACTACCACTTTCTTTCAATAAACTGGTTTTTTGTTGTTGAAGAATAAAAAACCCGATTTTAGAATAAATTTTTATACAATAGTGGATGGTAAGTGATTGTTTATTGAAAATAGGAGCTTTCCGACTATATCAAAATCTGAGAAAAAAACTGATCACGATGGTTTATCTGCGATTAAATGTCTTTGCGGAGAAATAATCTTGGTCGTACCCAACGTTAAACTAATGACCAAAGCCATAGAAACCCACGTTGCAAAACACATGCAAGAAGTTAAGGACCCAAAAGAAGCTGCAGCCATAGCTGAACATATACGTGATGACTTGATAATTCAAGTCTTAGAGAAAGCAAGCAAAACTTAAGTATTATCCAAAAAAAATAAAGAAAAATTTGAAATTATTCGAGATGGAATATTTACTGTTTGTTTTCTCCGCCTCGCCGCATCATCTCAGGAATCTTGGCGGAAGCCTTAGACATTGCGTCTTTAACAACATCCATCAATTCTTCGTTAACTTCAAGTTCAACGGTTATTTTCAACTTGCCTTTTTTGTCATTCATTTCAGTCATGGAACCACCTCCTGAATTGATTAAATCGTTTAGGAAATAAGTTACCCAGAAGATGCACAGCCTGCATCCCGGTTAAATCCAAATCCATCGTAATTCGGTAATGGTATCTGCCAAGACGTTTGGTGTGTGCTTTGTAGTTGCCGATTGCACCCGCTTCTTTGAAACGGTGTAACTCCCTATTCATCAGAACAGTAATGGCCGTTGGTGCTAAGGGCTCAAAGACAAAAGCTACCCTCATTAAGACGCGAACTACGCTGCCGATTAAAGATTCAGAAACGGATTCTTCGTTTGTCATTTTATTTCCTCAAAAATTGGCTAAAACCACCGAATAAGTTCATGTGTTTGACCGACAAGAACTTGATTTAACTATTAGGTAGAAGGCATTTTTTAAGGTTGCGTAACTAAACTATATGCCGCAACAGGGCGATGACTTGTCTATGGAAGAATTGAACAATCAAATTTACAGTTGCAAAAAATGCAAACTCTGGAAAGAAGCCAAACATGGTGTGCCCGGCGAAGGCCCCCTAAACGCCAAAGTCATGTTTGTTGGGCAGAACCCTGGCGCCGACGAAGATGAATTGGGCAGGCCGTTTGTAGGCAGAGCAGGAAAATACCTAACCAAAACGCTGGTTGAATTCGGGATAAAACGCGAAGACGTCTACATAACAAACATCGTCAAGCATGTTTCTCCCCAAAACCGGAAACCCTACGACGACGAAGTCAGAGCATGCCTACCCTACCTAATTGCCCAAATCAGAATAATTAAGCCGCAAATAATCGTTCTCCTCGGTGCATCTGCAAAAGAAACTCCACGATTGGAAGGCATAGAATATGTTCAAATTATCCATCCGTCAGCTGCGATGCGCTTCACAAAAATGCGGGAAAAATTCAGGCAGCAAATCACTGATTTGGCAATAAGACTTAAACAGAATTAACGCTTGCTTTAAGGACTGCTTACATAATTTTTTTGCTGTTCTTTTCGCGGAACAGTCTGTTCCTTTGGGAGAGTTAAATGGTTCAAGCAGATTATCTTCTGACTGCTGGTCAATTGAATGAAACTAAACAAATGCTTGGTTTTACTTTTTATCACTTTTATTTTATTTTCACCGATTGCTATTTCCGCTGTCAAATCCGAATCACCACATTTCATCGTAATCTACGGTGACGGCTCAGTTTCTGATACAAGTGCAATCCAAAGAACTGGCAACATCTATAGTCTAACAGGCGACCTGCCTAACTCCTCAATAATTGTCGAATGTAACAACATAATCCTCGATGGCAAAGGCTACATCCTCCAAGGACCAACAGGGTGGGTCAGCGGACTTTGCGCCATAAACCTCACCTGCACAAACACAACCGTTCAGAACTTCAACATAATCGGGTTCTGGGAAGTAGGCATACTTGGAAACTACAATGGTAACACAATCTGCAATAACAATATTACAAAGACGGACCGAGCAATTTCAATTTACGCCAGTGACTACAACATTACTGGAAATTATGTTGCAGACAACGATAATGCAATCCGCATCGTTGGCAGCAATGTCAACATTTATGGGAACCTTATAGTTGACAACGATAATGGTTTCTTCTTTACCAACAGCACAACTATCCTTGTAGTTGCCAACGAATTTGAAAGCAACATAATTGCAGTTAGCACTGATTATGGCGGCTTTGGACTCTATCATAACAATTTCATAACCCAGTCAATCCGGGTAGGTGACGGGTGGTCAGCAATGGTTCTTTCAACAGGTCTAGAGGTAAACGTTACAATACCTCCATGGGATGACGGGTATCCTTCGGGTGGCAATTACTGGAGCGACTACTCTAGCAGATATCCCAACGCAAGCGAGATAGATAATTCTGGAATTGGTGATACCGCATATGTTATTGGTTTCGAAGGTTCAATAAATTCCACTACTATCGGCTACTTTGTTAAAGCGGTTGATAGATATCCGCTCCTTTTTCCAGTCAACATCACCGAAGCAACTTTAGAATTACCTTTGCTAACTCCAAATGCTTCGCCAAGCCCTTCCCCAAGTCCAACTCTTCCTACCGCAAGCTTAACACCCTCACCTTCAACAACATCGTTTTCATCAGAGATAATCTTGCTATTTTTCATTGTTGCTCTCATTGGTTTAGTCCTCATGCTGTACCTCAAGAAAAAGCATCGAGAAGATCCTCAAAATACCTAATGGTGGGTAGGCTATATTGGCGTTTTCTTAAACCAATAAATGGTGCAGTTATTTCATGGGTTGTCTTAGGATAGTTTTCAGTTTTTCTGGTGCTGTTGTGGCTGGGTTGTTTAGGTAGATTTCGTGGTGTTTGCCGATTAGTGTGTGTCCGCTGTTTTGGATGTATGTGTGTATTTTTGTTATGGTTGGTCCTTCAGCTGAAAACGGTCCAATGTACATTATTTGTGCGGCGGGGCCTTCCTTGAAACTTTCAAACCGCACCTTGGAGAGTACTGGTGGATTTTTCTTCTTTTTTACCTGTTCCACCGCCACCTGAAAGTCGTCAGCAGAGACGTATTTGGGCTGCATTATCATAGCTGTCCACTTCCACTCGTCTTTTCGCTCCGCACTGAATTTGGTCATGTCCTCTACCCACCATAAGCCCTCAAGCGGCATAACCGCGTAATCCACACCTTTTCCTTTTTTAACCAAAAATTTGAGTGTATAAGCGACAGTAAATAACGCTTCAATCGCTTCGCTGTACTGAGACGATGTAGGTGCGCCTTCCCCGTCAACCAAGAGAAAATTCATGGCCGGAACATCAACAACAGATATTTCTTTTGCTGACGGATTGTAGAGGTTTTTGAATTCTTTTTTTAATTCAACCTTATCCATAAAAACCAACCCTATTTTCATAGTAGCGGACTCAAAATAAAAAACTAGTGCACTAACCACTAGCAATCGCTTAACAGCTTAATGACTAGAAATGTCAACGTTAAAACTATAAATGAAGGGAGTTACAATTGGTTTTAGGTGAATTTTGTGGTTTTAGCTAGAATGTCTTTTTGGTATTTCAAAGCTGGGAAACGTAAAGAAGGTTTTGCTGAGCTTGATAAAATTCTTAATACTTTAGCGCAGGAAGCGGGGAGGGTTTTCGAGGTTACATGTCATTACTTTCATTTGAGAACCCAAAGGCAGTCACTATCTTAACGCTATGGCAAGATGAAGACGCCCTCAAAAAGTCGGAGCAAGATGTTTTTGCTAGAGCAACCAAAAAAGTCGAGGAGCAACTCGAGAAACCTCCTCGAATCGATAATTACAGGGTGTTTTCAACAGAACTTTTCCAGCGTCCACAATAAACATTTTTTCAATTTGTTTCAAGAGAAATTCAGGTCGGGTTTATTGTTTAGGTAGCTTTTTGATTTATAGTCCCTTTGGTATAAGGTACAAACTCGCGGACCTGTTCAAGCGAGGTTTTGCCTGCTTTTTCTCGCTGTTCCTTTGTTAGCTTTAGCATTAGGGATTTGAGGATCTGCTTGAGTAACTCTTTTCCCGCAGTGTCCCCTGGAACCAGAATCACGTAAGCTTTCGTTTTCGCCTTCACAGCTTCTACTGGACCCCCAACAAAACTCGTTTCTTCGCCAACGATTATGCCGATTGCCACTCTTAGGGGCGTGTTCCTGTACCAATTGCGTTTGCCCACCACAAAAAAAGCCCCATGCGGAACCGACTCACCAGATGGTCCACTCTTACTGAGTTGGTCAACTTTAACCCAGTAAACGTCTGCTGTTCCAAGGTTTTCCCGCCAAGCCCGCGAAAAAGAAGCCGCAAATTCAGCCGCTTCACGTAACGCCTGCTCACTTATTTCTCTGCCCTCAGCTTTAATGACAACGAATGGTGACCCCGTGATTTCAGCGTGAAAAACCACATCCTCTTGCGCAGTGTGCTTTTTGACTAGCACCTCGTTGCTAACAGTGTCTTTACCTGCAACCACCAAAAATCCATCTGAGGAAGTGTACCAGCGAAACTTCTCATACCACTCCTTGTTCTCCATTGCTTCTTTACGTTTAGAGAGGGCTTCCATGATTTGTGCTGGCTTAAGACTCTTTAACTCTTCTGCTTCAGCCAGTTCGCGTTCGATTTTGGCGAGTTTTCTCTTAGAATCCTGTAGCGCTGAGAGTGCACCTTGGGATTTCTCCTTAGCTTTTTTGCCATGTTCATAGTACCTGTTGGCGTTGTCGAAGATTGAATCTCGCAGGTTAAAGCTGAAATGATAATTGTCCACAGATAAGTTTAATGCAAGGTTTTTGCCGTCGAACCCTTCAACGTAGGCCGCCGGCACTTTGCCCGCTTTTTTTGCAGCCATAACTGTTGTGATGATTGTGTTCCAGTCGTGTCCCTGATTGTTGGCTTTAAGGAGGTTTTCTTGGAAAGTTTGGAGTTCATTAAAATGTGCGTAGATGGTGTCGCCGATGAGTTTGTCACGTTCAGCTTTTGCTTCATCTTCATGGATGGATTTTTCCTGGTCTGCAACAATTCGCTTTAGTCGTTCGGCTTCTTTTTTTATCTTGTCAACTTCGAGGTGGTTAACGGCTCTTTCAGCAACCGTAACCCGCAAATAAAATTCATCCAAAGCTTGATTGAAGCTGTCATAGGCTTGCAGTTTGCAGCCTTCATAACGTTTCAGCTTGATGGGCACAACATCCATAAAATCGCCTTCCTCGCCCAAAATTATGCATGCTTCCAATTTGTCCCCTGAAACCGCCGACAACAAAGTTTGGAGGGCACCAAAAATTGCTTCCGCTTCGCTGCTTGTTATTGTGTTGCAATGTTTAGTTTTATCCACGCCAGCTCGTAGTAAAATTTCCTCAGCGTAAACTCCGCCAACCCCCAAAAACCTTGCAATTGACCTAACTACCTCTGTTTCTCCTGCGTTTTTGAGGGATTCTTCAAGTTCGGTTTGGGTTACTTTGAATGGGTTTTTGCCGCTTGAAGGCGGAAGCTCCAGAACCACGTTGTGCAGGATGTCGCGGTCACGCATTTTCTTGAAAGCTAACGCGTGAATGATGACGTTTTGCTCGTTGGTTAGTATAATGTTGCCGTCTCCGAAAAGCTCCACTACAAGCTTGAGCAAACCAGTTTTGGTTCGAAAGCTAACTGTTACGATTCTTTCAAACTCATACTGGTCAATGCCAGCTACCCAAGCGCCACGCAGGTACTTTCTTAGTATCATACAGAATGCTGGTGGTTCAGCAGGGTTTTCTTCCGCGTAGCTGGTGGCGTGTAATCTTCTGCCCGCTTCCATCACCAGTCGAATTGGAGGCAAATCGGTTTTATGAAGTTTGAAAATGACGGTTTTCTCGTCAAGTTGGTGGATGTTGTTCACTCTGGAATCTGCTAAAATGTTTTTTAATTCTTTGATTGCGGCAGCAATGTCAAAGCTTGAAAACTCTTTTTTGCGCAACCCATTCACCAATGCTTGTGAATCTATATCTGAGTAAGCTATGAAATAACCGTTTTCACCAAAAAACTGAAAATACTGTAAATTGAAGGCAGAAACGATTAATACTTAGGCATCTTTTTTAAGTAAGAACAAAATATACACAGCAAGGATTAGATTCACATGACACCTGTCGTTCAACTTTACTGGTTAAGAGTTGTATTGGGCATAGTTGCAGGCGTAGTAACAGGGTTCATATTTGCTTTTTTCGGCGGCAAAGCTGCATTGTTAGACTTAACTACCCTCTTAAACAGCATCACCGCTGCATTACTCATCTACTTTGTATCCTACTACATCCTTAGAGGTTACTACAAGACTAAAATAGAGAAACAATCGAAAATCCTAAGCACAGCCATAGGCATGTACTTCTTTGCTTGGCTATCCTTCTTTGTCCTATTCTACACAAT
>Ga0182021_10000971_pt1 | contig 32676 bp, 34 predicted proteins | sample 612E3MmetaG_FD_120493 | JGI IMG/M metagenome (GOLD analysis project Ga0182021, IMG submission 120493) | Permafrost microbial communities from Stordalen Mire, Sweden - 612E3M metaG (Illumina Assembly) | ecosystem: Environmental > Terrestrial > Soil > Wetlands > Permafrost | place: Sweden... | reverse complement strand
CGTGACCTGCGCCGGGGTATGCGCCGCCCAGCGCGGCGCTACCATGCGCACTTTTGAGCCGTAGGATAAACAGGAGACTGGAATATGGGTACGCACAACAAGGTTGCCATCGTCACCGGAGCAGGCACGGGTATCGGCAAGAGCGCCGCACTGGCGCTGCTCGGGGACGGATATCGCGTCGGTCTGGTGGGGCGGCGCAAGGAACTGCTCGACAAGACAGTTAAGGATGCGGGGCAGGCGGCCGCCAACACGCTCGTACTGCCCGCGGACGTGGGCAACCCGGAATCGGTAAATGCGCTGTTCGCCAAGCTGCACCAGACATGGGGGAGGCTGGACGTCCTGTTCAACAACGCCGGCATGGGTGCGCCGGCGATTCCAATGGAAGACTTGAGCTTCGAGCAATGGAAAGCGGTGCTGGACGTCAACCTCACCGGCATGTTCCTGTGCTCGCAGGCGGCGATCAGGATCATGAAAAGCCAGGACCCGCGCGGCGGGCGCATTATCAACAACGGCTCGATCTCGGCCCATGCGCCGCGGCCCAACTCTGCGCCCTATACCTCCACCAAGCACGCGGTCACCGGACTCACCAAGTGCATCTCCCTCGACTGCAGGAAGTACGACATCGCCTGCGGCCAGATCGACATCGGCAATGCCGCGACGGAAATGACCGAACGCATGAAGAACGGCGTGGCGCAGGCGAACGGCTCGGTCGCGGTCGAGCCGCGCATGGACGTGGCCCATGTCGGCAGCGCCGTACTCTACATGGCGAACCTGCCGCTGGATGCGAACGTGCAGTTCATGACCATCATGGCGACGAAAATGCCGTTCGTGGGACGCGGCTAGCGCCCGGTAGATGGATACCCGGACCATGCTGAAGGCCTTCGCTTCCATCCTCGCCGCGCTCGCGATTGCAGGCACGGCCGCGGCGCAGTCGTATCCAGCGAAGCCAATCCGCTTCATCGTACCCTTCCCGCCGGGCGGACCTGTGGATGCAGTTGCCCGCATCGTCGGGCAGAGGGTTTCGATGAGCGTCGGACAGCCGGTCACGGTGGAGAACCGCGCCGGCGCAGGCGGCATCGTGGGCGCGGAGATTGCAGCCAAGGCGCCGGCCGACGGCTACACGGTGTTCGTCTGCGCCATCCATCACAGCGTGCTGCCCAGTATCCACGCCAAACTGCCCTATGATTTCTGGCGCGACTTCGTCCCGGTGGGCATGGGCGCAACCTTTCCCATTGTGGTGGTCGCCAACCTTTCCGTTCCGGTGAATACACTTAAAGAACTCATCGCTTACGCCAAGGCGAATCCCGGAAAGCTATCCTACGGCTCCTCCGGCAACGGCGGCGGCACGCATCTCGCGGGAGAACTTTTCAAAACGCTCGCCGGAGTCGACATTCTGCATGTGCCGTACAAGGGAAGCGCGCCGGCGATGACCGACGTGCTGGGCGGCCAGGTGCAACTCATGTTCGCCGACGGCCCGACCGCGGTGCCGCAGGTCAAAGGCGGCAAGGTCAAGGCGCTCGCCATGGCGCAGTCGAAGCGCTCGGCGCTGCTGCCCGAAGTCCCGAGCGCAACCGAAGCCGGGCTTGCGGGTTACGATGCGTATTCGTGGGCGGGATTCGTCGCACCGGCGGGCACGCCGCCGGAGATCGTCCAGCGCCTGAACGCCGAAATCGTGAAGGCCTTGTCTGCACCCGATATGCGCGAGGCCATGCTCGCGCGAGGCGCCGAGCCGCACCCTGGAACGCCCGAGCAATTCGCGGCGTTTGTCCGCGCCGAGATGACGAAATGGGCCAGAGTGGTGCGCGAGGCCAACGTCAAGGCCGACTGAGCCTCGGCTTGATCCAAGATCGACGCGCGGCAACTGGTGCGCGGCGGAAGATGTGATAACGTAAGATCATTTTCCAGGCAAGGAGTCGAAATGCGCGCGCCGCTGGCAGGTCTGGTCGCACTTCAAGCGGCAATCTATTGCGTGCCCGGCCTCGCCGCCGACATGTCGCCGGGCCTATGGGAAATCACCCTGGAAAGCCGCGTCGCCGCCCAGCCTGGATTTGCACCCGAGCCCTTCCGCCTCACCCAATGCCTCACTGCCGCCGACACCAGAGACCCGAGCAAACTGCTCGGCGGGATCGCGAATCCCGGCGCCAGCGGCTGCACCTATACGGACAAGGCGTACTCGGGAAGTACCTTCCATTTTTCGATGCAGTGCGCCGGCAGCCTTGCGATCCGGTCGCAGGGCGAAGTCTCGTTCACGTCAGACAGCATGAACGGAACCATTACCGCCATCGCCAACGTCGGCGGGGAGAAGACCGAACTCAGCAACAAGGTCTCTGCCCGCCGCCTGGGCGGTTGCTAGCGCCCATCACGCCGGGTCTGTAACAACACGAGGGGATGCATCCCCTCGCGCTCCCCTATATCAGCCGTAACAAAATGACTTTTGTTACGGGTTCTCAGGAAGCGCCTCATCGGCGCGCGGTGTGGTGGTGTGACCGGTCCAGGTAGCGCCACAGCAGCGCGAGCGAACCGCCCGATACGATGTGCCAGATGCCCCACAACCCGGCCACCGCGACCATCGCCAGATCGGAATTGAACTGCGCGGCGATGATGCCCAGCGCGAGGCCCGAATTCTGCATGCCGCCCTCGATGACCACCGCGCGCCGGTCGGCGACCTTCAGGCGCGCGAGCACCGACGCGCCGTAGCCGAGTCCCAGGCCGAGCGCGTTGTGCCCGATCACGATGGGCAGCGTGCGCGTAAGCTCGATCAGGAACAGCTTCCACTGGGCCGCGACCGCGCCGACGATAAACAGCATCAGCGCAGCCACGGCGAACCGTCCGAGCGGCTTGCGCAGGCGCGACGCCAGCCGCGGTGCTCGATGCGAGGTAATCAGGGCGGCGCTCATCGGCAGGGCGAGCAACAGCACCAGGCTGATGACCAGGTCGCGCGGGTCCACCGCGATGGCGCGCGCCCAGGCCGCGGTGCGCGGGTTGGCGGTGATCATCAGGCTGAAGTTGAGCGGGGTGAACACCAGCGCCAGCACGTTCGATACCGCCGAGATGGAAAGCGACAGCGCCAGGTTGCCGCGTCCGAAGTAGGTGACCACGTTCGACAGCGCGCCGCCGGGGCAGGCGGCCACCAGCATCATCGCCGCCATGGTCGCCGCGGGCAGATCGAGCAGCAGCGTGATCCCCAGGGTGGCTGCCGGCAGCAGCACGAACTGCGCCACCAGGCCCGCGCCCACCGCCAGTGGATGGCGTGCAACGTAGCGGAAATCCTCCACGCGCAGATCCAGGGACACAGCATAGACCATGGTCGCCAGCACGACCATCAAAATGATCTGTTGCATCTCCTCTCCTCGGGCCGGGCGCTTCGCTTCAGCCGCAGATTCGGCCGGCGCAGCCGCAGGCGTGGACTGATCCGCTTTATTCTCGTATATTCTCGCGCAGCGCCGTGCGCCCCGGAGCGCGCGAACGGCCCATAATAGCACTTGCATATAGCCCAGCCGCGGCACCCGCGCGGTGCCGCACCAGGAACTGCCGCCACAGCATGTCACAGCAATCCGAACAACTCGCGATCCTGTTCGCCGATATCAGCGGCAGCACCATGCTGTACGAAACGCTGGGCAACAGCCTGGCGCGCCAGAAGGTGGTGCGCTGCCTTGCCATGATGAGCGGCCGGCTGGCGGCGCACCGCGGCACGCTGATCAAGACCATAGGCGATGAAATCATGTGCACCTTTCCGAGCGCGGAAGCCGCATTGCGCGCGGCCTGCGACATGCAGGACGCGGTGGAAAACGGAAAGCCGGGAGGCGACATCCCGATGTACGTCCGCATCGGGTTCAATTACGGCGAGGTGATCCGCGAGGCGAACGACGTGCACGGCGATGCCGTCAACGTAGCCGCGCGCATCACCGAAGTGGCGCGCGCGCGCCAGATCCTCGCGACCCAGGCGGCGGTCGACGCGCTGCCGCCGGATCTGCAGCACCGGGCGCGCCATATCCGGCGCACCAGCATCAAGGGCCGGCAGGCGCAGCTCGACCTGTTCCAGATCGGATGGAGGGCCGACGATGACGACGGCGTGCGCATCGGCAACCCTGCGCACCGCAAACCAGAAGGCCAGCAGGAACAACTCGTCCTGCGCCAGAGCGACCAGCAAATCACTGTCAACGACCAGAACATGACGGTCACGCTCGGCCGCAGCGCGGCCTGCGCGATCGTGATCCACGGCGATTTCGCGTCGGACCGGCATGCCATCGTGGAGTATCAGCTGGGGAAGTTCTTCGTCACGGACCAGAGCGCCAACGGCACTTACATTCATTTCAGCGGCGGCGACATGGTGCATATCGCGCGCGAGAGCACGATGTTGCGCGGCACCGGCGCCATCCTTCTTGGGCGGCCGTTCTCGGACGACCCCGCGGGGATCATCGAATTTTCGGTGCACCTGGCCCCGGACCTGGCCTGAAGGCGCCTGCCGATTCCATAGGCGCAAGCCCGCCCCGCGGGCTTACCGCCATGGGCCATCCGGGCACGGCTACTTCAGCGGTTTGTAGCGTATCCGCTTCGGCTTGGCCGCTTCTTCTCCGAGCCGTTTTATCTTGTCGGCCTCGTATTCGTGGTAATTGCCGTCGAAGAAGCTCACCTTGGAGTCGCCCTCGAAGGCGATGATATGGGTGGCGATGCGGTCGAGGAACCAGCGGTCATGGGAGATCACCAGCACGCTTCCGGCGAATTCCAGCAGCGCGTCTTCCAGCGCGCGTAGCGTTTCCACGTCGAGGTCGTTGGAGGGCTCGTCCAGCAGCAGCACGTTGCCGCCGGCAATCAGCGTCTTGGCCAAATGCAACCGCCCGCGTTCGCCGCCGGAGAGGTTGCCGACTTTCTTGCCCTGGTCGGTGCCCTTGAAATTGAAGCGGCCGAGATAGGCGCGCGAAGGCATCTCGAATTTGCCGACATTGAGCATGTCAGCGCCGGCGGCAACGTATTCGAACACGGTCTTGTCGCCCTCCAGCGCATCGCGTGACTGGTCCACGTACGCCATTTTCACCGTCGGGCCGATCGCCACTTCTCCCTTGCCCGGCTGCTCCTTGCCCGTGATCATGCGAAACAGCGTGGACTTGCCCGCGCCGTTGGGGCCGATGATGCCTATGATCGCGCCGGCCGGAACCTTGAACGACAGGTCGTCGATCAGCAGGCGGTCGCCGTAACCTTTGCTCACGCCCTTGAACTCGATCACGGCATCGCCCAGGCGGTCGGCCACCGGAATGAAGATTTCCTGCGTTTCGTTGCGCTTCTGGTAATCGTAGGAGGAGAGCTCGTCGAAGCGCGCCAGCCGCGCCTTGCTCTTCGCCTGGCGCGCCTTGGGATTCTGGCGCACCCATTCGAGTTCCCGCTTGATGGTCTTCTGGCGCGCCGATTCGGTCGCTTCCTCCTGCTCGAGCCGCGCTTCCTTCTGCGCCAGCCAGGAACTGTAATTGCCCTCCCAGGGGATGCCGTAGCCGCGGTCGAGTTCCAGGATCCACTGCGCCGCGTTGTCCAGGAAATAGCGATCGTGGGTCACCGCCACCACGGTGCCGGGAAATTTCTGCAGAAACTGCTCCAGCCACTCGACGCTCTCGGCATCGAGGTGATTGGTGGGCTCGTCGAGCAGCAGCAGGTCGGGCTTCGACAGCAGCAGGCGGCACAGCGACACGCGGCGCTTCTCGCCGCCGGAGAGCGGGCCGATTTTCGCCTCCCACGGCGGCAGTCGCAGCGCGTCGGCGGCGATCTCGAGTTGGTGCTCGACATTGTCGCCGGCCGAGGCGGCGATCACCGCCTCCAGCTCCGCCTGTTCCGCTGCGAGCTTGTCGAAATCGGCGTCGGGCTCCGCATAGGCGGCATACACCTCGTCCAGGCGCTTTTTCGCGCCGAATACCTCGCCCAGCCCCTCCTCCACCGCCTCGCGCACGCTCTGCTCCGCGTCGAGCAGCGGCTCCTGCGGCAAGTAGCCGATGCGCATGTTGGGCTTGGCGATTACCTCGCCGTCATAGTCCTTGTCCTCGCCCGCCATGATGCGCAGCAGCGTGGACTTGCCCGATCCATTCAGGCCGAGCACGCCGATCTTGGCGCCGGCGAAAAAATTGAGCGAGATGTTCTTGAGGATGAAGCGTTTGGGCGGCACGACTTTGCCGACCCGGCGCATGGTGTAGACGTATTGGGCCATGGGTGCTTTCGATGCAAAATGATGGACGATGCTGTGGAACGACTGCTCCGAGTCCAGTATTCTACGTGCTTCACTCCGTCGCGTGCATCCCGATATGGCCATAATGGCAAAGCGCAGCCTGTTCGCTGTCCTGTCACGTTCGCCCTGGTGGGTGAGCTTGCTCATCGCGGCCGCGCTGTTCGTGGTGGTGCGCCAATTCATGCCCGACGCCGCTGCACTGGCCTCGACGCTGCCTTTTCTCGGCATAGCCGGGTACGCCGGCTGGCTGCAATCGCGCATACTGAACCCCGAGCACGTGGCCCGGACGCTGGCCGGGGTCCGCGCCATGTCGTGGCAGGAATTCGCGGCCGTCATCGAAGCGGCATTTTGCAGCGAGGGCTATGCGGTCGCCGCGCTCACCCGCGGCGCCGCCGATTTCGAATTGCGCAAGGGCGGTCGCGTCGCGCTGGCGGTCTGCAAACGCTGGAAGGTCGCGCAGACCGGCGTCGAGCCGCTGCGCGATCTGCTGCTGGCAAAAGAGACGGCGGACGCGCAGGAATGCATCTACGTGACCGCAGGCGACTTGAGTCAGAACGCGCGGCAGTTCGCTGCGCAACACAAGATACGCGTGCTGTGCGATGCCGAACTGGCGCAATTTCTTGCGCGAACCAGGATCGGGAAAAGCAAGTGACAGTTGGAGCGCACGCAGATATGAACGGCGGCCAGACACCATGACCCGGCCCGATTTGACCGGGCGACTATTGGTCGCGGCCCAGTTCGCGCTGCTCGCCTGGCTGATATGGCCATTCACAACGCAAGCGTGGTCGCTGCCGGCGCTCGCGCTGCTTGGGTGCGCGGTGGCGCTTGGCCTATGGACGCTCGCCTACAACCGCCCCGGCAATTTCAACATCCGCCCGGAACCGAAGGCATCGGGGCGGCTGGTGACCGGCGGTCCTTACCGGTATATGCGCAATCCCATGTATTCCGCCGTGCTGCTGTTCGCGTCCGCGGAGCTCGTCGCATATCGCGATCCATGGAAAGTTCTTTGCTGGATAGCATTGGCCCTGGTCCTCCTCGGCAAAGCCCTGCTGGAAGAGCGCGGCCTGCGCGAGCAACACGCCGATTACGCCGAATATGCGCGGCGGGTGCGCCGATTCATTCCAGGCGTGTTCTGACAACTACCGAGGCAACGCGGCTCGCGACATGCTGTAAGCTGCCGTTTCACGCTGAAATGCAAATCGGATCAACGCAAGTCATGGCCCTGCCCACTCCACCCGATCCAGCTAAGAATCCCGCCACGGCGTTGCCGGGCTACGCGCTTTGGAACCTCGGCTTTCGCCCCTTTTATCTGCTCGCGGGCCTGTTTGCAACGCTCAGCGTTCCAGCCTGGATGGCGCAATACGCCGGCTGGCTGGGCGGGCACGCGATTATCGCTGGCCCTCTTTGGCATGCGCACGAAATGCTGTTTGGCTACGCCCTCGCCGTGATCGTCGGTTTCCTGTTCACCGCGGGCCGCAACTGGGCCAACCAGCCGACCCCGACGGGCGCGGCGCTCGCCGCGATCGCCGCGCTGTGGGTCGCGGCCCGGCTGCTGGTGCTCGCGCACTACGCATTCGCGGCCGCGGTGTTCGACACGGCCTTTGCCCTTGCCGCCGCGGCAGGGATTGCGCTGCCGTTCGTGCGCAGCGGCAACCGCCGCAATTATTTCTTCGTCGCCCTGCTGATCGGCATGGGCCTGGCGAACCTCGCCTTCCATCTGGGCATGGCGGGACTGCTCGACCTGCCGGTGCAGCGCGGGCTGCAGGCCGGCCTGGACCTGGTGCTGTTCATCATGGTGGTGATGAGCGGGCGCGTGATTCCGATGTTCACCATGAACGGCATTCCCGGCGTGTTCTGCGCCAGGCTTCCCTGGATCGAGCGCCTCGCGCCCGGCAGCATCCTGGCACTGCTTGCGGCCGATGTCCTAGGCGCGCCGGATATGCTCATCGGGCCGATCGCCGCAGTGGCCGCGGCGGCCCACGCCGCCCGGCTCGGCCTGTGGCGGCCGTGGCTGACGCTGAAGAAGCCCATCGTATGGATCCTGCACTTTGCCTACGCCTGGATCGTGCTCGCGCTGGCGCTGCGTGCGTTCGCCGCGTTCGACCTGGTGCCGCCCGGCCTTGCCATTCACGCGCTCACCGTGGGCGCGATCGGCGGCCTCACCCTGGGCATGATGACGCGCACCTCGCTTGGCCATACCGGACGGCCGCTGCAGACGGGACGCGCAGAACTGTTCTGTTACGTCACGATCCAGTTGGCGGCCCTCATCCGCGTTTTCCTGCCGCTCGCCATTCCCTCGCTCTACCTGCACGCCATCATCGGCTCGGGACTGCTGTGGTCGCTCGCGTTCGGCGTATTCACCGTCAGCTATTGGCCTATCCTGTCGCGGCCGCGGCTGGACGGCAAGCCCGGCTGACGCGATTCCGCGGAACGCGGGACGGACAATATGCGCCGCCCCGCTTGCGGGTAGAATGCTGGCTCTGCGCCGTCGACCGCGCAGTTCGTAGCAACCGCCAGTAGTCGCGCGCCACCGCTCATTCACCGGGAGGGTTCATGTCCAATTCATCGCGTATCGCGCGCTTTGCGCTTGCGCTTGCCGCCTTCGTTTTCGCCGGCGCCGCCGCTGCGCAAGCCTACCCGTCGAAGCCGATCCGCATCATCGTGCCGTTTGCTGCCGGCGGCACCTCCGACATCCTGGCACGCTTCATCAGCCCGAAGCTCACCGAGGCCTGGGGCCAGCCGGTGATCGTCGAGAACAAGACCGGCGCCAACGGCAACGTCGCAGCCGAGTACGTTTCCAAGTCGGCGCCGGACGGCTATACGGTGATGCTCGGCGATATCGGCGCGCTTTCGATCGCGCCTAGCGTGTACCCTACCCTGCCCTTCGACCCGGTGAAGGACTTCAGCCCGGTGATCATGGTGTCCTATTCGCCGCACATCCTGGCGGTGCATCCTTCAGTGCCCGTGTCCAACGTGAAGGAGTTGATCGCCTACGCCAAGGCGCGGCCGGGCCAGCTCAATTTCGCCGTATCCGGCACCGGCGGCGCGCCGCACCTCGCCGGCATCGAGTTCCAGCAACGCACCGGCGTGCAGTGGACCTACATCCCCTACAAGGGCGGCTCGGCGGCCGTGCTCGACGTGGTCGCCGGGCAGGCCAACATATTGTTCAATGGCATGCTCGCCACCTACGGACAGGTGAAGAACGGCAAACTCAAAGCGCTGGCGGTATCGAGCGCGAAGCGCGTCGCCGCGGCACCCGACCTGCCGACGGTTGCCGAACAGGGTCTGCCCGGCTTCGAAACCGGCTCGTGGCAGGGCGTGGTAGCAGCGCCCGGGACCCCGCGCGACATCGTCGCCAAGCTGAACACGGAGTTGACGCGCATCCTGAACACGCAGGATATGAAGGACAAACTTGCGGCGCAGGGAACGGAAGTCCGCACCGACACGCCCGAGGCGTTCGCGGCCTTCATCCGCAACGAAACGGCGCGCTGGGCCAAGGTGGTGAAGGAGTCGGGCGCGAAGTTCGACTGAGCCGGACCGGCCTTAGACAAACTGGACCGAAATCGCGCCGAGCGGGCCGAAGTCGGCGCGCAGGGTATCCCCCTTCGCCGCCCACACCGGGCGGGTGAAGGAACCGGCTAGCACCACGTGCCCCGGCTCCAGGGTGGTGCCGAACGTGCCCACTTTGTTGGCGAGCCAGGCGATGCCCATCGCCGGATGGCCGAGCACGCCTGCCGCCACGCCGGTTTCCTCAATCTCCGAATTCCGGCACAAAAGGCCGCTGACCCAGCGCAGGTCCACGTCCATCGGCCCCACCGGGCGCCCGCCCATGACGATGCCGGCGGCAGCGCCGTTGTCGGAGACGGTGTCGAATATCTTGCGCGGGTTCTGCACCCGCGCATCGATGATCTCGATTGCCGGGACCACGTACTCGGTAGCGCGCAGCACGTCCACCAACTCTACGCCGGGGCCCTTGAGCGGCTTACCCAGCACGAAGGCGAGTTCGATTTCGACGCGCGGCACGATGAAGCGCTCGAACGGGATCTTGGCGCCGTCGGCGATGAACATGTAGTCCATGAGGTGGCCGTAGTCCGGCTCGTCGATCTGCGAGGACTGCTGCATCGCCTTGGAAGTGAGCCCCACCTTGTGTCCGCGGACGCGGTGGCCGGCGGCGACCTTGAGCCTGGTCACCTCGCTCTGGATGGCATACGCGTCCTCGATGGTGATGTCGGGGAAGGTCTTGGACAGCTGCAGCGCCGGTTTGCGCTCCTTTTCCGCGTTGAGCAGGATCTCGGCGGCGTTGCTGCGGTCGGCTTGGGAAAGCATGGTCTAAGGCTCCTCCGGTTCGATGGTTGCGTTGTTGGCCAAAACGAAAAATGTGCGCGGTTCGACGCCGCGCTGGGCGTACTCGCCACCCGCAACAGCGGCCTGGTGTTGGCAATCAAGCAGATTGTATCCATCGCCGGGCATTTTCGGAGGAATTTTGTATCCCCGGCGCGCGGCCGTGCAGGCCAGGGCGAAACCGGACCCGCTTAATGACTGGTATCATGGCGGGCCGTCTCCTACCCCGGTTTTTCCCGCGCGACCAGCGCACGCATTACGCCGCATTTTCTGCCATCCCTTCGACGGAGCAATCATGATTTTTGACCTGCGCATCTACACCTTCAAACCGGGCATGCAGACAGCATGGCTCGCCATGTACGAAAAGCACGCCTATCCGATCCAGTTGCGCTATCTGGGCAAGCCCGTGGTGTTCACCACCACCGAGGTCGGGCCGCTGAACCAGGTGATCCATCTTTGGGCCTACGCCGACCAGGCCGAACGTGAGCGCAAGCGCGATGCGATGCAGCAGGACCCGGGATGGCAGGCGTATCTGAAAATGAATGCTGAAACGGCCTATATGCAGCACATGGAAAACCGCATCCTGCGCTCGACCCCGTTCTCTCCTCTTTAAGGCAAGCGGCAACGCTGACCGCCTTGAAGCCCGCAACTGATCAATTTTCAATCGGAGCCATAGCCATGCCCAACATCGGATTTCGCATTCTGCCCATGCCGCCGCGTGCATCCAAAAAACTCGTCAAGGCGCTAGCGGCGATGGTGACCGCGCATCTGTCGGACAACATGAACCGCATCGTAGCCGGCGGCGCCGCACTGCGCCCGATGCACCGCGGCGGCAAGCTGTGCGGCCCGGCGCTTACGGTTAAGGTCGCGCCGGGCGACAACCTGATGGTGCACAAGGCGATCGACATGGCGGCACCAGGGGATGTCATCGTGGTCGATGCCGGCGGCGAAATCACGCACGCCATCATCGGCGACATTATGTCCAGCCTCGCCGAAAAGCGCGGCGTGGCCGGGTTCGTCATCAACGGCGCGATTCGCGACGCCGCGGAGATCGGCGCAAGGCGCTTTCCGGTGTACGCCCGCGGCGTGACCCACCGCGGCCCTTACAAGAATGGGCCGGGCGAGATCAATGCGCCGATCGCCCTGGACGGCATGGTGGTGCACCCCGGCGACATCATCGTCGGCGATGCCGACGGCGTCGTCGCAGTGCCGCTGGCGCACGCCGAGGAAGTCCTCGCGCTGGCCAAGGCGCAACTCGCCAAGGAAACCGCAGCCCTCAAAGCCATCGCCGCGGGCAAGGCCGACCGGCGCTGGGTGGACGAACTGCTGCGCCAGCGCGGCTGCGATTTCTGAACGACACACCTACCTTACGGAGACAGCATGGAATTGCCAGTCAATCGTTTCAAGCGGGACATGAAAACGGGAAAAGCGCAGATCGGGCTTTGGTCCAGCCTCTCGTCCCACTACAGCGTCGAGGTCATCGCCGGTTCCGGCTTCGACTGGCTGCTGCTCGACACCGAGCACTCGCCCAATGACCTGGAAAATGTGGTGACCCAGCTGCAGGCGGCCTCGGCCTACCCGACCACCAGCATCGTGCGCCCGGCATGGAACGACATGGTGCTGATCAAACGCTTTCTCGACGTCGGCGTGCAGACGCTGCTGATCCCGTACGTGCAGACACCCGAGGAGGCCGCATTGGCAGTGGCCTACACGCGCTATCCGCCGCGCGGCGTGCGCGGAGTCGCGGGCACCACGCGCGCTACCGGCTTCGGCCGGGTCAAGGATTACTTCAAGCACGCCGAGGAAGAGTTGTGCGTGCTGGTGCAGGTGGAGACCCGGCTGGGCCTGGACAACCTCGACGCGATCGCCAATACCGACGGCGTCGACGGCGTGTTCATCGGTCCTGCCGACCTGTCTGCGGGGCTGGGGCACCTGGGCAACATCCCGCACCCGGAAGTGCAGAAGGCGATCGACGACGCGATCAAGCGTATCCGCAAAGCGGGCAAGGCCCCGGGCATCCTCGCGCCGGGGGAAGCCGATGCGCGGCGCTACCTCGATCAGGGCTGCCTGTTCGTCGCCGTAGGCGCCGATGTGGGCCTGCTCGCACGCGAATCCGAAAAACTCTGCGCCAGGTTCAAATCATGAAAGAAATCGAAATCCTATCTTTGGGGCCGTTCTATGAGCCGGCGTTTCAATTGATGGAGCGCGACTTCACCGTGCACAACCTGTGGCAGGCGAGGGACCCCGCTGCGCTCATTGCCGAGGTCGGCAGCCGCATACGTGGTATCCAAGCCATGCACCTCAACAAGACAGATGTCAAATTAATGGACGCTCTGCCAAAGCTCGAGATCGTTGCCTGTTTTGGTGTCGGCGTCGATGGCGTCGATCTGGAGGCGGCAAGGAAACGCGGCGTGGTCGTCACCAATACGCCGGAGGTGCTTAACGAATGCGTCGCCGACCTCGCCATGGGGCTTACGGTTGCAACCATTCGCCGCATCAGTCTCGGAGACCGCTTCGTGCGCGCCGGCAGCTGGCTCAAAGGGCCGCTGCCCTTCACGCGCAAAGTCGGCGGAAAGACCATGGGCATACTCGGCTACGGCCGGATCGGCAAGGCCATCGCCAAGCGCGCTGAAGCATTCGGCATGCACATCGTATACCACGGCCGCAAGCCGCAGCCCGGCGTCACTCACAAGTACTACGCCAAGCTGGTCGACATGGCGCGCGACTGCGACGTGCTGGTAGCGATTTGCCCGGGTGGCGCAGCGACGCGGCACATCGTCAACGCGGAAGTGATGCAGGCCCTGGGTCCCGAAGGCACGCTAATCAACGTCGCGCGCGGCTCCGTTGTGGACGAGCAGGCATTGGTCACGTCGCTGGCCGACGGCACTCTGGGCGCGGCCGGCCTAGACGTTTTCGAATCGGAGCCCAATGTGCCCGAGGCGCTGTTTACCATGGACCAAGTGGTGCTGCAGCCACACGTGGCCAGCGCCACTCACGAGACGCGAATGGCGATGGGCGTTCTCACCGCAGACAATCTGCGCGCGCATTTCTCCGGGAAACCCGTCTTGACTCAAGTGGTATGAGCGCCGGCATTTCAATCAGGAGGCGCGCATGAAATTCATTGCCAGGTTCTGGCGCGCGGCAGCACTGGCCGCGCTATGCGCAGTGGCGGGGCAAACCACCGCGCAGTCGGGGTATCCGAACAAGCCCATCAAGTACATCGTAGTGTTCGCGCCCGGCGGAACGACCGATATCCTCGCGCGCCTGATTGCGCCGAGGCTATCCGATGCGCTGGGGCAACCGGTGGTGGTCGAAAACCGGCCTGGCGCCGGCGGCAGCGTCGGTTCGGAGCTGCTGGCCAAGTCCGCCCCGGACGGCTACACCATCGGCGGCGGCACCATCAGTTCGCACGCCATCAATGTCACGCTCTACAGCAAGCTCCCCTACGACCCGGTCAAGGATTTCGCGCCGGTCACCATGCTCGCGACACTGCCCAACATGCTGATCGTGCATCCCAGCCTGAACGTGAGCAACGTGAAGGAGCTGATCGCGCTGCTCAAGGCGAATCCGAACAAATACAGCTTCGGCTCCGCCGGCAACGGCACCTCGCAGCACATCTCGGGCGAATTGTTCAAGAGCATGGCGGGCGTGCAGATGCAGCACATCCCGTACAAGGGCAGCGGCCCGATGATCCCCGACCTACTCGCCGGCACCATCGCGATGAGCTTCGAGAACATGATCACCGCCTATCCGCCGGTCAAGGGCGGCAGGCTGCGCGCGCTGGCGGTGACTTCGGCCACGCGCTCCTCGGCTGCGCCCGAGGTGCCATCTATGGCCGAAGCCGGCCTTCCTGGCTACGACATCAGTTCCTGGCAGGCCTTGTTCGCCCCGGCAGGCACGCCCAAGGAAATCGTCAACCGCCTGCACACCGAAGTGGCGAAAATACTGCGCATGCCCGAGGTGGTGAAACGGATTCAGGAGCTGGGCGCCGAGCCGGGCGGAATGCCGCCGGAGGAACTTGCGGCGCTGATCAAGAGCGATATTCCGCGTCTGGGCAAGATCGTGAAGGATTCCGGCGCCAAGGTCGATTGAGCCCCAGGCGGCCGTGCAGGAAATCGACCGTTGCGCGGACGAAAAGCCGTCTGCGCGGATCGCCGATTGCGTACGGATGAAAAGCACATCCGCACGCAATCGGCGATCCTGGATAGAACCCCCGCGCTGTCCTTGCTTTTACTCATAACCGTGTTTTCCGTGCGGATACGCTTTTCATCCGCGCGGAAAACACGGTTGGCGCGCGCAGCGCGCAATACGGTTCACGGCAGACAAGAACATTCAAGAAACCGTCGATAGCTCCGTGGCGGCCGCTGCCGATTTTTCTTTCCCGGGCGCGCGGACTTTCTTCAGCCCCGTTCGTATCGCCGCTTCCACCGTCTCCAGGCTGTTGTTGAGCGCGAGGCTCTTCGCATACACCTTCTTCTCCTCGACATTGGCCAGGCGGCTGATGAGCACGCGCTGCGCCTGCGGCGAGCCTGCGCCGTGCATGGATTCGGTGAGGTAGGCCACGGCGCCGCGCCCCATGGTGAGATTCTCGATCAGGCGCAGCATGCGTATGCGTTCGTAAGTGCTCATGCCCTCGGCCCCGGCGAGGTACTTTTTCAACATTTCCGCGGTCTGCGGATTCAGCCAGTCCTTGGCCGAGGGCAGCGTGACCATGAGGCCACCGGCGATATCCTGCAGGATGCGCGCAATTTCGTAAGGCATGCGGGTCACGTTCTGCTTGCACACGTTGGCGAGCAGCGCGTCGACGAAGAAATTGCCGGCGGGCAGCTGCTTGCCGTTGGCGGAGCAGGCGATGCCGCAGGCGAACAGGGTTTCGTTGAGATGGTTCATCTCTACGATCTTGTCCTTGATGTGCGATGCCCTGGCGACGCCGTTGTATTCGGCGATAGAGGCCGCGGCGCCGATGGCCACGTCGCCGTTGCCGACCTTGCAGCCGCCGTAGCTCTGGCGATGATAGCTCGCGAACAGGTCGACCAGCAGGCCGGCGAACTCGGTTTCGCCGTTCATGAATATCATGTCGTTCGGCACGAACACGTCGGCGAAGATCATCAACGCTTCCTGCCCGCCGTAGGTCGGGCTGCCGGCATCGATGTCGGAGGCTTCGCCGCCGCCGAGCTTGCGCTCGTCGCAGGACTGGCGGCCGTAGATGTAGGTAATGCCTTCGGCATCGGACGGCAGCGCGCATGCGATGGCGTAGTCCTTTTCGTCCGCCTTCAAGGATTGCGTAGGCATGACCAGCACCATGTGCGAGTTGACCGACCCGGTCTGATGTGCCTTGGCGCCGCGGATGACGACGCCCTCGGCGCGCCGCTCGACCACGCGCAGGAACATGTCCTTGTCGCGTTGCTCCGCCGGGCGCTTGCTGCGGTCGCCCTTGACGTCGGTCATGGCGCCGTCGACGATCCAGTCGTTCTGCTCCATGGCGACGGCGAATTTCCTGAACCGCGTGTGGTAGCTTGTGCCGAGCTTCTTATCCATGTCGAAGGTGGCCGCGAACATGGCGTTGAGCGCATCCAGTCCGACGCAGCGCTGAAAGCAGGTGCCGCAGCGCTGCCCGAGCAGGCGCTGCATGCGCACCTTGGCTATCAGATCGTCGGTGCTCTGGTGCAGATGGCAGAAGCGATTGATGGTTGCGCCGGTGAGAGCGGATTTGGCGGTCATGACCTGCCTGTGCTCCGGGTCCTGCGCCATTTCGTAGGTGAGCGCCACGGTATTCATCGACGTCCTGATGTACGGATGCGCAAGCGGATCGGCGAGCAGCTTGCCGTCCAGGTAGACCTTGAGCGGCTTGCGCTTTGCGAGGCTGTCGCGGTATTGCTCGGCGTTCATCATGGCCATGTGATCTCTCCAGGAAAGAACTATTGATATGATTGGGTGCAGGGGGCGCCTTGGCGGCTAGTGTACGTTGTGGCGTATCCGGACAATTTGACCTGCGACAAAATGCTGCGCCATAGGCCCGGCGCCGCAGGAAGGGTGTGTTTGCGCTGGAATCCGATTTGATATATCCCGCCAATTCAAAGGAATAGCGCGTGGAACCGAGAGCTCTAGCCCTCATTTATTTGCACACTTTGTTTGGCACCCGGGCTGAAGGTCTGCACTGATGCGCAACCGCGTAAATCCTTGCTGACGCGAACCCATTGGCCCGCGGTGTGGGCCGTCATCGCCGCAGGCGTCATCGCCGCCGCCTATGTCGGCAAGCTGCCGCCGGCGATCCCCCTGCTGCGTGCAGAGTTCGACCTGTCCCTGATTGCGGCCGGCTGGGTCAACTCGACGTTCAACACACTGGCGGTCACCACCGCAGTGCTGTTCGGCGCCCTCGCCGGCCGTTACGGCGCGCTGCGCTGTTGCGGCGCAGGCCTCGCCGCCCTGATGCTGGGCGGGCTGCTCGGCGCGGCTGCGCCGGGGGAGGTCACCCTGGTCGCTTCACGCATCCTCGAGGGCGCCGGTTTCATCGCCGTCGCGGTGTCGGCGCCGTCGCTGATCGCCGCGGCCAGCGCGCCGCGGGAGCGCAACCTGACCATGGGGTTGTGGAGCACCTACCTGCCCTTCGGCGCCAGCGTGACCATGCTCGCGAGCCCATTCCTGCTCGGTTCGCTCGGCTGGCGCGGCTTCTGGCTGGTGATCGTGCTGGTGACGCTCGCATGCCTGGCCGCACTGCTGCGCTCCCAGCCTGCATACGGTGTGGCACACAGATCCAGCGCGCATACGTTCGGGGGCGTAGTTCGGGCACTGGGCCAGCCCGGGCCCTGGTGGCTGGGACTCGCATTTTGCTGCTATGCCCTGATTTTTTACGCAATCATGGTCTGGCTGCCCACGTTTCTAGTACAGGAGCGCGGCGCCTCGGTCAGCGCCGCGGCGCTCCTGACCGCTTTGGTCGTCGCGGTCAATGTTTGCGGCAACCTGCTCGGCACCTGGTTGGTCCATCGCGCCGCACCGCGCGGCCATGTGATCAGCCTCGCATTCCTCATCACCGCGGCCTGCTCATGCGGCATTTTCTCCGCCGCATTGCCCGATTCGCTGCGCTCCTTCCTGTGCATGCTGTTAATGTTTTCCGGCGGGACGATCCCCGCGGCCGTGCTATCGGGTTCGCACCTCTACGCACGCGAGCCCGGCGACGTAAGCAGCATCCAGGGTTTGATCGTACAGTTGGCGCAACTCGGCCCGTTTTTCGGTCCGCCCCTCATCGCAGCGGTGGTGTCTGGCGCCGGCAACTGGAACGCGGCCTTGTGGGTACTGCTCGCCGCCGCAGTCTGCGGCACGGTGCTGGGCCAGCTGGCGCTGCGCTCCGAACAGGCGTTGCGACATGGCGCCGGGTCGGCATGAAAGCGCCCGCTGTGCTGCTTTGCCTGGCGTTCGCTTCGACCGTGCACGCAGTCGACGCCGATCGCTTCATGCCCTACGGGGAGTCCCTTTTCGGCCCCTACCGGGACGATCTGTGCACCTATATCGACCGCCTCTGGAGCCGGCGCTGATCAGGCCGGCTTGGCCTGGGCCGCCTTGGTTCGGTCGAGCATGGTCATGGCCGAGGTGATCAGCGTGGCCATGTCGCCCATGTTGGCGGGAACGATGAGGGTATTGCTGGTCTTTGCGAGGTAGGCGAAGGCGTTGACGTACTGCTCGGCGACTTTCAGATTGGCCGCCTGTTGTCCTCCTTCCTTCGCGAGCGACTCGGCCACCGCCGTCACCGCCGCGGCGGTCGCCTCGGCGATCAAGCGGATCGAGGTGGCGTCGCCCTGCGCCTTGTTGATCACCGCCGCCTTGGCGCCCTCGGACTTGAGAATCGCGGCCTGCTTTTCGCCCTCGGCGATATTGATCTCCTGCTGCTTCTGGCCTTCGGATTTGGCGATCAGCGCGCGCTTCTCGCGCTCAGCCGTAATCTGCGCCTGCATCGCGCGCAGAATGGTTTCAGGCGGGGTGATGTTCTTGATTTCGTAGCGCAGCACCTTCACCCCCCAGGAGCGGCCGGCCTCGTCCAGCACCGACACCACCTGGCGGTTCATTTCGTCGCGGCTCTCGAACGTTTTGTCCAGCTCCATCTTGCCGATCTCGCTGCGCAGCGCCGTCTGCGCCAGCTGGGTGATGGCAGCGATATAGTTGGACGAACCGTAGGACGCAAGCCGCGGATCGGTCACCTGGAAATAGATGACACCGTCTACCGATAGCTGGGTGTTGTCGCGGCTAATGCACACCTGCTCGGGCACGTCGAGCGGCACCTCCTTCAGCGAGTGCGTATAGGCGACGCGGTCGACGAAGGGCACGATCACGTTCAGCCCGGGCTGCAGGATGGCGTGGAACTTGCCCAGGCGCTCAATCACCCAAGCGCTCTGCTGCGGCACCACGCGCACGCCCTCGATGACGAACACGATCGCCACCGCGAGTAGGAAGAACGGGATGGTGAAGCCGCGCGTCTGGTCGAACTGCGAAACGACGATGGTGGCGATCAGGACAGCGATGAATTTCGGGAACATGGGTATTCTCCCTTGCCATTCGGTTATGGATGCTGGAATTCGGGGCGGGCGCGGGAGTCCTTGCATTGCGGCACCTCAGGGCTTCTTGCTCGCTACCTTGAGCGTGTTGCCGTCCACCGCGTGGATGAACAGCGTTTGGCCATGATCGAGTTCGCGCTCGCTCTCGACCTCGGCATCCCAGAGCGTGTTGCGATATTTCACCCGCGCCACGCCCTGCTCGCGGCTGACCCAGGCATCGAAGGTGACCGCCTGGCCGACGTCGAGCGACGCCATGTCCGGCTGCGGCATGGTCTTGCGCCGCTGCTGCACCCAGAACACGCCGGCGATCGCAACCGCCGCGGCGCACAATGCCTCCATCCAGAATCCCAAGCCGAACCAGGCGGTCGCAGAACCGGCGAACGCCGCAATGCCGAGCACGAGCAGGAAGAACGTACCCGTGACCAGTTCCGCGATCACCAGCACGAATCCGGCGGCGAGCCAGATCAGATAAGTTTCCATGAGTCTCTCGAGGCAGGCAGCTGGCTTCCATGATAGCCCAATATTGCGCATGCCGGCGCCGCTTCGCCGCAAGCGCGCAGCTGCGATATCATGCGGGCAACGGCGGCGCGGTACAGAAGCGAGACCGCTGAAACCCAGGAGGCAGGGATGAAATCCAACAACAGCGTCCATCACGAAGCCGGCGTCCTCGCCGGCGTCGTTCCCAGCGTCGACCTCGCGGCCGAGGCCGGCCGGATGGATTTTTACGAGCGCGCCCGCGGCCGCAATCTCGCGCCGCTGTGGCGCGTGCTGCACGGGCTGGTCACGGAGCATCCGGCGCCCCGTTGCGTGCCGGCCATGTGGCGCTACGCGGAGGTCCGGCCTTATCTGATGGAAGCGTGCAGGCTGATCAGCGCGGCCGAAGCCGAACGCCGCGTCTTGGTGCTGGAGAACCCCGGCCTGCCGGGGGAGTCGCGCATCACCCAGAGCCTGTTCGCCGGATTGCAGATCATCCTGCCGGGCGAGATCGCGCCCGCGCACAAGCACACAGCCTCGGCGCTGCGCTTCATCGTCGAAGGGCACAATGCCTACACCGCCGTCGCGGGCGAGCGCACCATGATGGAACCCGGCGATTTCGTGATCACGCCTTCGATGACCTGGCACGACCACGGCAACGAAGGCGACGCCCCCATGATCTGGCTGGACGGCCTGGACATGCACATCGTCAACCTGATGTGTGCGAGCTTCCGCGTAGGCTATCCGGGCAAGGCGCATCCTCTGGACCGCCCGGAAGGCGCGGCCATGGCCGAGGCGGGGCACAACCTCCTGCCGATCGACCAGGTGTACGGTACTCAGACGTCACCGATATTCAGCTACCCCTACCGCAGCACGCGCGAGGCGCTGGACAAGCTTGCGCGCTTTCGTGCCGCCGATGCCTGGCACGCCTACAAGATGAAATACATCAACCCGGTCAACGGCGGCTGGGCCATGCCCACGATGTCCACCTGGATGCAACTCATTCCCAAGGGATTCAACACCGCGCCCTACCGCTCCACCGACAGCGCGGTGTTCACCGTAGTCGAGGGCACGGGCTCGAGCAAAATCGGCGGTGTAACATTCGACTGGGGGCCGCACGACATATTCGTCGCACCGAGCTGGGTTGCGCACGAGCACACAGCCTCGAGCGACGCGGTTATTTTCATCTACTCCGACCGGGTGGTGCAGGAGAAGCTCGACTTCTGGAGGGAAGAAAAGGCGGCGGCATGAGCAGGGAGCAGGGCCCACGCGCAGCGGAGATGCGACCGGCCGCGATTGCCGCCGGACGCCGGCAGTGGCTGCGCTCGAATCAAGACGGACGAACGGAGGCGGCGGCGTGAACTGCCGCCCCCGGCCGGGAATCGATCACCCGTCACGGTATAATGATAGCCGCGCGATAGGCGCAGACGCAGTTCGCTCGCGAGAAAAGGGAGTTCGTGTACGTAAAGCCCGTTGAAACACTGACCATCGCGCAGGAGGAGCTGCGCGGGATTTCCCGCACCGTCGCCGAAATCGAGTGGTTGCTGCTGATCCTGGTGCTGGTGTACCAGGCGTTCGGCGGCCCCGCGGCCGAGGATCAGGCGGCGATTTCCGCGGGGCTGTTCTTCTACGCCGCGTTCGTGCTGAGCTTTCGCTACGCCAACTTCTACAAGACCGAATCGCGCTGGAAAATTGCCATCGAAACCTTGGTGATGCTGCTGTTCATCACATGGGCGCTGTGGTTCACGGGAAAACTGGCAAGCCCCCTGGTCAACGCCTACCTGCTGGTCATCATCACCAGCGCGCTCACGCTGGGCAAGCTCACCACGATGCTGGAGATGGCGCTGATCGCCGCCTGCTTCTTCCTGCTCGGAGAAGACTCCGGCGCCCGCGAGATGCTCTCGCTCGCCCACATCGGCGGCCTGGTGGCGCAGTTCGCGCCGATGCTCCTCGTCGCCTATATCACCACCATGTTTTCCGCCGACATCCGTTTCGGCCTGAACCAGGCCCGGCTGCTGTCGGAAACGGATGATCTCACCGGCCTGTACAACATGCGCGGCTTCGCCATTGTTGTCGACCGCCTGTTCGGCCAGGCGGTGCGCTACAACCGTCCGGCCAGCATGCTGATGATCGACTCCGACAACCTCAAAGCGATCAACGACCTTCACGGCCACGAGGCCGGGAACCGTCTGCTCCGAATGGTGGCGAAATGCATCGAAACCGAGCTGCGCAATACCGATGTGCTGGCGCGCTATGGCGGCGATGAATTCGTGGTACTGCTGCCGGAAACGCCGGGCAACCTGGCGATGGAGGTCGCGCAGCGGATTCGCAAAGCGGTAGCTACCGCCCCGCTCGAGTTCGAAGGCCAGCACATCGAAACCAGCGTCAGCATCGGGCTCGCGTGCTACCCGGAGGACGGCCGCAGCATCGATGCGATACAGGCGCGCGCCGATCGCGCCATGTACCTCGCCAAGGAGCAGGGCCGCAATGGCGTGGTGCGATTCACCGCCTGAGCGCGACCCGCGTCAGCGGCAGGCAATGGGGTTTCCTCTAGCCGCGGAATCCGTCAAAGCGCCCCCGGCCCGCCCTGTTCCAGCGCCAGCCGGCGGATAGTGCTGACGGTATCGATGTCGGCCTCGATGTAGGCCTGCTTGGCGAAACTGCTGTAGAACTCGTCCATCGGCGGCGCATCCTCGCCCTGCAGGGTCTCATAATCGAAGCGCACGAACAGCTGCTCGGCCTCCGGCTCTTCGATGGTCATCACCAGCGTGGCGGCGGGCGAGTCGCCTGCCGCCTCGATTTCATAGCGCACCTGCTGCATCGGACTGAAGCTGACCCGGTCGCGCAGCGTCAGCTTGCCGAAATGCAGCTTGCGCGACAGCGCGTTCTCGCCGCGCTCGACGATCTCGAACCCGTCGAGCGCCATCACGAACAGCAGCGGATTCTCGGCGCGCAGCACCAGGCCGCGCCAAAGCTGCTCGCGCGACAGCGGATCGATCAAGGGATTGAGCGGATCGTTGATCTGGATCAGATGGCTGAATTGCATGCTGCATTTATAGCATCTTTGGCGCCGCGGCCCGCGGCATCGTTTTCGGCTTCTCGAGGTGCGGAAAGCCTGTAAAATTACCGCTTTCCCAGCGTCCCGCTTGCAGCGTCAGATACCCGTGCCGACCTTCCAGGAACTCATACTCAGGCTGCAGTCCTATTGGGACCGGCAGGGCTGCGCGCTATTGCAGCCCTACGACATGGAAGTCGGCGCCGGCACATCGCACACCGCCACGTTCCTGCGCGCACTCGGCCCCGAGCCCTGGCGCGCGGCGTACGTGCAGCCCTCGCGCCGCCCCAAGGACGGCCGCTACGGCGACAATCCCAACCGCCTGCAGCATTACTACCAGTACCAGGTAGTGCTAAAGCCTTCGCCTGTGGACATACTCGAGCTCTACATCGGTTCTCTCCAGGCGCTCGGCATCGACCCGAAGGCGCACGACATCCGCTTCGTCGAGGACGACTGGGAGAATCCGACCCTCGGCGCGTGGGGCCTGGGCTGGGAAGTGTGGCTGAACGGCATGGAGGTGACGCAGTTCACCTACTTCCAGCAGGTCGGCGGCATCAACTGCAAGCCGATCACCGGCGAGATCACCTACGGTATCGAGCGCCTCGCGATGTACCTGCAGGACGTGAAGGATGTGTTCGACCTGGTATGGACGCCGGGGGTGACTTATCGCGACGTCTACCACCAGAACGAGGTCGAGCAGTCGATCTACAACTTCGAGCAGTCGAATGCGGAGATGCTGTTCCGGCACTTCAGCGATTACGAGGCCGAAGCGAAGCGGCTGATACAGGCACAGCTGGCATTGCCCGGATACGAGATGGTGCTCAAGGCGGCGCACACCTTCAACCTGCTGGATGCGCGCGGCGCAATCTCGGTCACCGAGCGCGCCGCCTTCATCGGCCGCATCCGCAACCTTGCGCGCGGCGTATCGCAATCGTATTTCGATTCCCGCCTGCGCCAGAATTTCCCGATGTGCGCGCCGGGCGAATTGCAGCGCCTCGGGATCGATCTCGCGGCGCTCAAGGACGACCTGCAGCAGCGCGAGGGAGCGGCAGCGTGAACGCGTCCCTTCTGGTCGAACTGTTCACCGAGGAATTGCCGCCGAAGGCCCTGAAGCAGCTCGGCGAGGCGTTCGGCCACCGCGTGCAGGATTGGTTGATCCGGGCGCAGTTGAAAGACCACGCTATTGCCGAAACCCGGATTTTTGCCACTCCGCGACGGCTGGCGGTCCTGATCAAGAACGTAAAACCGAGGGCTGCAGACCAGATTGAATCGAAGAAGCTGATGCCGTCCAAAGTCGCGTTCGGCGCCGACGGCAAACCCAGCGCCGCGCTGGTCAAACGCCTGGAGAAGGAAAGCGCGACGCCAAGCCAGGTCGAGCGCGTGACCGAGGGCGGCGCCGAGTACGCTTTTCTCAAGCGCACGATCCCCGGTCTCACGCTCGCCGCCGGCCTGCAGCTGGCGCTGCAGGAAGCCATCGCCAAGCTGCCCATACCGAAGGTCATGAGCTACCAGCTCGCCGACGGCGCGACCACGGTGCAGTTCGTGCGGCCGGCGCACGGCCTGGTGGCGCTCCACGGCAGCGACGTCGTCGAGGTTTCCGTACTCGGACTCCAATCCGGCCGCATCACTCACGGGCATCGTTTCCAGGGCGTCAGGGACATTCCGGTAGCGGCCGCCGACGCCTACGAGGAAGCGCTGCTGGCGCACGGACAGGTCATCGCTTCGTTCGACGCACGCCGCGCGAACACCGAAGACCAGCTGCGCAAGAATGCCGCCGAGCTGGGCGCCTCGCTCGGCCCGGAACAGGATGTCGCGCCGCTGCTGGACGAAGTGACCGCGCTCATCGAATATCCCAGCGTCTATGTCGGCGCGTTCGACGCGGGATTTCTCGCGGTGCCGCAGGAGTGCCTGATCCTCACCATGCGGCAGAACCAGAAATACTTCCCGCTGTTCGACGCCACCGGAAAGCTGGTCAACAAATTCCTGATCGTCAGCAACATGCGCCTGGACGATGCGAAGAACATCGTCGAAGGAAATCAGCGCGTGGTCGGGCCGCGTCTGGAGGACGCGCGCTTTTTCTACAACCAGGACCGCAAGCAGCGCCTGGAAGAGCGCGTGCCCCAGCTTTCCCGCGTGGTTTACCACAACAAGCTCGGCAGCCAGCTGGAGCGGGTCGAGAGAGTCCAGCTGCTGGCGGGAAGTATCGCGCGCCGGCTCGGCGCTGATGCGGAACAAGCCACGCGCGCCGCCTGGCTCGCCAAAGCCGACCTGCTCACCAACATGGTGGGCGAGTTCCCCGAGCTGCAGGGCGTGATGGGGCAATACTATGCGCTGGCCGACGGCGAAGACGCGAGCGTGGCCGAAGCGCTCGAACAGCACTATCGGCCGCGCTTTGCGGGCGATGCGCTGCCAGCCAACGCGATTTCCATCGCGGTGGCACTCGCGGACAAGCTGGAGACGCTGATCGGCATGTTCGGCGTCGGGCAAAGGCCGTCTGGCGACAGGGATCCGTTTGCGCTGCGCCGTCACGCGCTCGGGATAGTGCGCATCCTCGTGGAAAAGAAACTGCCGCTCGACCTGGATCTGCTGCTGAAGGAAGCACAGGAGAGATTTCCTGCCGGCCATTTGGCCGCTACGCGCGTCGAAAAGACGATTTCGATTCCGCTCTACGCTGATGTAAGCATTTTTGTCCAGGAAAGGGCCAGGGGCTATCTGCGCGATCGGGGCTACTCCGTGTCGGAAGTGGAATCGGTACTCTCGTTGCCCAGCGCCAGGCCGTCTGAATACGTTGAACGGCTGAATGCCGTGCGCCGATTCCTGTCCCTGACGGAGGCGGCCGAGCTTGCCGAATCCGACAAGCGCATCAGGAACATAATCAACAAGTCCGGCGCCGCTGCCACGATCAGCCTTGCCGATGAAAAGCGGCTTGTCGAAGTTCCGGAAAAGAAATTGCTCGATAGCGTAAGAACTCTCCGCCCGCAAGTCGATGCACTAATTCAGCAGGGAAACTTTGAACGGGCGTTGCTTCTTACCGCTCAGGTACATTTGCCCGTCAAGCAGTTCTTCGACGAGGTCATGGTCAACGTCGAAGACCCGGAGCTCAGAAACAATCGCTTCGCATTGCTGCACGAAGTGAGCAACCTGACAAACCGCGTCGCCAATCTTTCCGAGCTGGTCATAAAGGCATGAAACTCGCAATTCTCGACCGCGATGGCGTGATCAACCACGACAGCGACCTTTACATTAAGAGCCCGGATGAGTGGCGGCCCATCGCGGGCAGCCTGGAGGCGATCGCGCGCTTCACCCAGGCCGGCTACCACGTGGTCGTCGCCACCAACCAGTCCGGCCTGGGACAGCGCCTGTTCGACATGGCGGCGCTCAACGCCATGCACGACAAGATGCACAAGGCGGTGAACCAGCTGGGCGGGCGCATCGACGCCGTATTCTTCTGCCCGCACGTCAAGGACGCAGGCTGCGCCTGCCGCAAGCCGCAGCCCGGCATGCTGCTGGAGATCGCCGCGCGCTTCAATGTCGCGCTCGAAGGGGTGCCGTCGATCGGCGACTCCCTGCGCGACCTGCAGGCTGCGAGCGCAGCGGGCGCCCGGCCTATCCTCGTGCTCACCGGCAAGGGCGAGCAGACGCTGAAGGCGGGCGGCCTGCCCGAGGGCACCGAAATCTACCAGGACCTGGCCGCCGCCGCCATGGCGCTCTCCGCATGATGTTCCTGCGCGCGCTCGTCTACTACTTCCTGCTGGCGGTCATCCTCGTGCCCTATTGGGTGCTGGTGATGTGCGTGTCGCTGCTGCCGCGCATCCCGCGCTGGAAGATCATCGCCGGCTGGCCGCGCCTCGCCGCCTGGCTCGCAATCTACGTGCTCGGCATACGCTACGAGGTTCGCGGCCGCGAAAACATTCCCGCCGAGCCGGTGGTGATCCTGTCCAAGCATTCCTCGGCCTGGGAGACGCTCGCCTACTCCGGAATCTTTCCGCCGCACGTGTATGTGATGAAGCGCGAGCTGATGTGGATCCCGTTCCTCGGCATGGGTCTGGCGCTGTTCAGCCCGATATTCATCAACCGCGCGGACCGCAAGAACGCCCTGCGCCGCACAGTCGAAATCGGCAAAGAACGCCTGGCGCAGGGCTTCTGCATCATGGTCTACCCGGAGGGCACCCGCATCGCCGTCGGCAAACGCGTGAGGTATAAGCTCGGCGGGGCGCACGTTGCGGTACAGACCGGCGCGCGCGTGCTGCCGGTGGCGCATAACGCGGGCTTGCTTTGGCCGCGCAACTCCTTTCTCAAGCGCCCGGGCAAGGTCACGGTGGTGATCGGCGAGCCGATCGACAGCGCCGGCCTCACGCCCGAGCAGCTGATGCGCAAGGTGGAAGGCTGGATCGAAGGCCAGGTCGAGACACTGGTGCGCGCCGAGCGCAGGACCCATGCAGCTTGAGCTGCCGCTCGCCGTGGCGCCCGTGCCCGCGCCTGTGGGCACGCTGCGCTATATCCAGCTCGAGCGCGAGATCGTGAGCTACCGCCTGCGCCGCGCGCACAGGCGCTCGATCGGCCTGGTGATAGACGATGACGGCCTGCGCGTCGCTGCCCCGGGGCATACGCCCATTGCCGAGGTCGAGGCATTTATCCGCGAAAAAACGCGCTGGGTACTGAAGAAACTGTCCGACTGGCGCGCCGCACCCAAGCCGCCGGTGGTGAACTGGAACGACGGTTGCGCGATCGCGCTGCTGGGGGCGCCGGTGAGAATAGAGCTCCTGCCCGGCCGGCGCGGCATCAACCTGGCAGATGGACGCCTCGGCATCGGCCTGGCGCCCCGCGGCGAGCCGGCAGCATTGCGCAAGCGCGGCATCGCCTGGTTCAAAGACAGGGCGCGGGTGCTGTTCAGCGAGCGCCTAGCGCTGTACGCCGCCAGCCTGGGCGTGCCTGCGCCGGTGCTGACGCTGACCAATGCGCGCACACAATGGGGAGTGTGCCGCCAAGACGGACACGTGCGCCTCAACTGGCGCCTGATACACCTGCCGCTGCACCTCGTCGATTACGTCGTCGCGCACGAACTGTCGCATCTGCGGGAAATGAACCATTCGGCGCGCTTCTGGGCCGTGGTCGGCGGCCTTTATCCCGATTACGCGGCTGCACGCGCGGAGTTGCGCGACTGCGGCCACCGCTTGCCAATCTTATAGGGAAGCTCTGCTCAAGTACCCAACGCGGTCAGAGCTTCCTCTGACTTGGGGGGATCTACAAGGGGGCGCCGCCCCCTTGTTCAAAACCAGCATGGGAGGAAGGCATGAGAATACTGCATACGATGCTGCGCGTGGGCAACATGGAACGCTCGGTCAAATTCTATACCGAGGTCATGGGCATGAAGCTGCTGCGCACCACCGACCGGCCGGATCAGAAATACTCGCTCGCCTTCGTCGGCTACGGCGACGAGTCGAATGCGGCCGTGATCGAACTCACCTACAACTACGGGGTGGACAAATATGATCTGGGCAACGCATTCGGACATCTCGCGATCGAGGTGCCCGACGCCTGCAAGGCATGCGAAACGGTCAAGGCAAAGGGCGGCGTCGTGAGCCGCGAGGCCGGTCCGGTCAAGGGCGGCAGCACGGTCATTGCCTTCGTTCAAGATCCGGATGGATACAAGATCGAACTGATCGAGCACAAATAAAGCGCTCGAACCCGTTCAGCACAAGCACCCGGTCGACACAGAACGTCCGCAATTGGCACACACGCTGCCGCGCGTCGGAGGCACGAGCCCTTGAACAGCCCGCGCTAGGGTCGTGTGCGGGCGGTCCTAAGGTTGCGAGGGCGGTCCTTCTTGTGCGGTCCTACAATGCGGCGACGCGATACTTGCGCAGCACGCTGGGCTGGCCGATCAGCATTTTCGCGAATTCTTCCAGCAGCGCTTCGTTGATGTCGCCCGCCGGAATGCGCAGCTCGTCCGCGCCCAGGCGGAAGAAGTGCTTGCCCTTCAGCACCAATCGGCAGTTGTCGTGGTCGGCGTTGATGGTGATGTCGCAGGTGACCGTGCTGGGCACGGTGAATTTCATCTTTTCAAAGCCGCCACCCGGCTTCTTTATTTTCTCGTCGGTGAATTTGAGGCCGAAACTCCATAGCACATCGCTCACCTTCTGTATCGTCGCTGGCATGTCGCGCTCGACCGTCAGGCTTGTGGGCGAAGCCCACTTGATGTACAGGCTGATGAAGTCGTAATAGTCTTTGTCGAACATCTTTTTTTTGCGGTAGTCGATGAAGGACTCAGCGTACCCCAGGTCTTGGAAATCGCCGACGCCGGGAATTGAATACACCATCGGGTTAGTCGGTCTGAGCACCGCCAGCTGCTTGAGCAGATCGTTCAGATACAGGAAGGTCTGGTGCATTTTGGCCTCGACCAGCTTGAGGCTTTCCTGGAGCATCGACTGCTGCGAAAGCTGCTGGCTCTTCACCATGTCTGCCTGTTTCTTCAGGTCATCGAGCAGGCCCATACTATTCTCCGGAATCAAAGCTTGGCTAAGGCGGCGAGGGTGTCTATTGTGCCAGCCGCAAGCGTTCTTGTGAATATCAATTCGGCGCCAACTTTTCTTTTTCCCACAGGTAGTTGCTGATGGCGACAAAATCGGCGACAGCCAGATTCTCCGCGCGCAGGCCCGGCGCAATCCCCAGCGCGGTGTAGTCCCCGGTCTCGAGCACCCCCGCCAGGGAGTTGCGCAAGGTCTTGCGCCGCTGCGCAAAAGCACGCCGCACCACCTGCGCCAGCCCTGCCTCGGTCGCTGCGGCCAGCTGCGCCGGCGGCCGCGGCAGCATGCGCACCACCGCTGAATCGACCCGCGGCGGCGGCGAGAAAGCGTCGGGCGCCACCTCCAGCAGCAATTCCATGTCGAAGCGGTACTGCAGCATCACCGACAGGCGGCCGTAATCGCTGCCGCCCGGGCGAGCCACCATGCGCTCGACCACCTCTTTCTGCAGCATGAAATGCATGTCCTGTATGCGCTCGGCGTAGCGCGCGAGATGGAACAGCAGCGGCGTGGAGATGTTGTACGGCAGGTTGCCGACCACGCGCAGCGGACGCGGCAACACGGAAAAGTCGAAGTCGAGCACGTCGCCCGTATGCACCGTCAGGCGCGCCGGCGCGTAGGCGCGCTGCAGGCGCGCGACGATATCGCGGTCGATCTCGATCACATGCAGGTGACGCAGAACCGCGCAGAGCGGCGCGGTGAGCGCCTCCAGCCCGGGGCCAATCTCCACCATCGCGTCGTCCGCCTGCGGCCGGATCGCGGCGACGATGTCGGCGATCACGGCCTGGTCAGTCAGGAAGTGCTGACCAAAGCGTTTACGCGGAATGTGCTTCATCTATACAACAGGCGCGCGCACCATCTCCAGCGCCGTTTCAATCGCGGCAACCAGGCTGCCGGTGTCGGCCTTGCCCGTTCCGGCCAATTCCACGGCCGTGCCATGATCGACCGAGGTGCGCACGATGGGGAGCCCGAGCGTGACGTTGACGCCCTTGCCGAAGCTTGCAAATTTAAGCACCGGCAGCCCCTGATCATGGTACATCGCCAGGACGCAATCTCCGCGCGCGAGCACCTGCGGCGTGAACAGCGTGTCGGCGGGCAAAGGCCCTTCGAGCTGCATGCCCTCCTGGCGCAGCGCGTCCAGCAGCGGAGAAATGACCTCGATTTCTTCGCGGCCGAGATGGCCGCCCTCGCCGCCGTGCGGATTGAGGCCCGCGACCAGGATGCGCGGCCGCGCCAAGCCGAATTGCTGCCGCAGCGCCCGGTGCAGTATCCGCAACGTCGCCGCTAGGCTTACGCGGGTGATCGCGCCGGCCACGTCGGCAAGCGCCATGTGCGTAGTGGCGAGCGCCACGCGCAGCCCGCCCCCGACAAGCATCATCACTACGCGAGGCGTCGAGGTCAGTGCGGCAAGGTACTCCGTGTGACCGGTGAATGGAATGCCGGCATCGTTGATCGCGCCCTTGTGCACCGGCGCCGTCACCATCGCGGCGAAGCTGCCATCGACGCAGCCGGCAACGGCGCGATCGAGCAAGGCCAGCACGTAAGGGCTGTTGACCGGAGCCAGCCGGCCTGCCGTCACCGGCGCGACGAGCGGCACATGCTGCACTTCGAGTTCACCTGGCGCCGGCGCCTGCGCGGGATCGAACGCGCGCAGGCGCACGGCCAAGCCGAGCTGCACGGCGCGGGCGGCAAGCAGGTCGCGGTCGGCGAGGATCACCGCCCGGCAGGCCAAATGCGCACGGGCCAGCGCAAGGCAGATGTCCGGCCCTATGCCCGCGGGCTCGCCGGACGTGACCGCGATGACAGGCAGGGGCGTTCCCTCCTCGCTCCTCACTCCTTGCTCCTCTGCCCTCTCCGCGCAGCGCCGCCGCGCAAACCGGCGATGACCGCCATCAGCGCTCGTCCAGCCGATACTCCACGAAGGCACGGTCGCGCAGTTGGCGCAGCCACTCCTGGTAGGCTTCGTCGGCCTTGCGCTCGCGCAGGATCAGGGTCGCTTCCTTGCGCTGCCGGTCCCCGGACGCATCGGTCTTGCGCCGCTCCAGCACCTGCAGCAAATGCCAGCCGAAAGGCGACGCGAAGGGCTCGCTCAGCTGGCCCAACTGGAGGCTGTTCATCACGCGCTCGAATTCAGGCACGGTATCGCCCGGATAAACCCACCCCAGGTCGCCGCCCCTGATCGAGGAGCCGTCGTCTGAATTGAGCTTCGCCAGTTCGCCGAAATCGGCGCCGTTGACGATGCGCTCGCGCAAATTGTTGAGCTTGCGCTTGGCGTCGGCCTCGGACACGATTTCGCTGGTCTTCACCAGAATGTGCCGGGCATGGGTCTGCTCGACCAGGGCCGCGGCTCCGCTACCGCGGACATCGATGAGCTTGATCACATGGAACCCGGCAGGGCTGCGCATGATGCCGCTCACGTCCCCCGGTTTCATTGCAGCCAGCGCCTGGGCGAACAACTCCGGCAGCCGGTCGCGCACGCGCCAGCCCATCGCCCCGCCCTGCAAAGCGTCCGGCGCATCGGAAAAACTTACCGCCAGCTTGCCAAAATCCGCGCCCGCGCGCAGTTGCACCAGCACCTGCTCGGCGCGGGCGCGCTGCCTCTCCACCTGCTCCGGGCTCGCCTGCTCCGGCAGACGCAGCAATATGTGCGCCAGGTTGTAATCGGTCGTCGAAGCCTGCGATCCGCCCTGCTGGCTCAGAAAATAATCGATTTCGTTGTCGGTCACGGCGATCTTGGCGTCGACCTCGCGTTCGCGCAGCCGCGACAGCGTGATCTCGTTGCGGATTTCCTCGCGGAACTTGTCGAATTGGACGCCATCGCGCTCCAGGGCACGGCGGAATTCGGTCAGCGACATCTTGTTGCTCTCGGCAACGCGCGCGACAGTACGGTCCAGTTGCAGGTCGTCCACGCGCAGCGCCGTCTCCTTCGCCAACTGGAGTTGCAGCCGATCCATGATCATGCGCTCGAGCACCTGCTTTTGCAGCACATCCTCGGGAGGCAGCTGCGTGCCCTGCTGGCCCAGCTGTTGTTTCACCACCTTGACCCGCGCGGCCACCTCGCCGCTGGTAATCACCTCGCTGTTGACCACGGCAACAATGCGGTCCACCAGCGCAATCGGTCTAGTCGCGGTTGTCTGCGCCGGTACATTGCCGGCGCTGAATGCCAGGGTCGCGCCCGCGAACCACGCCAGCGCCGCCGAAATTGAAAATCGCATTTTGTGTCCTGTCCTTTGAACTCGCTCAATGATAGACGGCGCATCCGGCCGCAAGACGGCGTCGTCCGGCTCTGCCGTAACCCCGGCTACTGTCTTGGCCGCGAGCCTTGCCCGACGGCCGGCTGCGCGCGCTCCCCTATCGCCGGAACATCAAGAACACGACACTCGGAACTACTCATAAAAGTCGAACCGTTGCGGCTCCGGATTGACCTGACTGGGACGGCCATAACCGGGAATGTTGCGCTTCAGCATCTCCAACGGATTCGACCCGATGCGCGAGAATCCGTTCAGTTCGAGCTGCACGAACACCGCG
>Ga0182021_10000970_pt1 | contig 32686 bp, 24 predicted proteins | sample 612E3MmetaG_FD_120493 | JGI IMG/M metagenome (GOLD analysis project Ga0182021, IMG submission 120493) | Permafrost microbial communities from Stordalen Mire, Sweden - 612E3M metaG (Illumina Assembly) | ecosystem: Environmental > Terrestrial > Soil > Wetlands > Permafrost | place: Sweden... | reverse complement strand
CTCCCCCTGGGTGCCGGTTGACAGCAGCACAATCTTTTTTATCGGATACTCATCGATTTTAGTTATCGGTATCATGGTATTGTCAGGGATAGTTAAAAATCCCAGTTCAGTTGCAATTTTTATTGTCTTTAGCATTGTCTTGCCTGATGCGGCAACTTTCTTGTCCAGTTTCTTTGCTACATCAAAAACCTGCTGAATCCTGTGAATATGTGAAGCGAATGTTGCAACTATTATTCTTTTCTCTGCCTGCAAGAATTTTTCATACAGGGTTTTGCCAACTTCTCTTTCAGATAAAGTGTAACCTGCTTCCTCTGCATTTGTACTGTCTGCCAAAAGGGCAAGAACACCTTCCTGGCCGGCTTTCGCAAGTTTGGCAAATTCTGTAACCCTGCCGTCTATAGGATACTGGTCAAATTTAAAATCTCCTGTATGCACCACTGTGCCTATATCGGTTCTTATTATAAGGCCAACATTATCAGGTATACTGTGGTTGACCCTGTAGAATTCGATTTCAAAGGGGCCTATTTGAAGCCTTTTATCAGTGTCCACCTCATTAAAATAAATCTCTTTCCCTGACATGCCTCCGTTTAATTTTGATTTGATTAGACCGACAGTTAACTTTGTCGCATAAATAGGCGCTGTCGATGGACTGATTTCTTTAAACAAAAAAGGAATTGCGCCAATATGGTCTTCATGTCCGTGAGTGAATATAAAAGCTTTTATTTGTGAAGCATTTCTTTTCAGGTAGGAAAAATCAGGGATCAGGTAATCTATGCCGGGCAGGTAATCATCAGGAAACATTATACCGCAGTCAATTACAATAATACTGTTGTCTTTTTCAATAACAGTAATGTTTCTCCCGACCTCGTTTAATCCTCCAAGAAAAACAATTTTCAAACTGCTTTTTTTTGCCATAAAATTTACATCCTCAAATTTTTTTATAAAATAACTCTTTGTTCAATAGTTTTTTTTAAAAGTTAAATTGTTCTTTATTAAATGTTAAATTATTCTTTATTAAATAATTGTTTATTAAATAACTTTCTGTTAATTAAGTCAGTATTTACCAAGAATCTTCTTGAACATATCCAGCTCTTCCTCAGTCATTTCGCAAAGAGGAAGCCTTACTTTGCCTGTATTGAAACCTTTAAGGTTCAATGCTGTCTTTACCGGTACCGGATTTGTTGAAATGAATATTCCATAAAAAATATCAAGAAGCCATCTGTGCAGCTTTGCAGCTTCATCTATCCTGCCATCCTTAAATGTTTTTATCATTTTTTTTATGTCTTTTCCCACAAGATGTGAGGCAACACTTATAACTCCATAAGCTCCAATCGAAAGCATCGGCAGAGTATCTCCGTCGGTGCCGCTGTAAACAAGAAAACTTTCATCTGCGCCGCTTATGATTTCAGCTATCTGCTTAAAATCACAGCTTGCTTCCTTTATGCCAATAATATTTTTAATTGTTGAAAGCGCAATGACTGTTTTTGCAGAAATATTGCAGGAAGTTCTCGAAGGTACGTTATATAATATAATAGGAATTTTAACCGCTGAAGCTATTTTCTCAAAATGCCTGTACAGCCCCATCTGCGAAGGTTTATTATAGTAAGGTGTTACACAAAGCAGGCAGTCCACACCTGCTTTTTGCGCTTCCATGGAAAGCTCAACAGAATGTCCCGTGTCGTTGGTTCCGGTACCTGCAATGATTTTTGTTTTCGATTTAAATCTTTTTACGCCAAGCGTAAAAAGCTCAATTTTTTCTTCATCAGAAAGTGTTGCAGACTCTCCGGTGGTGCCGGCAAGCAATATCCCGTCGCTTTCGTTTTGTATTAAATACTCTATAAGCTTCGAAGCTTCTTCAAAATTTACTTTATTATCTTTATCAAATGGAGTGACCATTGCTGTTATAAGTTCGCCAAATGACATAACCCGACCCCTTGCCTAATTTTTTAGTATTTTTATCTTATTGACTGAAACTATAATTGCCCTATCTTAGAAACTCTGGAATCCTGTATTATATTATTTCTTAATTAGCAGGTACTCTCTATAGCTCTATCACTGCCAGTATATCCATAACTACCCGCACCCTAATTATTGGCATACCCCTTATTCCCTAAAGCTCAATTACCTTATCCAACCCATACGTATAATTTGAAAGACTTTCAATCTTTTTAATTGCAAGCAAAAGCCCCGGGTAAAAAGAAAGCCGGTCTGTGCTGTCATGCCTGATTGTTAAAGTCTGGCCGGAAGTACCAAAAATCACTTCCTGGTGCGCCAGGCACCCCGGTATTCTTACACTGTGTATGTGAACGCCGCTGGTAAATGCTCCCCTGCTAGACTCCAATACTTCAGTCTCACCATCTTTTAGCCTTGAGTCATTAAAAATCTTGTGTTTTGCTATATTTTCAGCAGTAAAAATCGAAGTGCCTGAAGGAGCGTCCTTTTTTTTGTCATGGTGAAGTTCAATTATCTCACAATTGTCAAAATATTTTGCAATCATCCCTGAGACTTTCATCATCACTACTGCTCCGATTGCGAAATTTGGTATAACAAATATTTTGGCGGCGCTCTTGCATGCGGCGGATTCAATATCTTTCAACTTATCTTTGCTGAGTCCGGTGGCGCCAATAATTAAATCCATATTATTTTCAATAGCCCATTTTGAGGTTTTAAATGCTGCCTGTGCGTTTGTAAAATCTATAATAAGATCCGGCCTTAAATCAAGTATCTCAGAATAAGTTCCGGAAACTTTTTTGCCCAACATCCTGCCATAGCCAATAACAGACCCTATGTCCTCGCCAATCCTGAACATGTCAAAACCTGCACAAATATCCATATCCTTTTCTTTGATAAGTTCTCTGGCCATTGAAGCTCCCATCTTACCGCAGATGCCGAACATGGCTATTTTTTTCATTTTGGCCTCCTGCCTGCAGTTTTACCAATTACCACCAGGTCCATTTTTTCCGGTTCGAAATATTTATAAACAATGTCATTTACGCTTTGAAGCTCGACCTTGTCTATTCTTTTTAAAATCTCATCAATTGTTAACACATTGTTGTCCATAAGAGACGCCTTGCCCAGACGGAACATGCGGGAACTTATGTCTTCCACGCCAAGTACAATGGTTCCCTTTATATTCTCTTTTGCTATTTCGAGCTCTTGCGGTTTTATGCCGTTCTTTTTAATATCTTCAATTTCGGCATTTATAAGATCCATAACCTTATTTACTTTTGAATCAGAAGTTGCCGCATATACCATTACTATACCTGCATCGGTATACTGGATGTTATCTGCATAAATAGCGTAGGAAAGCCCTTTTTCCTCCCTTATTTTCTGGAACAAACGACTGCTTATACTGCCGCCAAGAATGTTTGTAAAAAGAGAAAGCGGATATTTATCTGGGCTCTTCTTATTGCAGCCGAGACCCCCATAGCAAATATGACTCGCCTCAGCCTTACCCTTATATGTTTTGCTTATTCTTTTAGGGCGATTTTCAACGTACGCTTCTATCCTTTCAGACCGGTTTGTATTGGCAGGAATAGACTCAAGATTCTTTTTAACCATTTCCACAAGAACAGAGTGGTCGATGTTTCCTGCAGCAGAAAGAACAATTCCGTTTGAGCTGAAATTATGCCGAAAGTAATCGTCTATATCCTTTACTGCAAGCGCATTTAACGATTTTTTTGTTCCGAGAATCGGAAAGCTTAAAGGATGCCCTTTAAAAACAATATCGTAGAAATAATTAAAGATATCATCAGAAGGATTATCCTTAATCATTCTTATTTCTTCGAGTATGACCTTTTTTTCAAGTTTAATGTTTTCAGGCAAAAAGGAAGGTCCAGTTACTACATCAAACAGGATTTCAAGGCATGTATCAAGATGCGTATCTATAAAGTCTGCATAAACACAGCTATTTTCCTTATCAGTGAATGCATTAAACTCCGCCCCTAATGAATCAAATGCAACTGCTATATCCCGGTAAGTCCTTTTTTTGGTGCCTTTAAATAAAAGGTGTTCAATAAGATGGGTGATTCCACTGTTTTGCTGATTTTCATTTCTTGAGCCTGCCGGTATCCAGAAACCAAGGGATATTGACCTGAAATGCGGTATACTTTCACTTATTATTTTTATACTTTTATCAAGCTGTGTAACCTGATAGTTTTCAAATTGGTAGTTATTGGAAATTGCTATTTTATTTTAACCTCTCCTAAAAAATTCATACTCCCTGTTTATGTGTCAAGCTAACCCTGCGCATATATTACCTCCATTTGCAACTTTAAAAAAATCTATCCCCATTTGCAAACCAAAGAAAACCGGATATATACCGCCTTTGTCTTCCTCTGAATCAATAACCTTGTGCAAAAGTAAAAACTCTTGCACAAGATAACATATTAAAAATTAATCTGCTGTACTTGTTTAAAACCAACAACACAAATTTCTTCCTTGCAAATGTCTGCCCTGCAAATAAAACAGGCTCGGCTAAAACAACACAAACTCAGTTAACATTATTCAAGGTCGGTTCGTTCGAGGGATATCTTTCTGTCCCTTCTGTCAATAGACCCAACCCTAACACCGATTTTATCTCCAAGATTAAGGAACTCTTCAACTTTATTTATCCTCTTGTTTGCAATTTTTGAAATATGCAAAAGTCCGTCAAGACCCGGAAATATATTAATAAAAGCCCCGTAAGAAGTGATTCCTACCACAGTGCCAGTAAATTCGTCTCCTTCATTGATATCATCAATTCCTTTAAGCATACCTTCTATTTTCTTTCTTGCCATTTCAATATTTTTTGCATCGTTGCATGTTATGGATACAACGCCTTCACCATCTGAATCAGTGACATCTATTTCATCAAGGCTGAATTCTTCTTTTATGCTCTTGATGTTTTTCCCTCCTGGACCTATTAATTCACCGATCTTATCCTTTGGAATCTTAAAAGATGTTATTTTAGGAGCTATCTTTGCAAGGCTTTCCCTTGGTTTTTCAATGGCTGAAAGCATTTTGTTTAAAATAAAAAGCCTTCCTTCTTTTGCCTGGAAAAGCGCTTTTTTCATTACCTCAGCATTAATACCCTTTACCTTTATATCCAACTGCAAGGCTGTAATCCCGTTTTCTGTTCCGGCGACCTTAAAGTCCATATCTCCATAAAAGTCTTCTATGCCCTGAATATCGGATAACACCACAAAATCATCGCCATTCCCTTTTACAAGGCCCATGGCAATTCCGGAAACAGGGTGCAGTATCGGCACTCCGCCATCCATCAAGGCAAGCGTACTTCCGCAGACACTCGCCATGGAGCTTGAGCCGTTGGACTCAAGTATCTCTGATACAAGCCTTATTGAGTAAGGAAACTTATCTTCGTCGGGAATCATGGCTTCAAGAGCTTTTTCTGCAAGCGCCCCATGGCCTATTTCTCTTCTCTTTGGGCCCCTTAGCGGCGATGTTTCACCGGTTGAATATGGCGGAAAATTATAATGGTGCATATATCTCTTAAATTCTACTTCTTCAAGATTGTCGAGCCTCTGTGATTCCCTTATTGAACCAAGTGCAAGTATGGTAAGCGCCTGCGTCCTGCCCCTTGTAAATAATCCTGTCCCGTGAGTTGTATCGGGGAAAAGCCCGACTTCGCATGTGACCTTCCTTATTTCATTATCTTTTCTTCCGTCCGGCCTTATGCCATTTTCCAGGATCATTTTCCTTACAAGTTCCCTTTCGAGTTCTTTTAAAGAAACGTCTATGCTGATCGAATCATTGGGGAATTGTTCCGTAAGCTCTTTTTTTACTTCTTCACTTATAATATCAAGTTCTTCAGAAGCAAAACCTTTTTTCCCCAGGCTGAGCAGTTCATCCCTGTTTTCTTTTGCTGCGAATTCAACAACTTTTGCAAGCTTTTCTGAAATTCTTTTTCTTGCCAGCTCGTCGACCTTTTCGCTTACTTCAACATTTAGTTTAAAAGTCTCCAACTGTTTTTTCTCGACCCCAATCATCGCCCCGAACTGTACCTGTGCAGCTATTATTTTCTGTATTTCAGGCCTTGCCCTTTCAATGGCTTCAAGCACCATCTCTTCACTGGCCTGTTTGCACCTGGCTTCGACCATAAGTATTGCAGTTTCAGTGCCTGCAATTATGATATCCACAATGCTGGTTTTAAGTTCTTCAAATGATGGGTTGACGAGCCATACCCCGTCAATATTTCCTATGCGCACTGCGCCTATCGGCTCATAAAATGGTATGTCAGAAATAAATAATGCGCAGGACGAACCATTCATCACCAGGACATCATAGGGATAAACCTGGTCCACAGATAAAACTGTTGAAATTACCTGCATTTCATTACGAAGATTTTTATCGAAAACGGGCCTTAGCGGCCTGTCGGTAAGCCTTGCTGTCAAAATAGCCCTGTCAGTGGCCCTGCCTTCTCTCTTAAAAAATCCTCCGGGAATCTTGCCTGCAGCATACATTCTTTCCTCAACATCAACAGTAAGCGGGAAAAAATCCTTATCCCCCTTAAAATCTTTGCTCATGGTTGCAGTCACAAGTATCCCGTTGCCGCCGGATTGCACCAACACAGCGCCGTTTGCCTGTCTGGCAAGCTTGCCGGATTTAAAACTTATTTTTTTATCTCCGACTTCAAACTCAAGCTCTTTTTCTTCAATATTAGAATTATACAATTAGTTAAACAACCTCCTCAAAAAATATCAATAAACTACATAAAATTTTCCTCTTTTTAGGATTATTTTCTTAAACCCAAATCTTTAATGAGCTTTCTATAACCTTCAAGATCATTATCCTTTATATAGTCAAGTAATCTTTTCCTTTTACCGACCAGCATTACCAAACCTCTCCTGGTATGATGGTCCATTTTATTGCTCTTTAAGTGCTCGTTCAAGCTGTTAATTCTTGAAGTCATTATTGCCACCTGAACAGCTGAAGATCCTGTATCACTTTCATGCATCTTGAATCTTTCTATAATTTCCTGTTTTTCTTCTTTTAACAATGTCAATTTATAAATTCACCTCCCCGATTAAATAACAGTATTAATTTATCACAACTGTCTGTCTATTACAATTTAAATCAGCCCCGGAAATATCATGGATTTTAAAATAATTCCTTGTTGAATCTATATCTGCAGCTATCTGCTGTATAAGGTCTTCTTTCCCGGCAAACTTTTTCTCATCCCTGAGCCTCTTTAAAAATGTTATTTCAATCTTCCTGCCATATATGTCAGCCTCAAAATCAAGCAAATAGGACTCTATCCATTTTCGGGCGGCTATAAAAGTCGGATTATCCCCTATATTTATTACTGCGGGATATATTTTTTCTGCATCAACTGCATCTGCTGTTTTTTCTCTTTTACCTGCACTGTCTGTAAATATTTTCACCGAACCGGCATAAACTCCATCCATCGGGGTCACGTATTTTTCAAAAACATCAATATTTGAAGTAGGAAAACCCAAAGTCCTTCCACGTCCGTCGCCATGGACAACTTTTCCCTTCAGCGAAGGATGCCTTCCAAGAAGCAGTTTTATCATACCGATATCACCACATCCATAATAATTCCTGATAAGTGTGCTTGAAACAGGCATTTTATCAACAGCAAAAATCGGCTCCTCGTTTACTTTAACATCCGTATCTTTAAAATAACTTTTTAAAAAATCAACATTTCCCTTTGCATCTTTTCCGAACCTGAAACCCTGCCCGATAAAGATTTCCTTAATATTTAACTTTTCCACCAGTATCCGGCTGCAAAATATTTCCGGCTCATAACCTGAAAAAAGTTCATCAAAGTTAGCAATGACTATATAATCAACACCAAGCTTTTTAATAAGCTCAAGCTTTTCTGCGCTTGATGTGATGAGCTTTTTAAACAATTTTTTATGAACAATATTTTTAGGCTGCTTGTTGAAAGTAAAAACAATGGATATTCCCCCAACCTGGCAGGCTCGGCTTACACATTTCTTAATGATTTCCTGATGGCCTCTATGTACGCCATCAAAAAAACCTATAACTGCACATACCTTTAGATCTTTGAAGCTGCCTTCTTTTAAATTCTCGAGTTTTATTACTCTTCTCAAAATATATCCCTACAATGCACAAATAACAATCTGGGGCACTCATAACCTGCCGCAAAAACTACTACATTTTAATTAATTTTAAAAAAAATACAACACAATTCAATGCTGCGTTATGTAATTACTGTAATGCCGTGTAATTGCTGTTTTTACGCTGCACAATTATTCTTATGTTGTGCGTAATTAATCCTATGTTGCGCAATTTCTTTTGTGTTGCGTAATTACTTTTATGCTGCACAATTTCTTTTGCGCTTTGCAATCACTTTTAGATTTTGTAGTTGCTGTTACCATGTGTAATCTAAAACTGCAGATATTACAAATATTTTAACTGCATTATCTTCTCCACACTCAAAATGCCTGCCGAATATCGCCCCATATCATCACCAACGGCAATTTTTTCAACATCATCTGCATTTATACTGTCTGACAATTCAAACTTCCCGATTGAATCTCTTGTAAGATGTGTAAGCGTTGCGCCACATCCAAGTATATTGCCCATATCATTGACTATTGATCTTACATATGTACCGCTGCTGCAACAAACAATCATCGTTCCATCCAGGCCGTCAAAGGATTTTATCTCAATACTGTAAATACTGACATTTGAAGCTTTCAATCTTTTAAGCTGTTCGTGCCCGGTATCGTTTCGCGCATAATAATAAGCAGGTTTTCCGTCTATTTTTTTTGCTGAAAACACGGGAGGGATTTGTACAATGTTACCTTTTAAACTAAACGCTGCCGCTTCCAGCTGACTTAAGGTGACAGACCCCACAGGCTTAGTTAAGATAATCCTTCCTTCCAGGTCCCACGTTTCTGTTACTATGCCAAGCCTGAAAGAAGCTGAATACCTTTTATCAAGTGACTGAAACCTGTCAAAAAGCTTTGTCGCACTCCCCAGGAGGATTATAAGTATTCCTTCCGCGAGGAAATCCAACGTACCGCAATGGCCAATCTTATTTAAAAAAAAAACCTTTTAAACCTTCTTATTACATCAAAAGAAGTCATCCCGGGCTTCTTGTTTATAAGAACAATTCCATTGAAATTTTCGAAAAATCCTGATTTTTGTAAATCCATTTCTATCCTTTTTAAAAAACTGCCTGTAATCTTTAAGTGAAATTTATAAGGCTGGCGATAACTTCCTTTAATGAAGCGGTTTTTACATATGCAGCTGCCATTTTATGCCCGCCTCCCCCAAACTTTTCAGCCAGTTCGGCCACACTATATGTGGTATCAGTTGACCTTAAACTCACCTTGTACTTTTTTTTACCGACCTCTTTTATAAGCGCCGCTACCCTAGCGCCGGCAGCGCCCCTTAACAGCTCTATCATGCCGTCATTTGCAGAAAGTGGGAGTCCGAGCTTTTCCAGGTCGCTCTGAAGAATGTATGAATAAATGATTTTTTTCCCTTCATCAAGTTTTATTCTACTTAATATCACTTCGAGCAGTTTGAATCTTTTAAACGGTTCATTCTCATAAATATGTGAAAAAACATCTGCAGGGACAATGCCGTATTCAAGCAACCGGCTGACTATTTTGTGGACATTTCCGGTAGTGCTTTCATATTGAAACTTTCCAGTATCTGTAAGAATACCAGTATAAATGTCAAGCGCGATATTATAATTAATCAAGTCTGCAAAACCGTACATAAAAAACTCATACAATATTTCTGCAGTGGCAGATTTGCCGGAATCTGTGATATTTATATCACCGAACTGTGTATTGCCGGGATGATGGTCTATATTTATAAGTATCGCTGTTTTTTGTCTTAGCTGTTTAATATCCAGGCTAAATCTTTTTTCGTCAGCGCAATCAAGGCAAACGCAGGCACAACGGTTCTCCATGCAACTTTTATTGATTTTTTCAAAATCGTTTGTGATCAGTTTGCTATTGGGGAGAAAACTATACTGGTATGGAATCTCACTGCCGCAAAACATCGTAACCTTTTTACCCAGCAGCTTCAAAAGCTCAAAAAAAGCCAGTTGTGAACCTAAGCAGTCGCCATCAGGTGAGTCGTGGGATATTATTAAAAACTTTTCATATCTGTTGATTGCTTCAATTGTTTTTATATACGATTCTGTAAATTGCTGCGGCATTGCAAACTCAACCCGTTTTGTTTTTTAAATTTTCCAGTATTTCATTTATTTTTATTCCATGGCTTATAGCTATGTCACGTATAAACCTGATATCAGGCATTGCCCTTAGCCTGAACCTTTCTTTGAGGTTCTTTTTGATAAAGCCATCGCAATGTTTCAACCCTTCCATTGACTTTTCGATATTGATCTCTTCACCCATTATACTTACAAATACGTCAAGATAATGAAGATCAGGAGATAACTTTACGTCAGTCACAGTAACAAAACCAATTCTGGGATCTTTTAACTTAGAATTAATAATAAAACTAATTTCCCTTTTTAAGTCGATTTCAGTTTTTTTTCTCCTGTCCAAGCGGCACCTTTTTACTGTTTAATTTCTTTTTGTTCAAATACTTCAAAAAGGTCCCCCTTTGAGACATCCTGGTAATTCTCAATTCTTATTCCGCACTCATAACCGGCGCTCACTTTTTTGACGTCATCCTTAAACCTGTGAAGCGTATCTATTTTGCTTGTATAAATAACGCTGCCGTCCCTGATGATCCTTACAGAGTCACCTCGTTCGGCCTCGCCGTCAAGTACATAACTGCCGGCAATATTACCCATTTTGGTAACTTTAAATATTTCCCTTACCTCAATATTTCCTTTGATTTTTTCTTCGTATTTTGGTTCAAGCATTCCCCTGAATGCAAGCTTGATGTCATCAATCAGCTTATAGATTATGTCATAAGTCCTAATCTCAATTTTTTCTTCCTTGGCCAGAGCTTTTGCTTTGGCATTAGCTATAACTCCAAAACCCATCACAATCGCATCCGATGCTGAGGCAAGCAGAATATCGCTGTCTGTAATGGCTCCCACGCCCTTATGTATAATATCTATCTTTACAGTTTCTTCTCCGGCATCCCATAACGATTTTTCAACAGCATCCAGTGAACCATTGGATTCTGCTTTAAGTATGATCTTTAATCTTTTAATTTCATTTTCCTTTGACAGGTCAGCAAGATCCTCCAAAGTCACATGTTTTTTTACTTCAGATAATCTTATCTGTTTTTTTATATATTCCCTTTTACTTGTCTGGTCCTTTGCAACTTTTTCATTTTTTACAATAAAAAACTTATCTCCAGCCTGTGGAACAGTGGTAAAGCCTGATATTTCAATTGGCTGCGAAAGTTCTGCTTTTGTTATATTTTTCCCATATTCGTTTTTTATATTTCTTACCCTTCCGTAGGAGTTGCCTGTAATAAAGAAATCTCCAACCTTTATACTTCCTCTTCTAACCAACACGGTGCCTATCGGACCAAAGTTTTTATCAAGCTTGGATTCTATTATTATTCCGATTCCTTCCGCGCCGGGATTTCCTTTTATCTCATTCATATCAGCAACCAGCAGTATCATTTCAAGAAGCCCCTCGATATTGATATTATTTTTTGCTGAAATACTTACAAATACAGTATCCCCGCCCCATTCCTCTGGCACCAGTTCGTACTCTGTCAATCCCTGTTTCACCTTTTCCTGATTGGCGTTTGGAAGGTCAATCTTGTTGACAGCAACAATTATCGGTACATGCGCCTGTTTTGCATGGTTTATCGCTTCAACAGTCTGTGGCATTATTCCATCGTCGGCAGCAATTACTATTACCGCAATATCAGTTACCCTTGCGCCTCGCGCCCTCATTGTTGTAAAAGCTTCATGGCCGGGCGTATCAATAAATGTTATTTTCCTGTTATTATAAACTGTCTGGTATGCCCCAATTTTTTGTGTTATGCCGCCTGCTTCGCTTGAAACTACGTTTTCCTTCCTGATTGCATCAAGCAAAGTTGTCTTGCCATGGTCTACATGACCCATTACAGTTACTATAGGCGGCCTTATCACTAGGCTTTCTTCACTATCATTAAACTCTTCTTCGCCTATACTTTCCTCAAAACCGATGATGCTGTATTTGAAATTATATTCCTGCGAAAGTATTTCTATTGTATCTTTATCAAGCGGCTGATTTATAGTTACCATATCGCCCATATTAAAAAGGGATTGCAGTATTTCTCCCGAAGCGACATTTATTCTTTCAGAAAGCTGTTTGACTGATATGCCTTCCGGAAATTCTATATTCTTTTTAATCTCAGTCCTGCTTGTGGTTTTCTCTTTTAATGCCGTAAGTTCTGAACCATCTTCTGAAACATACCGATCATTATGAAACTGATCCTTTTTTGATGGCGCCCTTTTAGCTGGCGAAACTTTTGCGGAGGGTTTGACTCTTCCTTCTTTTTCTTCCTTATCAAGAACTCTGTCAAGCACTTGCTTTATATTAAACTTTTTTTCTTCATCCCACTGATACCTTGGCCTGGCGTTGGCTTGCGGTTTTTCTTTTGCACGAGCTTCCTTTAAAGCTATCTCTTCCAAATCTTCCTTATTCACAATTTCTGCAGATGTACCCTGTTTGCCGCCGCCCTGTTTGCTGACACCCTGTTTACCGCCATCCAGTTTGCTGTCACCCTGTTTGCCGCCATCCAGTTTGCCAGTATCTACTGCTTTTTTTATTTCTATTTTATCGAAACTCTGTTTTATGGCTTCCCCGGCTTTTCCCTGTTGTTTTTGGATCTCTTTTATTTCGCCTGCGCGCAAATCATCAGCAAATCTCTCTCTTCCTGCCTGTAGTAACTGTTCACTGCCTGCCTGCGGGCCTTCGTGTGGTTTCCCACCGGGTGATTGCTTTTCGTCATATCCTTTTGCTTGTGTTTCTTTTTTTAATTCATCCGGCTTTTTTGATATTTTTTCATCAGACACTTTGCCGACGGGGGCATTCTCTTTGGGGGCTTTCTCTTTGACAGTTTTTACTTTGGGCGCTTTTTCTTTAACGGTTTTTACTTTGGCCAGTGCAGTTTTTAAAACTTTTTCTCTAAGTTTAGCTATTGCCGTAACCGGCGCTTCAGAAGACAGCTTAAGCTCTTCTTCCAGAAGAATCACTTTATCAAGGGCTTCTTTTACTGTTTCGCCCCTTTTTGGAACAGGCTTCCATTGAGATGCTGAGCTCATAGTGCCTCTTTTGGGTATCGGTTTGAACTGGTTTATGACTTTCGGAACATCTTTTTCCTGGGATTGTCTGCTTGAAATCCTGTCAGACGGATGGTCAATATTCCCATGACCATTGGATTCTCCGGGCTGACTTGCAGCATTATTTATTGCAGCGCTTTCGCCTGTTGGACTCTTAACCTTTAGATTATTATACACACCGGCGATTTCTTCCACCTGCGGCTGTGACAAAACAGAGCTATGGCTTTTTAAATTCAGTCCCAGCTCATTTCCCATCTTTATCACTTCTTCAGAAGAGATATTCAGCTGCGCCGCAATTTCATAAACTCTAAATGAACTCATATTTAATCTATACCCTTATTTCTTTTACCTTTTAGCCTGTTAATATTCTTAAAATCTCTTTTTAGTCCTAAAATACTTTCCTTTAAAAAGATTTGTGATCCAAATCATTAAATTCATTAAATGTTATCTTTTTTGTCTACCCTTTCTTTTCTGGCCGCACTCAGTTCTTCTTCAAATTGTCTTTCACTCTTTATGTCAATCCTCCAGCCGGTAAGCTTGGCTGCAAGCCTTGCATTCTGGCCTTCTTTTCCGATTGCCAGTGAAAGTTGGTCGTTTGGCACAACTATTAAGGCAAACTTCCTGTCATCCTCAGTTAAAACTTTAAGCACTTTTGCAGGGCTTAATGCATTTTTGATAAATACTACCGGATCATCGCTGTAATCTACTATATCTATTTTTTCCCCTTCAAGTTCGTCTACAATCATTTTAACCCTTGAGCCCCTCGGGCCCACACAAGCGCCAACCGGGTCTACATTCCTGTCTGTTGAAGTTACTGCAATTTTTGTCCTGTGTCCTGCCTCCCTTGCAATGCTTTTAATGTCTACGACTTTTTCACTTATTTCAGGCACTTCGAGCTCGAATAATTTTTTTACGAGACCTGTGTGGCTTCTTGAAACTATAACCTGCGGTCCTTTTGTCGTCTTTCTTACTTCAGAAATAAAACACTTGATCCTTTCGCCATGCTTATAAGATTCACCCGGAACCTGCTCGTATTGAGGAAGAAGCGCCTCAACTTTACCCAAATCAACAAGGGTAAACCTTGAATCATTCTGCTGGACTATGCCCGTAACCAAATCGCCTACCCTGTCCTTAAACTCATCATAATATACATCGCGCTCAGCATCCTTTATTCTCTGCTTTATGACCTGTTTTGTAGTCTGGGCCGTAATCCTGCCAAAATCATGCGGTGTTATATCGATCTCTGAAGGCTCGCCATCATTTCCCAGATTGTCTTCAACTATCTTAAACACTCTTATCTCGCCGCTTTTTTCATCAAAATCTATACGTATCTTGTCATCTACAGCATACATTTTCTTATATGACGCAGTTAGGGCATCTGTCAACGCCTCTATTATGGTATCCATCCTGATGCCTTTTTCTTTTTCAAGCTCTTTTAAAGCCTCAATTAATTTTCTGTTCAATTAAACCACCTAAAAATAATAATAAAATTTTCTTAATAATAAAGTTAAAAAGTCTCTGTCTTTTACAACCCTGACTTCATAATAAAAATAGTGGGGGAAGCCCACTATTAAGCAATCAATAATCTTTAAAATCCAGAACAAAATTATACCATATAGATAAAATAATTAAAATATTAAGTATTTTTATACTTTCAGTATACCACCCCGCGATCAGTCGGCATATACAGCAATTATTCTTATATCGTCAATATTGCCATTTATGGGATTAATTTTCAAGCATTTGGGGCAAATTTCAGGAAATCCTTTTGCCAAATAAATCGCGCCGCATTCACAGCACTTTATTTTTTTTTCCGGCTTTTTAAAAACAAGCCTGGCATTATTTAAAATACTGTCACCGCGGGTTAAAAATTTGTAATAGAATTTTATTGAGTAAGGTTCAAGACTCGCAGCGGGATTTATTTCAAAATCAATTCTGCTGACTTTGGAGACTTTATTTTTATCAACTATTTTTTTAACAATATCGATAATGGAACATGTTATTGAATATTCATGCATTATGGCTTGAAGAAATCCTCTATTACTTTTGTTATTTTTTCAACTATTTCCGGAAAGACAGCTTCTATTTCCTGTGAAAGATTTATGGAAAAAGTGCTTATATTGTGCGGGACTACGCCTATTATTATTATAGGAGGCAGATTTTTTGCAATCGAGAGAAGTTTTAGGCTGTCTACAAGCTCCATCTGGTGAAGAGAGAATTTATTTAGCTGCCGCGCCCTTAAGTCGTCCGGTGTAAGCTTAAAAACCGTTCCTTCTTTATATTCTGCAGTTTTTATACAGTCCACTATTACGATTTTTTGCAAGTCATCTGATAAAAATGAGCCTATATCAAGAGTGGAGGTACCTATGTCAACAAACTCGGTATCTTTAAAACTTTCCTGCTGCTGAAGCTTGTTGACTATATGTATGCCCATTCCCTCGTCTGAAAGCAGCAAGTTGCCTGCGCCAATTATCAGGTATTTAATGTTTTCCCCTTTTTTCGTAACCGGTTATTACTGACTTATAGAAATCAATGATCTTTGGACCGGTTGAGCCAAGATAAAAGTGCAGAAGGGTGGTAAGCACAAAAAGCCAGCAGATGACAAAATGCCAGGCCTTTATATTAGCGAGCCCGCCGAAAAAATCGTTGAATTGGGTAAATCTCGGTATAAAATACATGGCAATCCCTGTTATGCCCTGAGCCAGAAGAAGAGCGGGCCATAATGTGTAAACCATTTTCTGGCCGGGATTGTACTTGCCCCAGTGTTTCGGGCTCGGAATGCCTACAAAAATATCATAAAGATAATGCTTTGCCAAAATCGGTATATCCCTGAAATCCCTCCATGTAAAAAGCAGTTCCTTTATTTCACCTGTTACAATAGTATAGTAAAATTTAAAAACAAAGGTCCACCCAATAAGGTACATAAAAATAAAATGAATGTAACGCGCTATTTCCAGTGTGGGAAATAACCTAAAAAAGCCCGGCGCATAAACCTGGAAACCGGTCAGCATCAGCATTACCATTGAAACAAGATGAATGATATGCATTATCCTTGTGATTACTGTATGCTTGTACAGAAATGTGTGTCTGCCTTTTTTGATTATGATTTCTTCATTTACGCCAATTGCCTCCACTTATTTACCTCCACTTAGCATACTCTGAATTTTAATATTTCCCTGTCACCTTCCACGATATGAACTGCGCATGCAAGACACGGGTCAAATGATCTTATCACCCTTCCTACCTCAATGGGATTTTCCACATCAGCAATCGGCGTGCCTATAAGCGCCTGTTCGTATGGGCCCATATTCCCGGCGTCATCCCTCGGGCCGCCGTTCCATGTCGTCGGCACCACAGCCTGGTAATTTGCTATCCTGAAATTATCAATGGAAATCCAGTGGCCAAGAGAGCCCCTTGCTGCTTCAGTGAGCCCCATGCCTTCTGAAGTTTTGGGGATTTTAAACTTTGTATGTACAGGCGCTGCAGGATCAAGCTCATCGACCCACTCATCCATCCTGTCAGTCAGGATACTTAGCTCCAATGCTCTTGCTGCGTGCCTTCCCATGACGGATATAAGATCTGCCGGCTGCAGGCCAAGCGTTGAAAGCGCACTGTCAATCAAGCTCTTATGATCACTGTCACTGCCTTTAAGATACATTATTATTGCACGGGCCAAAGGCCCTACTTCCACAACTTTGCCATTGTATCTTGGAGCTTTAAGCCATGAATATGCGCCGTCTTTTTTGGCATCAGGAGTGGTCTCTCCATTTAACGGGTATAATCCTGAACCTGATGAATACTTTGAATACTTTACAAATTCAGCAATCAGGTTTGAGTCAAAATTTCCGATATTTCCATCAATATAAGTACCTGAATCATAGTGCATCTTCCCGTTGTCGTCAGTCGGCAGGCCGCCATAGGATATAAAATTCCCGACACCTTTCCCTATCTTGAAATAATCAGGATAAAGGCTTGCCACTGCAACCACATCCGGAATATAGACATTATCAATAAAAGACTTTACTTCAGCCAGCCTTGACTTAAAGTTGATTATCCTTTCAAGGTTTAACTGGGTTGCGACTCCGCCCGCAAAAAGTGTCTGGCAGTGCGGTATTTTCCCTCCAAAAATCGCAAGCATTTCGTGAGCTTTTCTTCTGATTTCCAGCGCTTTTATGTAATTTGCTATTGCGGCAATATTTACGGCATCGTCTTTAATATAATCGCCCTTATACCTTGGCAAAAATGGAGCTCCAGCGCTTTTAACGCCGGCATCGGCATCTGACTTTACCCAGTCTTTTATTTTATTGAGTTTCGGGTCAATGCCCTTATAATTTAAAATCGCTGTTATATCCACAAAATCAAGCGCCGCAAGATGATAGAAGTGCAGAAGATGAGAATGTATAAATTCTGAAGCAAGCATAAGGTTTCTTATTATCCTTCCGTTTGCCGGGGGTTTTACACCGAAAGCGTCATCAAGGGCAAGAACGGCCCCGGTTCCGTGGGGTATGGGGCAGACGCCGCATATCCTCTGGGCTATTGGAGGCGCATCAATCGGGCTTCTTTCACGCAGGATTATTTCCCATCCCCTGAACATATCCCCTGTGCTGAAAGCATTGGTCACTTTTCCGTTTTCAACTTCAACTTTGATTTTTAAATGGCCCTCAATACGGGTCAGTGGATCTACAGTTATAATTTGCTTTGCCATAACCTATTTGTCCTCCTCTTCCTCTTTTTCCTTGAGAATATAAGGAGTACCTTTGTCCCTATTCTTCTCTTCTTTATTTTGTCTGTATTTTGTGGCAATCATCCTTGCGGCTGCATGGGCCCCGATACCGGCAACAACCACGCCGCCTAATGCCACGCCGACTGTATTTGCATTAATATTTATTTTTTCAAGTCCTGGCACTTCAACTGCAGGAAGTTTCTCGTAAAGCCCTGAGCCGGCGCCACCGGGAAAGAAAGGTTCGGTACACCCAATGCATGGACCTCCTGAGCGGTTGCACCAATTGACTCCGCCGTTCCATCCTCTCGTAGAGACATCGCAATGCGAAACCGGGCCCTTGCAGCCCAGTTCATACAGGCATCCTTTATCACCATAATCTTTTGCAAAAGTGCCTGTATCAAAATATTGCCTAAGTTCACAATTATCATGTATAAGCTTGTCTGTACCATAAAACATCGTCGGCCTGTTTAATTTGTCAAGCTCAGGTATTCCGTATTTTAAGACATTGACTATGGTGCCTACCATCCAGTCAGGATGCGGCGGACACCCGGGAATATTTATTATGGGTTTGCCAGTGACTATTTTCGATGCAGGCATTGCGCCTGTCGGGTTTGGAGGCGCTGAAGGTATGCCTCCCCATGAGGCGCATGCCCCAACTGCCACAACTGCCATTGAGTTTGCGGCAATGTTTTTTACCCATTCAAGTGCTGTAACAGGATTTCCTTCTTTTTCACCGACTGTACAATAAAAACCATCAGCTTCTGTTGGAATGGAGCCTTCCACAACAAATATATATTTGCCTTTTTCTTCAACCATCATCCTTTCTATTACGCCCATAGCTAAATCTCCGGTCGCGCCCATTATTACAGGGTTAAATTCCAGGCTTATGACTTCTATGAGAACATCATCAACGCTGGGGTATGCTGCATCAAGAAAACTTACTGCGCAACCTGAGCATGCTTGCGCCTGAAACCAGATTACGGGCAGCCTGCCTTTGCCGTTTTTTGCATCTGCAGCAGATAAAAGTTTTGGCAGCCATAAACTCGAAAGCGCCACTCCCGCAATAGAGCCTGCGCTTACCTGTAAAAACTTTTTCCTGGAAATTAACACAAGAAACCTCCTGTAAATTTTAAACTTTGTAAATCTATAAAATGTTTAATCGTTGAAAATGAAGAACACGATACCTTCGCAGAAACTAAAAATGAAATTGTTTCTTTTGCAGTTTTCAATATTCTTAAATAAGTACCGCTAATGATTACAATTTATCTGTACGGATATCCTTTGCGCTTGAATTTTACCCATTCAAATATATTCATAAATCAGAAAAATTTTAATCTATATGATTATCAAAATCAAATGATATTTTTCACTGCATTAAACAAGCGGTTCAGGCTCATCTTCGGTGTTTACAGGAAGCTTTGCAGTCTCATACAAAAATACATGGAACTTCCCCATCTGTATTTTTACCGAACCATCCTCAAATTTGCTGGAAGTAATATAGTGTTTTTTTGAAATGTTGCCGAGTTTTTCTTTCAAGGTTTCATCAGACGAATAGGCAGATATGAAGTCCAAGCCCTTTTCTGTCATGACAAACACCGGTATCTTTATACCTACCTGCAAAATAGAGCGGGGGCCTGCAGTATTCCTTATTTCTTTTGAGGCGCAAGCCCAGGCAAGGTCAGCGCTATCGCTTACATTCTGTGCCTGCTCAGCAGAAATGCCTGTATTGCAGATTGCCAGGATTACTACCTCCAGATATTCGGGGTTTTTCAGATTAATTTTTAATGTGTGCATATGCTGTGTTTTTTTTGGGTTGATATTTTTATCAAAACCGCTGCCTGAACCTTCCCATACAGAATTGAATCCATGTTCAAACTCCCTTATATTTTTGATGATCTCCATTTCATCGCCTCTTACAGTAACAGCTATTTTTCTGCAACCCATCTGGGCAGCTTTCATAACACCCTCATACTGGTTTAGTTTTGCGTCTTTGGCAGACAAAACAGTTCCACCGTTTTCTTTGATATTATTTATTACATCTTGGATTGGGGTCGTATAAAAAAGGCCGTTCATATATGCGCCAATTCCCTGTACCAGTCCCGGATTGTCACTGATAACAGTTCCTGCCCCTTCGCAGGCAACAACTGCGCAATCAATGGTTTTGCGCTTCAAGGCATACATTATCATTTCCGAAGCTCCAAATGGCACGATTATCTTTTCGTCGCATACTTTCCTGTGGCATGTAAACATCCCCCAGTCATCACATTGTTTTTCAAATTTTTTTTCTATTGCCTGTTTATTCAATTCTTTAAAATTAAACAGGGTTGTAAACAATGGGCAATGGTGCACCTCGGGTTCCTGAAGCTTTATGACTTTTCCATCAGATATGGCCACCAGCGCGCATGCTTTTCGCGTGATATGCAAATCCAAAGGTAAGGCACCAAAATCCTTTTCTATCTCATTTAAAAAATTTTTTACATCTTTGCTGTCCAAAGTGGCATCCTCCCAATTATCCTTCTGATATCCAGTTACAAGCAAAAACTGATACAAGTTTATAATTTTCCACTAATCTATTGGATATTGATTTTTCTGAAAAACCTTTTGCCTTTTTGGATTATCATCCCTTTTAAGCCCTGTGTATTAAAAATTAAATTAATATCTGTTATTTTCACATCATTAGCTTTAATTGCACCCTGGATAATCTGCCTTTTTGCATCGGCATTTGACTCTGCCAGTCCGCTTTTTACTAGAAGGTTTACAATGGACATCCTGCCTTCAGTAATATCCTCCCCGCTTATACAGAATTCCGGTATTTCATCCGGGATTTTTTTCTCTTTAAATATAATGTCAAAATGCTGCTCTGCGTCCTCAGCCTGCTGCATATCATAAAGGATCCCTATGATGATTTTTGCGAGATTCCTTTTTGCAAAAACAGGGTTTTCGCCCTGTGTCGTTATTTGTTTTTCAATTGAATCGATTTCAGTTTTTGTAAGCCTGGTTAAAAGCCTGTAATAGCCTATTATCAAGGTATCCGGGATAGACATGACCTTCCCAAAAATCTCGTCAGGTTTTTCTGTCACTCCTATGTAATTTCCGAGACTTTTGCTCATCTTGTTTACACCATCCAGACCCACCAGGAGAGGCATTGTTATGGCTATCTGCTGCCTTTGCCCAAGATCCTTCTGGAGCTCCCTGCCCACAAGAAGATTAAATCTCTGGTCGGTACCGCCAAGCTCGATATCCGAGTTAATGGCCACAGAATCATATGCCTGCATTATCGGGTACAGAAATTCCATAATGGCAATCGAGATGTTGCCGTTAAACCTTTTTTTAAAATCATCCCTTTCAAGCATCCTTGCAACAGTAAACCTTGAAGTCAGGTTTAAAATGTCCGCAAGCTGCAGTGGTTGGAGCCATTCTGAATTTTTGACGACTTCAGTTTTTTCGCTGTCAAGGATCTTAAAAGCCTGCTTCATATATGTTTCAGCGTTTTTATCTATTACTTCCGGGTCAAGTTTGGGCCGCAATGTGGAACGGCCGGAAGGGTCTCCTATTCTTGCGGTATAATCACCGATTATCAAAACAGCTTTGTGCCCCATATCCTGGAACTGCCTGAGTTTGTTTAAAACCACTGTATGGCCCAGATGAATGTCAGGCGTAGTGGGGTCAAGCCCAAGTTTTACTTTAAGCGGCTTATTTTCTTTTATGGAAATTCCAAGCATTTTTACAAGCTCATCTTTAACCAGAATGTCTTCAGTGCCCTGGCAGGCAACCTCTATCTGTTTTTTTAAATCTTTTTCCATTTGATGCGACCTTTTTTAAAAAATATGAATAAAATACCTTAAAAATTTGCATTAAATATTAGCATAGCTGATATGATGATGTCTAATAATCATCACTGCTTTGCTATATTTTGCCATAAATTTTAAAAAACAATTAAAATATTTAGACGTCTTAAAGTGAGACAATTTAAAATAATTATAAAAATGTGGAAAAATAAAAATAGGTTTAAGATAGAAGAGGCTTAGATTTATTTTTTAATATGGCAGGTGAAATTATTTTAAGTCTTGGAAGGAACAGTCACCTTAAGATAAGGCAATTTATTAAAGTGAAACAATTTAAGAATTATTGTTTTTCAAACAGAAGGATAATTTAATGGACAGCGTCAAAACAATTAAAAAAGGTAAAAGTAAAGGTAAAGGCTGCCTTTTTGCAGTACTTATAACATTCCTGGTATGCCTTGCGCTAATACTATTTGTCGGACTGTTAGGCGGATTCTTATACATGCGCACCCTTCCGACTCTTGAAGAGCTCACGCCATCCCAAATTGCCGAGACTTCCAAAGTCTATGCTGTAGACGGAAGCCTACTTACCGAATTTCATGCGGAAGAAAACAGAGAAATAGTCCCATTTAATAAAATGTCTAAAAATATAAAGAATGCAATCATTGCCGTAGAAGATAAAAGATATTATGAACATCAGGGAGTCGACTATAAAAGGATAATCGGCGCATTTGCTGCTGATGTAAAATCAGGAGAAATCGTACAGGGCGGAAGCACCATAACCCAGCAGTATGTGAAGAATGTATATTTCAACCCGGAACAAACTTTAAAAAGAAAAATTAATGAAGCATTAATTGCTATCCAGATAGAAAGAAATTACACCAAGGACAAAATCCTGGAAATGTACCTTAATACAATACCCTTCGGAGCTGGTTCATATGGCATTGAAAAGGCTTCGCAGACTTATTTCGGTGTATCTGCCCAGCAGTTGGATGTGCCGCAGGCAGCGCTTCTTGCGGGCCTGGTGCGCGCTCCTGGGATTTATAATCCTTTTAATGACACGGAAAAAGCAAAGAGCAGAAGAAACCTAGTGTTAAAACTTATGTACGAGCAGGGTTTTATAGATAAGGATGTGTATACTGCATCACTTTCCGCCCCTGTCAATTTAAATAAAAACCCCGATTTTTCAGGCAGTGCAGAAGAAAACCGTTTCGCGCCTTATTTTATCGATTTTGTCAAACAGCAGCTTTATGACAAAAAATTCTCTGATTATGATGTGTTTAAAGGCGGTTTGAGGATATACACTACACTTGACGTTAGCCTCCAGAATAAAGCTGAAGAAGCCATAAATAAAGTATTTCCCGAAGATCCTGGTCCATCTTATTCGCTGATTTCGGTCGATCCAAAAAATGGTTATATTTATGCTCTTATCGGCGGAAAGGACTACAGCCAAAGCAAGTTTAATATAGTCACACAGGGTAAAAGACAACCTGGCTCAGTATTTAAAGTACCCGTTTTAATGGAATCAATAAGACAGCATATGTCCCCTAATGACAAATACAATCCTAATGGCCCGATTGTGATAGACATGCCTTCCGGACCTGACTGGAAAGTGGAAAACTACGGTGGAGAATCATATGAGGCAAATGAAATGACAGTAGTCGATGCAACGATTCATTCAGTAAATGTTGTATATGCGCAGCTTATGATGAAAGTCGGCCCTGAAAATGTGGAAAAAATGCTTACCGAGATGGACATTAAGGATATTGGCAGCAATCCTGCAATTGCTCTTGGAGGCCTGGAAAAAGGTATATCGCCGCTTGATGTGGTGAAAATATTTTCCACCCTGGCCTCAGGTGGAATGTACAGAGAGCCGGTATGTATTTTAAAGATAACTGATTCAGAAGGAAAGGTACTTTATGAATATGATGCTGACAAAAATGAAAAGAATACCAGGATATTGGAATCCCCAGTTGCATACTATGTGACAAAAATACTTGAAAGGGTAATAACTGAGGGCACAGGAATAGGTGCAAATATTGGAAGACCCGCTGCAGGAAAGACTGGTACCACCAGTGATTATAAGGATGCATGGTTTGGAGGTTACACCCCTGAGCTTGCCACCGTTGTCTGGATGGGAAATCTTGAGACAAGCAAACCGATGGATAAAATCGCCGGCAGGACCATAACCGGCGGATCTTTCCCGGCTGACATATGGCGGGAATTCATGAGCTCCGCATTAAAAGATGTGGCTGTTTCAGATTTTTCTTCAGGCTCAGGCGAACTTGTGGATGTGGAAGTCTGCAAGGAGTCAGGACTTCTGCCTACATTTTGGTGTCCAAAGGATAAGCTTGGCTTCATGATATTTGAAAAGGGAAAAGAACCAACGCAGGTCTGCAACATCCATAACAAGGTGCCTGTTCCTGAAGTCATCGGCCAGAATATAAGTGATGTGAGGCAAATGTTTACTGACCTTAATTTTGTTATAAATGAGATATATGAATTTAACGATACCTATAATGAAGGAATAGTTTTTAAGACGGACCCGGCTGCTGCGACCATACTTGAATCCCTTACAGGTGAACCTCTGAGCATTAATTTATATATCAGCCAGGGATTGCAGACATTTGACATGCCTGACTTGAAAGGACAGTCCAAGGAATATGCCTCCCAGACACTTGCCAATTTGGGCCTATCAGCTCCAGGCTTTGTTTATGATTTCAATATTAAGCAACCGGTGGATAAAATATTTGCCCAGGAGCCTGCAGCTAATTCAAAAGTGACAAAGACAACACCCATAACAATTCACATCAGCAAGGGTGAAAACCCAGACGGCAGTGTTCCAGGTGTCATTGGGTTGACTGAAACTGACGCTTTAAGTATGCTGAAAAGCGCCGGATATAAAAATATCACATTAATCCGGGAGGAAAGCGATAAAGAAATAGGCAAAGTTTTTTCGCAAGTTCCAGAATCCGGAACAGCCTATGCAAAATCGGCTGAGGTTGTGATAAAAATCAGCAAAGGCATCAAAGTACCCGATGTTACGACAATGAAAAAAGCTGACGCCATAAGTATGCTTGAAGGCCTTGGGTTTACTGTAAACATACTTCCGGACGGAACCGCTTCCGGAAAAGTAAAGACACAGCTGCCTACAGGCGGGACATATTCAAATTATGGCTCAGCCATTACCATAGAGATGGACACTTCTGGCACGACTGAAACAACAGCAGTAACAACGACTGAAACAACAGCAGAAACAACAGCTGAAACAACAGCAACCACCACATCATCGACAATAACGCCAGATACAACTTAACATAGATAAATGCGGAGAGAGCAGTTAAATAGAAATAAGTATAAAATTAATACCTATCTGAATTGAGTTATTAGTCTTAAAAAGGTTAAATCAATATCCGGTAAATTGAGCAATATCCACACAGGGGTTTAATCGATTATGCAGCGGGTTTATAATACTTCCCTGTCCAAGTGGCCTTTTGTGTAATCTGAAAAAAGACTATTTTCCCCGGCATTTTTAAGAAAATCTGCCAGCTCTTTAAAATTTTTTACTAAGAGCAATTCAATCGCTTTTCTATAAGTCCGGATGATTTCCTGCGCCTGGCTGATTTCAAAAGTCCTCATGTCTATATAAAGATTGTTTATGCCGCAGGACAGCGCTTCCGGAAGGTCAAAAAGACAGCAGATTTTCCTGGAGTTCAAAAATAAAAGATTATCATTATAGTCTTTAGCAACCCTGAATTCATAACCTTTCTGGTCAATAAGATAATATTTTTTCGGCAATCCCGGTTTATTTGAGCCCTTCTCAAGGTATTCAAGCCTATACCTGGAACTCATCACAGGGTAATAGCCATAGCTGTACAAATTAAATTCAACATCTGAAATACCGGAATATAAGGATAAGCCTGTAAGAGTCTTGATTTCATTAAAACCAAGCTCAGGTGAGAGCCCTATCGCCTTTATTCTTATTAAAGGATATTTTTTACCAAGGCCGTGATAAAAAGCAGTAGTTTTATGATTGAAAATATTTAAGCAAAATTCCAGATTAATATCTGCAGTATTACTGCTGCTACTATTGCTGCTGCCACTGCTACTGCTAACAATCTCAGCCAAAGACTTTAAAATACCCGGGTTTGAAATGGAAAAATTCCTTATCCCGTGTGAGTAAAGAATTTTCAGGCTGCTTTCCAGTTGAGCAAATTCCCTGTCATAAACGATCTGGGGCAATTTAATTATCAGTTTTATGTTTTTATTTTTACAACTTATATTTAGCGATTTTATTAAATCAAGGTTTGGGCCTGCTTCTTTTATTGTCTGCCTGTAATTATTAATGACAATGCCCTGAACGCCTGAATTCATGATCTTTTCTATATCGGCAAGATCATAAATCTCGACTACCAATCCTGTCTTGCCTCCGTTGGGTTTATTGCTCCCGGCGATACTGCTGCCGGATGCATAAATCTGTATTAAACGATCATTATTTTCAGTGCCGCCGTTTAGAAATTCATTGTATTCCCCGCCAAAATAATCATTTATTTTTTCATGGCTTAAGGGCCTAAATGCAGGTATGGAGTTAAAATCTGTTAAACCATGGTATGCTGCTGATATCTGTGAAGGCTCACTCTCATTGGCTGATGTTGCGGTTTCTGAAACTGGGGCAGGTTCCATTCCGGCTGTTGTCTGGTAAAGCCTATCTTTGCCTGCTCCAGTTGTCTGCGCAAGTCTGCTTTCATCAGATGCTATAGATGCTATTGAAGCTGTTTTTAAAACCCCGCTTTTAAACCCGTTAGCATAAAGGCTTTTTGCTTCCTTATCCAGGTTAAAATCAAAAAATTTAAAAACCCTGTCCCCAATATTGAGCCTTATTTTTTTACCGGGATCTATACTGAAGATATATTTACCGCCAGCCATTTCAAGAAGCTTAAAGTCATTGACTTTTATCTGCTCGTTGCCCTTATTTGTCCATATCTCTAAAACATCACCTTTTGCAACCGGCCAGCTGCTTTTTACCTGAAAGGCCTCTGCAGTTTCATTGAATGCTGCTTTCCTGGAATGGCTTCCGGGTCTAAACGGCTTAAAATTTTTCCCTGAATTTAAGTTTGCCAGACCGTACTTTTTATAACCTACCCATGTTATCCTGCCAAGTAAATTGCCGATACTGCCTGATTTTTTTAGAGATACTATATCTTTTGGGAACTCTTCCTTTAAGTATCCCGGCCCTGTTTCCCTCGAAAATATCTGCGTTGCCTTATATATGTCTTCCTTTGATACTGAATAACTCTCGGTGCCGCTGTAGTAAAGGTCAAGATATTTTCTGTATAATTTTGTGATTATGCCGACATATTCAGCCGTTTTCATCCTGCCTTCAATTTTTAGTGCAGAAACGCCTGCTTTTGCAAGCTCAGGAAGAATGTTTAAAGTGAAAAGATCGCTTTTGCTCAAAATATAGCTGTCTTTTAACAACAGGCCGGCAGTACTTTTAATACTTCCCGCTGTTTTAATGCTGTATTTCATCCTGCATGGTTGGGTGCATCTGCCCCTGTTGCCGCTTCTCAAACCCGTAAATGAGCTAAAATAACAGTTTCCGGAATAGCTGTAGCATTGTGAACCATGAGCAAAAACCTCTATTTCCATGCTTTCTCCGGCAGTTATTGCTGCTATTTCATCAAGAGTCATCTCTCTTGCAAGCACCGTCCGTGCAAAATTAAAATCATTTAAAAGCTGTATGGATCTTGTGTTATGGATGTTTAACTGGGTGCTTGCATGTATCCTTATCGAAGGAAAAAGATCATTCAATATTTTAAATAAACCCAGGTCCTGTATTATAATGCCGTCTCTACAAAACGCAAGGTAGTCGTTTAAAAAACCTGTCAGCTCAGGCAGTTCCGAATCTTTTATCAGGGTATTGACAGCAAGGTAGACTTTAACTCCATTGTCATGGGCGCATGCCACTGCCTTTTTTAACTGCGGCAAATCAAAGTTTTCAGCAAAAGCCCTGGCGCTGAATCTTCTATAGCCAAGATACACCCCGTCAGCACCGCCATTTATTGCTGCCGTCAGGCTGTCCCATCCTCCAGCAGGTGCAACAATTTCCATCTTTTTGTTTTGCTGCAAAATGTTTTTTGTTGCAGTTATATTTTTTGTTTCGTTCTTCATATTCTTTCCGCCTGCTACAATCCAATAAGCCAAATGCCATATATCCTTTGTTTATGATAAATTCTTTGCAGCAAAAAGCAAACCAAAATATATCCGGTGAATTATTGCGGTTTTAAGATAAAATAAAAAATTTGAAATTTTACAATATTTTTTCCTAAGAGCTTAAATGTATTCTGATACTATCAACTCAAAATCAGGGATCCTTTCAAAAAGGCTTTTAAGCCTGGCCTCATAATCGCCAATGACTTTTAAGCTTTCTTTTAGCTTGCTGTCAACATTTTTTTGGGCAGTTCCGCCGGCAGCAGTTTTGGCATTTATGCAACTTTCCATTTGTATGGCCCGGTAAAAATCATTATCAAAATATTTTGAATACTGTTTTAACTTTACGGTTTGCATCTCACCCAGGCTTAAGTTATTTTCAATGCAATGCCTTACTACCCTGCCTATAATATGGTGGGCATTCCTGAAGCTTTCCCCTTTCCTGACAAGGTAATCAGCAGCATCTGTGGCTTCAAGAAAACCGCTTTTAATGCTTTGCATTATAACTTTTTCATTAAACACAATATTTGCCAGCAGCCTGCTAAAAATATCTATGCATTCCTTTGTCTGGCTTTCTGCATTAAAAAGCAGCTTTTTATCTTCCTGCATGTCACTGTTGTAAGTTGAAGGAAGCCCCTTAAAAAGCGCCATAACAGAAAAAAGATTTCCAATGACAACAGCACTTTTGCCCCTGACAAGCTCAAGTATGTCTGGATTTTTCTTTTGCGGCATTATGCTGCTGCCAGTGCAAAAAGCATCATCGATTTCTATAAACGAAAATTCCTGTGTGTTAAATATTATAAGGTCCTCACAAAACCTGCTTAAATTAATCATGAGCATGGAAAGGCCAAACAGGTATTCGATAATATATTCCCTGCCTCCAACTGTATCCATGCTGTTTGACGAAGTTTTGCCAAATTTAAGAACTTTTTTTATCAGTCCTGTATCGATTTTATATCCGCTGCCTGTGCATGCGGCGCTTCCTAGAGGCAGGCAATCGCAAGCCTCAAAATTTTCAAATAACCTGCCCATACCCCTGGAAAACTTTTCAAAGAATGAAAGAAGATAATGTGAGACAAGCACCGGCTGGGCCTTCTGCATATGGGTGTATGCAGGCATCACAAGGCCCCTGTAAATATACGCTTTTTCTGAAATTATCTTAAGCAGCTTTATGGTCTTTAAAGCAGTATCAGCAATAGACTCTTTCATGTAAAGCAGCTCGTCTGTAACTATCTGGTCATTGCGGCTTCTGCCTGTATGAATTTTTGCTGCAGGTTCTCCTGCAATCTTTAAAAGCTCATATTCAACAAGGCTGTGTATGTCCTCATAAGCAGTGAAGTCGATTTCCCCTTTTTCAATAAGCGCTTTAACAGTTTTTAGTCCGCTAAGTATGATCCCAAGTTCGGCGCTTGTGATTATTCCAATACTTTTAAGCCCGACAGCATAAGCAGCCGAGCCTATTATATCCTGGGCATACAGTTTTTTATCAGTCAGGATTGAAGATGTAAATTTTTCTGCGGCGCTGTCAGGATCTTTTTCAATCATCCCTTTCCAAATCTTTTCTTTTTCCATTTGCCTGCCCCGGTTTAAATATAGTTTTTCTAAACTTTTCTAATTCTTTAATCTTTGCCGAAAATACTCCTGCCGTATTGATCATTCGTGTTATTTACTAATTAATTCCTGGTGAACAATCAGCCAAATAAGCCTAAGCGAGAAATTTTAAGCTTAACATAAACAAATAATTTTATTGAAATTTTATTCATCAAGAAATGATTGCCCTATTTATCCTTTGCAGTTTTTATCCTGCCTTTTGTACCAAGAAGCTCATATGGATAGCCCCAGATTTTTATGAAGCTTTCTGAATGCTTCGGGTCAAACAGGTCTCCCCTGTCATAGGTGGCAAGCTTTAAGTCATAGAGCGAATGTTCTGATTTTCTACCACACACTGCGAAATTCTTATACTCAAGTTTGACTTTTACTGTACCGCTGACATACTTCTGGCTTTTAAATACAAAAGTTTTCAGGCAATCCATAAGAGGGGTAAACCACAAACCGTAATAGACCATTTCAGCCATTTTTTCTTCAATGAGATATTTAAAGTGCAGCAGTTCCCTGTCAAGTACCAGGCTTTCAAGCTGCCTGTGCGCCTCAATTAATACTGTTGCAGCCGGCGCCTCATATATCTCTCTTGATTTTATGCCTATGAGCCTGTTTTCTATCATGTCTGTCCTGCCGATTCCGTAAGCGCCTGCTGTTTTGTTTAGCTGCCTTATAATTTCAGCGGTCTCCTGATTTTTTCCGTTTAATGAAACGGGTTTTCCATCTTCAAAACCAATTACAACGTATTCAAAGTCTGGCCTGCTCTTTGTTATTTTTGTCCATGTGTATATTTCCTCAGGGGGTTCGTTCCAGGGGTCTTCAAGCACACCGCATTCTATACTTTTCCCCCATAGGTTTTCATCTGTGCTGTATGGAGATTTTTTAGTCACATTTATGATGATGCCATGCTTTTTAGCATAGTCGATTTCTTCTTCTCTTGAAAGTTTCCATTCCCTTAGTGGGGCGATTATTTTTAAATTTGGGTTTAAGCTCCTGATGCCGACATCAAACCTGACCTGGTCATTGCCCTTGGCTGTGCACCCGTGAGCAATAGCTTTTGCGTTTGCTTTTGCAGCCTCCTCAACAAGCTTTTTGACTATCAGTGGCCGGGCAAGCGCCGTGGCAAGTACATAGCTTTTCTCATATTTTAAATTTGCCATAATTGCAGGAATAAGAAAGTCGTCAACGAATTCTGATTTTGCATCGACGATTACCGCATCAAATGCGCCGTTTATTTTTGCCCTGCTGTGCGCCTCTATTAAATCATCCGGCTGGCCGCAGTCAATAAGGACCGCAATGACCTCCATTTTATAGTTTTCTTTTATCCATCTTATTGCAACAGAGGTATCAAGGCCTCCAGAGTATGCAAGTATGACTCTATCTTCCATTTTTTATTTTTCTCCTTTTTATTTATCTTAAATTCTTCTGAATTTTTACTTTTATTTCTTTTTTAGCCTTTTTACTGTATCCACTATTTATTTAAAGCTGATATATTTATTTTTCAAATTAATAACTCTTTTTACCGGATTAGCATTGAAACCCAGTGACACTTTATTAAAAGCTGCTTTTTACATGAAGCTTGTTTAATTATCAGTATTTAATGAATTTGGCATTGTTTATCAGTAGCTCTTAAACAATTCCAGCATTCTCCGCGTTTCTGTTTTGTTTTTAATAATGCAAATGATTGTATCGTCACCGGCAACGGTCCCTAATATTTCTTCGAAATTTGAACTGTCAATTGCCCATGCCACTCCCTGTGCTTCACCCGGCTCAGTCTTGATGACAATAATATTATTTGCCATTTCAACAGATATCACGCTGTCTTTAAACTTTGATTTTATCCTCTGTAACCCTGAATGCTGGTCGCCCTGATAATTAAAGCTTAGACCATAGTACTCATTTTGCAGCGCATCCCTTATCTTTACAAGCTTTAACGAACTGATATCTCTTGAAATTGTCGCCTGTGTGACCTTGACCCCTCTTTTATTTAACTCTTCAAGAAGGTCTTCCTGGGAAGATATCTTTTTTTCCTTTATTATCTCCCTTATTCTTCTCAGTCTTTCCTGTCTTTTCATAATTATTTCAGTTATTTTTTTTAAATTATTTTAAGCTCCTTTAAGAATACAGGTAAACAAGCAGCGCTTTCTGCGCATGAAGCCTGTTTTCCGCCTGCTGCCAGACAATTGAATTTTTACTGTCGATTACCGCAGAAGTTATTTCGGATTCCCTGTGTGCAGGCAAACAGTGCATGATTTTTACATCCGGCTTTGCAAAAGATAAAAGTTTTTCATTTACCTGGAATTTGGAGAGTTCAGCAATCTTTTCCTCTGAATCTTTCTCCCCCATGCTTACCCATACATCAGTGTATATAATATCCGCCCCGGAAACTGCCACTGAAGGATCATGCACAAGCTTTATATGGCTGCCGCTTTTTTCTGCCTGGTTATAAACATATTCCAGTATTTCTTTTGACGGTTCGTACTTTTGGGAACACCCCACCGTAATATCAATGCCAAGTTTTGCAAAACCAATCAGGAGACTGTTTAAAACATTATTGCAATCACCGACATAGGTAAGTCTCAGGGATTTGTCAAGCAGGCCCAGTTCAGAGATGGTAAACAGGTCTGAGAGTATCTGGCAGGGATGATAAGTGTCAGTCAGGCCGTTAATTACCGGAATTGTGCCGTTTTCAGCAAAAATTTCCACTGTTTTTTGTTCAAATGTCCTTATTACAAGCCCGTCAAGATACCTGGAAAATACCCTTGCACTGTCTTCAAGGGTTTCACCCCTTTTAATCTGGAGGCTGTCTGCATCAAGATATATGCAATTCCCGCCAAGCTGGGTGATGCCGGCTTCAAAGGAAAGCCTGGTCCTTGTTGACTGCTTGTTAAACAAAAGCGCGATGCTTTTTTTACTCAAGAGGTCACAATAGAGGTTCCTGTCCTTTTTTATTTTGGACGAAAGATTTATCATATATTCAATTTCTTCTTTTGAATAATCTCTTAGAGTCAGAAAATCTTTTTTCTTTTTATCCATTTTTTATTCTTTTCCCCATTGATATTTTAGTTACTTGGTTTGCCTATAATTTTTAATAAATATTTTGCTGCAGCTTTAAAACACACCCGCTGCCGACTCAATGTCACAGAATACCTCCCCTGCCTG